>ERZ842401.4397-NODE-4397-length-16464-cov-4.677738_pt1 | contig 16464 bp, 10 predicted proteins | sample MGYA00521270_ERZ842401 | MGnify/ENA primary metagenome ERZ842401 (study PRJEB31892, sample SAMEA3878208) | bioreactor metagenome | biome: Moose rumen | place: Sweden | collected 2011-10 | study: EMG produced TPA metagenomics assembly of the PRJEB12797 data set...
CTGCTGGATGGCGGCGGCCACGGCAATGGTGCCCGGACGGCGGCGCTGGCGCAGGCGCTCGAAGCGGCCGTCGCTCAGTTCGCGATAGATGTATTCCGAGTGGTGGGTGGTAATGTTGATGAAGGCGGGATCGAGCTCGCATAGTTTTGCGATGTCGCGAAACAGCCCTTCCGTGCCCATCCCCTTCAGGGGGGGCAGCACCTCAAACGAGAACTGACGCTCTTGTTTCGGCTCGTTGATAAGTTTTGCTACTGCCATTCGTGTCCTTTTAGCGCATTTGGCTGCAAAGGTACAAAAAAACGGGAGAAAAGCAAAAGAAAACGCAGTTTATTTCATCCGCTGGGCCAGATAGGCCTGGAAGGCGGACTGATAGGCGTCGGTGACGTGGATGATTTCTTCGCCGATGTAGATGCAGTCGTTGCGGTCTACCTTTCTGATGTGCTGCAATGCCACGATATAGCTGCGGCTGACGCGCATGAACAGTGCCGGGGGCAGCATCTCCTCTACGGTCTTCATCGTCATGTGGGTGATGAGGGGGCGCTTCTCGCCCTCCAGGTAGAACATGACATAGTCCTTCATGCCGCTGACGTAGAGAATCTGCTGCAGTTGCAGCTGGCGCAGCTCGCCGTCTACGCGGATGAAGATGGTGGCTCCCTCCGGTCTGCCCCCGAAGGAGGAAGGCTGGAGACGGCTGAACCATTCGCGGGCCTTGTCGATGGCGGCCAGGAACTTCGAGTAGCGAATGGGTTTCAGCAGGAAGTCGAGCGCCTTCACCTCGTAGCTCTCGAAGGCGTACTCCTTGAAGGCGGTGGTGAAGATGATGCGCGTCTGCGGCGGCACGATGCGGGCCAGCTCCATGCCGTTGAGGTCGGGCATCTGTATGTCGAGGAAAACCAGGTCGGCCTGCCCTTCCTTGATGGCGGTGGCACCCTCCACCGAGTCGGTGAGCGAGGCCAGCAGCTCCAGGTCGGGCGTCTTTTCTACGAACGATTCCAGCAGTCGCACTGCCAGCGGCTCGTCGTCAATGATGATACACCTCATGTTGATTTGAGATTTGAGATTTGAGGTTTAAGATTTGAGATTTGTGATTTGAATCTTGGAGAAGTAGGTCTCCGTGTTGTCGCAGAGGCCCATGTCCCAGGTGTAGCGGCCCGGGTAGAGCAGGTCCAGTCGCCGACGGGTGTTTTCTATGCCGATGCCCGAGCCGCTGCGGTCGGTGGCGGTTTTGGGGAAGTTGCTGTTGCGGCAGTCGAAGACGAGCTGCCCGTCGGGCTGCTGCGTCATATTGATGTTGATGAACGACGGGCCATTGTTGCTCACTCCGTGCTTGAAGGCATTCTCGATGAGCGAGATGAACAGCAGTGGGGCTATTTCGGCCTGGGGGTTGCTGACGTCGAATTGCTCGTTGACTATTGTCTGGCGGCTGACGCGCAGCTTCATCAGGGCGATGTAGTTTTGCATGAACTCCACCTCGCCCTGCAAGGGCACCTTCTCCTTGTTCGTCTCGTACATGGCATAGCGCAGCAGGTCGCTCAGCTGGGCGATGGCCTCCTGCGTGGCCTCGCCGTCGATGGCGGCCAACGAGGAGATGTTGTTCAACGTGTTGAAGAGGAAGTGGGGGTTGATCTGGTTCTTCAGCCAGGCCAGCTCGGCCTCGGTGTGGCGCTGCTGCTCCTCTTGCAGCTGCTGGCGCAGGCGGCGCACGCGGATGAAGTGACGAATGCCCAGCGCCAGCGCCACCATGGCGCAGTTCAGCAGGAAGTAGATGAACAAGCCTATCGACCAGGCCATCCATGCCATGGCGGGCATGTCGGGGGCGTAGTCGCGAATGAAGAACAGCGTCCAGTTCAGACCAGCCATCAGCAGCAGGTTGGCCAGCACGAACCAGCCGTAGCGTCGGCGCTGGAAGAGCCAGCGGTCGAAGATGTAGAAATTGGCAAAGTAGACCAGCATGGGCGACTGGAGCATGTTGCCGGTGATCATGGCGGTGTTCTTGGCGTTTTCCCAGCTACTGATGAGCCACGACGTGAGCACGGGCAGCAGGATTACTGCCGCCCATACTCCGGCTTGAATGCCGAATAGCGTCCAATCTTTTCTTGTAGGTTTTTCCATATCAGTTCGTCATGTTTCCTGCACCCTGAATCATTTCGCCCTGCGACTTCTGCTCGATGAAGTCGTTCTCGATGCGCGTCTGGCGCTGCTGGTTGAACTGTTTCTTGGTGTTGCCGAAGGCGTAGGTCACGGTGAAGTTCACGCCGTAGATGGGCACGCGGATGTTCATGTGATTCGTAAAGTCTTTGCCGCGGCTCATGGTCTCCATCTTCAGGCAGCCGCCGTTGCCCAGTCCTGTCAGGCCCTGCAGGCCCAGTGTCAGCTTTTCGTCGAAGAAGCTCTTCGTCAGGTTGCCGATGAGCATGTTCATGCCGCCGCTCCATCCCTGCAGGGTGTAGCTCTTGGTCTGGCTGACCAGATAGGCGCCCAGCTTCAGGTTCCAGGGCAGCGTCTGCTGCACGCCGGCCATGGCGTTGGCCGTCCAGCCGTTGTTCTTGGCGTCGAGGGCGCTGGAGCGCAGGTCCACGTAGCTCACGCCGCCATTAAGGAAGAGTCGGGTGTTCTTGTGGGCCAGCCAGTTGACGTAGCCGTTGAGGGTCGTCTGGTGGCGCTTCACGATGTTGCCGTAGGTAGTGTTCAGCAGGCCGTCCTGCTGGAAGGTGTACTGCTCGATGGCGTTGTCGGTGAAGTTGTGGCTCAGGCTCAGGTTCATCATCAGCTTCGAGCTGAAGCTGTTGAAGACGAGTGCCACGTTATGGGTCTTCTCCACGTCGAGGTCGCTGTTGCCGTAGGTCAGCGCCGTGGGGTCGGAGCGGTCCACGTAGGGGTTCAGGTAGGTGATGCCCGGGCGCGAGATGCGCATGTTGTACGTAAGGCCGAGGTTCTTGGTCGGGGCCAGCGAGTAGCTCAGGCTGGCCGAGGGCACGAGGTTGCCATAGTTGGTAGAGAAGTCCTGGCCGTTGTTCAGCTTGTACTCCACCTCCTGCCAGGTGTGCTCATAGCGCAGACCAGCTTTGGCACCAAGGTTGCCCCACTTGCCCTCGTACTCGGCATAGGCGGCGCCGATGCGGTTCTTGTGTTCGTAGTCCATGCTCATGGCCTGGTTGTAGACGCCGTTCAAGTAGTAGTCGGCATCGCTGCTGGCCTGGCGCAGCATCAGCTTGGCTCCCAGGTTCAGCGTCTGGCTAACTGCCAATGGCGTGGTGAAGTCGGTTTGGATGGTGTGTTCGATGGTCTTCTCGTGGTTATCGCTGGTGCGGTCGGTAAGGTCGAGGGGAATGCCGCTGACCGCGTCGAAGTCGTTGCGCTGCTCGTTGTGGGTGGGGCTGTAGCTCAGCTGATAGGTCAGGGCCAGCCAGCTGGTACGGTCGCTGTTGAAGAAGCGCTGGTAGTCGGCAGCGCCGCTGAAGGCGGTCTGGCGGTTCTTCATGATCAGATCGCTACCGTAGGCAAACGAGGAGCCCAGGCCTGGGGTGGTCAGGCTGCTCTCCGTGCGGCCCGTGTTCTTCATGCGCATGTTGGTCAGCTGGGCCGTCACGCTCATGGTGCTCACGGAGTCGATGTCGTAGCCCAGCGAGAGGCTGGCCATGGTGAAGGGCAGGCGCGTCTTGGTGCGGCTGGTGGTGGTCTGGCTCATCAGGGCCTGTTCCATATTGTTGGTTACCTTCGTGGGACTGGGCGTCATCTGCTGGTAGATGGCGTTGGCGCTATACGAGAGCTTGTCCTGCTGTCCGCTGAGGAAGGCACCGCCGCCCCACGCATTCGTGCCGGCGGTGGCCCGCAGCGTGCCGTTGTAGCCGTTCATCGAGGCGGCACCAGCTCCGCCGCCCATGGCCTGCTTGTTCAGCACGATGTTCAGCACGCCACTGGCACCCTCGGCATCGTACTTTGCCCCAGGGTTGGTCACCACTTCAATGCTCTTCACGGCTGTGGCAGGCATGCTCTTGAAAATCATCGAGGGGTTCGAGGAGAACATCACATTGGGCTTGCCGTCCACGTAGACTTTGAAGCTGGAAGAGCCGTTCACCGAGATGTTGTCCTGGCCGTCGACGGTGACCATGGGCACCTTGCGCAGCATGTCGAGCACGGTCGATGCCTTGGCATCGTCGTCCTCAGCCACGTTATAGCTCATCTTGTCCACCTCCATCTTCACCAGCGGCTTCTGGGCCACGATCTCCACGCCCTTCAAGGCGGTGGCGCTCTCCTTAATATATAATGTGTCGAGGTTCAGCGTGCCTCTGCCCGTCAGTTCGATGCTGCGGTGCAGGTCTTCCTTGCCCACGCTGCTGAACACCACGTCGAACTTGCCCTTGCCATTGACGCTTTGGCTGAAGCGGCCCTCCACGTCGGTGAGGAACGAGGCGGCTGGCTTCTCGCTGCCTTCCTTGATGATGCGCACGGTGGCGTAGGGCTCGCCCTCGCCCAGGGTCTGGTCTACCAGCACGCCCTTCACGGTGGTCTGGGCGCTGGCGGCTGTTGCCATCAGGCATACAGCAAAGGATAGGATTGTCTTCTTCTTCATACTCAGAATGCTTTTTGTTTCTTTCTGAGTGCAAAGTTACACAATCCTATCCTTTCCCCAAAATATCCTTCGACGAAAAGCGGTGTTTTCTTCGACGAAATCTTTTTGTTTACAGCGGATAGTCCTCAAAGGCATAGAGCACGGTGCTGAGATAGCGCTCGCCCGTGTCGGGCAGCAGCACCACCACCTTCTTGCCCTGGTTCTCCGGACGGCGTGCCACCTCGGTGGCTGCATAGAGCGCAGCACCCGACGAGATGCCCACCAGCAGGCCCTCTTGCTGAGCCACCTCGCGGCCGGCCCGGATGGCGGCGTCGTTCTCCACGTCGAACACCTCGTCGATCAGCTTGCCGTCGTAGGTCTGCGGCACGAAGCCTGCGCCGATGCCCTGAATCTTGTGCGGGCCGCTGGGGCCGCCGTTCAGCACGGGGCTCGACTTGGGCTCCACGGCCACAATCTTCACGTCGGGCTTCTGCTCCTTCAGGTACTTGGCCACACCGCTGACGGTGCCGCCCGTGCCCACACCGGCCACGAAGATGTCGATGTCGCCATTGGTCTGCTGCCATATTTCAGGACCCGTGGTGGCATAGTGCTTGGCGGGGTTGGCAGCGTTCTCGAACTGTTGCAGGATGACGCTACCCGGAATCTGCTGGCGCAGCTCTTCGGCGGCACGGATGGCGCCGGGCATGCCGTCCTTGCCGCTGGTCAGGCGCACCTCGGCCCCGTAGGCCTTCACCAGGTTGCGACGCTCCACACTCATCGTCTCAGGCATGGTCAGGATGAGGTGATAGCCTTTCACGGCCGAGACAAGGGCCAGGCCCACGCCGGTGTTGCCGCTGGTAGGCTCGATGATGGTGGCACCAGGCTTCAGGATGCCTTTTGCCTCGGCGTCCTCGATCATGGCCAGGGCGATGCGGTCTTTCACGCTGCCGCCGGGGTTGAAGAACTCTACTTTGGCGATGACGGGTGTCGCCAGTCCTTTTTTCTCAGAATACTTGTTAAGCTCCACGAGCGGCGTGTTGCCGATGAGCTCGGTCAGTTGTTTTGCAATGGTTGTCATAGTCTTTTATGGAGTTAAAGAAGTTTAGGGAGTTAAAGGAGTTAAAGACGATAGTCCGTATCTCCGTGGTTTGTGCAGGAGGGGCAATTTGCAGAGTGGAAAAGAACAAATGTCTTTAACTCCTTTAGCTCCCAATAATTACTAAATCTGGTCTAGTGCCTGGCTCAGGTCTTCAATGATGTCGTCGATGTGCTCAGTGCCGATTGAGAGGCGCACGGTGGAGGGGGTGATGTGCTGCTGCTCCAGCTCCTCAGGCGTCATCTGCGAGTGCGTGGTGGTGTAGGGGTGGATGACGAGGCTCTTCACGTCGGCCACGTTGGCCAGCAGCGAGAAGATTTCGAGGGCGTCGATGAACTTCCAGGCCTCCTTCTCACCGCCCTTGATCTCGAAGGTGAAGATGCTGCCGCCGCCGTTGGGGAAGTACTTCTTGTATAGCTCGTGGTCGGGGTGCGTGGGCAGGCTGGGGTGGTTCACCTTGGCCACCTTCGGGTGGTTCTTCAGGAAGTCGACCACCTTCAGGGCGTTCTCCACGTGGCGCTCTACGCGCAGGCTCAGCGTCTCCAGTCCCTGTAGCAGAATCCAGGCGTTAAATGGCGAAATGGCGGCGCCGGTGTCGCGCAGGATGACGGCACGGATGCGGGTGACGAAAGCGGCAGCACCGGCAACGTCGGCAAACACGGCTCCGTGGTAGGAGGGGTCGGGCTTGGCCAGTGTGGGGAACTTGTCGGCATTAGCCTTCCAGTCGAACTTGCCGCCGTCGACGACGACGCCACCGAGGCTGCTGCCGTGGCCGCCGAGGAACTTCGTGGCGGAGTGGACGACGATGTCGGCGCCGTGCTCCAGCGGACGGATAAGATAGGGCGTGCCGAAGGTGTTGTCGACGATGAAGGGGATGTTGTGGCGGTGGGCCACCTCGGCCACGCCCTCCAGGTTCGTCACGTCAGAGTTGGGGTTGCCGAAGGTCTCGGCGTAAATAACTTTTGTGTTGGGGCGGATGGCGGCTTCGAGGGCGGCCAGGTCGTTCACGTTCACGATGGTGTTCGTGATGCCCTGCGTGCTCAGGGTGTGGGTGATGAGGTTGAACGAGCCGCCATAGAGGTTGTCGGCTGCCACGATGTGGTCGCCGGCCTGGGCTATATTCTGCAAGGCGTAGGTCACGGCAGCGGCACCGCTGGCCACGGCGAGGCCGGCCACACCGCCTTCGAGGGCGGCAACGCGGTCTTCAAACACTCCCTGCGTGGAATTGGTCAGACGCCCGTAGATGTTGCCCGCGTCGCGCAGACCGAAGCGGTCGGCAGCGTGCTGTGAGTTGCGGAACACGTAGCTGGTGGTCTGGTAGATAGGCACCGCACGGGCGTCGGTAGCGGGGTCGGCCTGTTCCTGGCCTACATGGAGTTGCAAGGTCTCAAAACGATAATTCTTCTTACTCATAATCTTTTCCTTTCTTTTTTGTTGATGATTGATTTTCTGGGTGCAAAGGTACGAACTTTAGAAAAACTGACCAAATTATTTGCCTATTTCGGAAAAAATACCTAACTTTGCACCCATAAGCAAAATAAAACTGCTGTCTCCCCGCTGGAAAGACGCATGCAAAAGAAAAATATTCTAAAGACACGACATGGATACGCTTGACGAGACCGATTTGCAGATTCTCCGCACGCTGCAACGCAATGCAAAGCTGACCACCAAGGAGCTGGCCGAGGCCGTGCACCTGACGGCCACGCCCGTTTTTGAACGACAGAAGCGACTGGAGCGCCAGGGCTACATCCGCAAGTACGTGGCCGTGCTCGATCCGGAGAAGATGGGACAGGGGCTGCTGGTCTTCTGCAAGGTAAAGCTGAAGCAGATGAACCGCGAGATAGCCGAAGCCTTCGTCCGCCGCATCCAGCGCATCCCCGAGGTGAGCGAGTGCTACAACACCTCGGGCGAGTACGACTACCTGCTGAAGATTCGCGCCCGCGACATGAAGCAATACCAGGAATTTGTGCTCAACAAGCTCGGTGCCATCGAGAGCCTCGGCTCGCTGGAGAGCACCTTCGTCATGGCCGAGGTGAAAAACGACCTTGGCATCAACATCTGAGGAGATGAAACGACGACTGCTGTTCCTGTTGAAGACCTACGTGGTGACGGTGCTGCTGTTCCTGGCGGCCAAGCTGGCGTTCCTGCTCTGCTACGGAGCCGGGCACGGCGCGACGCTGGCTGATTATGGCACCGTCCTGGCTCACGGCCTGTCGCTCGACCTCTCCACGGCGCTCTACGTGCTCATCGTGCCCTTCCTCGTGGCGCTGGCCTCGGTGTGGGTAAGCGTGCCGAAAATCATCCTGAAAGTTTATTTCGCCATCATGGCCTTTGCCCTGGCGCTGGCCTTCGTGGCCGACACCAGCCTTTACGAGTTCTGGGCATTCAAGCTCGACGCCTCCTGCCTGCAGTACTTGGCGCAGCCGGAGGGCATCACCCAGAGCGTCAGCATAGGCTACCTGTTGCTGAGGGCCGTCATCCTGGGGCTGCTCACCTTCATCATCTATCGCCTCTACGCCAAAGAGACGTGCGCGCCGGCACAACCGCTGAAGAAGCGCTTGGCCGAGACGCTGCTCTACGTCGCTCTGATGCCCCTGATGGTCATTGGCATCCGTGGCGGCGTGAGAGAGTCGACCACGAACATCGGACAGGTGTACTTCTCGCAAAAACAGTTCCTCAACCACGCAGCCGTGAACCCCGTGTTCAGCTTCCTCTACTCCCTAGGCCATCAGTTGGGCGATCTCTCGCAGTACGACTTCATGGACGAGGCCGACTGCGAACGCCTGACGGCCAACGTCTATACCACGGAGAGCGTGCACGCCGACACGCTGCTCACCACTGAGCACCCCGACGTCGTCGTCATCCTGCTGGAGAGCGCCGGCGAGGAGTTTGCCAGCGTCATGCCCCACTTGCAGCAGCTCAAGCAAGAAGGAGTCTACTTCAGCCGCTGCTACGGCAACTCCTGGCGCACCGACCGCGGCACCGTATGCGCGCTGAGCGGCTACCCGTCGTTCCCCAGCGTGTCGGTGATGAAGATGCCCGAGCGCAGCCGCTCGCTGCCCGGCATCGCCCGCACCCTGAAGGCCGAGGGCTACCAGACGAGTTACCTCTACGGCGGCGACATCAACTTCACCAACATGCGCAGCTACCTCATTTCCACCGGCTGGGACCGCCTGACGAGCATGGACGACTACTCTGCTGACGATCGAAGCTCGGCCAAATGGGGCGTGCGCGACGACATCACGTTCGAGACGCTGTTCCGTCAACTCTCAACTCCCTCCACGCAAGGCCCGCGCCTCCTTGGCTACAGCACCCTCTCCAGCCATGAGCCGTGGGACGTTCCCACGACGAAGCATGCCGACAAGGTGCTCAACGCCTTTGCCTATCTGGACGACTGCCTCTATGATTTTATTAATAAGGTACGCGCTACGCCCGCATGGGAGCACCTGCTCGTCGTGATCACCGCCGACCACGGCATCAACTACCGCGACATCGACCAGACACGCCCCCTGCTGCGCAACCACATCCCCATGCTCTGGCTGGGCGGAGCCGTCAAGGAGCCGCGAACGGTCGACATCATCTGCAACCAGAGCGACCTGGCCGCCACGCTGCTGGGACAGCTCGGCCTGCCACACGATGACTTCCGCTTCAGCCGCGACGTGCTCTCCGACACGTACACCTACCCCACCGCCGTGAACAATTACTACAATGCGCAGGCCCTCATCGACTCCACGGGCTGCGTGCTCTACGACTTCGACGCCCGTCGCTTCGTGGTCAGCGAGAGTTCTGACGCCGAGCGCCTGCTCAACGTGAACAAAGCCATTCTCCAGCTGACCACCCACGACCTGCAAAACCGCTAAAGAGACATCCCGCAAACACATTGCAACATTTGAGAAAGCCGAAACGGCCAGAAATCCCTACCTTTGCAGCACAAAAAATTTTTATTACCTAAAGATTATGAGACATTTCAAGTCAATCCGTATTGCTACCATTGCCATGCTGCTCATGGCAGCTACTGGTGCTAAAGCCGCCGCAGACGAGAACTTCTACATCTTCCTCTGTTTCGGACAGTCAAACATGGAGGGTGCCGCCCGGCCTGAGGCCCAGGACCTGGCCAGCCCCGGCCTGCGCTTCCTGCTGATGCCCGCCGTCGACGACCCGCAGCGGGGGCGCAAGATGGGCGAATGGTGCGAGGCTACGCCTCCCCTCTGCCGGCCTAACACAGGCCTGACGCCTGTCGACTGGTTCGGACGCACGCTCGTCAAGTCGCTGCCCGAGAACATCCGCGTGGGCGTCATCCACGTGGCCATCGGCGGCATCAAGATTGAAGGCTTCATGTCCGAGGAGATAGCCGAATACGTGAAGACGGCACCCAGCTGGATGAAAGGCATGCTCGAAGCCTATGGCAACAACCCCTACGAGCGGCTGGTCACGCTGGCCAAGAAGGCCCAGCAGGACGGCGTCATCAAGGGCGTGCTGATGCATCAAGGCGAGTCGAACACCGGCGACCCTGAATGGGCCGACAAGGTGCAGAAGGTGTACGACCGCCTGCTGGGCGACCTGCAGCTGAAGCCCGAGGAGGTGCCCCTGCTGGCCGGCGAGGTGGTGCAGGCCGACGGAAAGGGCCAGTGCATCGCCATGAACAAGCAGATTCAGGAGCTGCCGAAGACGCTGCACACCGCGCAGGTTGTATCCTCTACAGGCTGCACCAGCGGCGCCGACAACCTGCACTTCGACGCTGCCGGCTACCGCGAGCTGGGCTGCCGCTATGGCGAGATGATGGCCCGTCTGCTGGGCTACGAACCCGTGCGCCCCTACATTGAAGTGCCCAAGAAGTTCGAGGTGCCTGCCGACGCCTTCATCCCCGAGACCACCGTGCCTGGCAACGACTTCCCGAAGGTGGACCGCGAGGGCCGCGCCTACTTCAAGATTGCCGCCCCTGAGGCCCGCAAGGTCGTGGTGGACATCTGCAGCAAGAAGTACGACATGCAGCGCGACGGCAAGGGCAACTGGTTTGCCGTGACCGACCCCCTGCCCGTGGGCTTCCACTATTATTTCATGAACATTGGCGGCGTGAACTTCATCGACCCCTCCACCGAGACCTTCTTCGGCTACAACCGCGAGGCCGGCGGCATCGAGATTCCTGAAGGCAGCGAGGGCAACTACTACCGTCCGCAGCCAGGCGTGCCCGCAGGCCAGGTGCGCAGCATCTACTACTGGTCGGAGTCGGCCCAGGCCTGGCGACACGCCATGGTCTACACTCCCGCCGAATATGAGACGGGCAAGAAGCGCTATCCCGTACTCTACTTGCAGCACGGCATGGGCGAGGACGAGACGGGCTGGAGCAAGCAGGGCCACATGCAGCACATCATGGACAACGCCATCGCCAGTGGCGAGGCCGTGCCGATGCTGGTGGTGATGGAGAGCGGCGACATCAAGGCTCCCTTCAACTTCGCAGGTGGAGGCAGCAACCGCCAGGGCCAGAGCGACTATGGCGCTACGTTCTATCCCGTTCTGCTGAACGACCTCATCCCCTACATCGACAAAAACTTCCGCACGAAGACCGACCGCGAGAACCGCGCCATGGCCAGACTCAGCTGGGGCGGACACCAGACGCTAGACATCGTCCTGCCCAACCTCGACAAGTTTGCCTGGCTGGGAACCTTCAGCGGAGCCATCTTCGGCCTCGATGTGAAGACGGCATACAACGGCGTCTTTGCCGATGCGGAGAAGTTCAACAAGCAGATTCATTATTTCTACATGAACAGCGGCACCGACGACTTCATCAAGAGCGAGCCTCTGGCCAAGAGCCTGCAAGAGATGGGCATCCGCGTGGTCTTCTCCGAGTCGGAGGGTACTGGCCACGAGTGGCTCACCTGGCGCCGCGGCCTGCACGAGTTCATCCCCCACATCTTCAGGAAGTAAAAGCCTCTCCCACCTCCCCCTCTCCTCCACTCCTTAGGGATCAAGAAATAAACGGGTTTCAAAGCGACTCGGCCCCGCACGAAAAATCTAGCGCTAGATTTTTTCGTGCGGGGCCGAGATTTTTCAAAAAACGACCGAGATTTTTTCGTGAGCGGGCCGATGGCCAGTCCGAGCGGCCGCGTAGCCCTACGGGCGGACGTATTTTCGGCCGTTCTCGATGTAGACTCCGTGCTCGGGACGGGTGTTGAGGCGTCGGCCGCGCAGGTCGTAGATGGTGGTGCGCTCGCGGCCGTCGGCATCGACCAGCTCGATGGCGCTGGTAGCGGCGCTGTTGACGCGGCACTCCAGCAGCAGGAACTCGTGGTAGCCGCCGCCCGAGGTCTCGTCAGAGAAGCGGATGATGTAGCTGCCGGCCTCGCTGACGTCGAAGAGCAGCTCGCGGTCCTGGGCCGTGGTGACGTTGGCGGCAGTGTTGCCGTTGGCATTGGGCGTGGCGGAATAGACCTGCGAGGTGGCGATGGCACTGCCCTTCGAGTTGAGCAGCTGCACCTTGTACTTCGGCGTCTCCTTCCAGGCGGCCATGGCAAAGGTCAGCTTGTAGCTGCCGGACTCCAGTTGCAGCGGGTAGGCTGTCTGGCGGCCATACTCGGCACAGTCGTTGCGCCAGTAGAGAGCCTTGCCCTGGTGGCCGGTGAAGCCGTTGAACGTGCGGGCGCCGGCAGAGAAGCTGTTGGGATATTCGTGCACCTCGCTGTTCTCCTGCGTGCACCGCCAGCCGGGGGGTAGCGTGCCCGTGTCTACGTTGCTGAAGTCGAGCTTGTAGAGCGATGTGGCATCGGCGAAGATGGGTTGCAGGGTGACGTTGTCGTGGGGCATGACGAAGGTGATCTGTCCGTCCTGCCCGTTGACGTCGATGGTCTTCTCCAGGGTGTAGAACACCGAGTTGACCACGCGGAGCTGGCTGAGGCGGCAACCCTCGTCGGGGCTGACGCTGAGCGTCACGGTGTCGCCCTCGGCGGCCTCGGCCACGTCGGCGGTGACGGTGCCGTGCTCAGCCTCGCGGATGGTGACGAAGTACTTCATGGGCTCCACGTCAGCGGGGCGATAGCTCAGTTGGTCGAGGTAGAAGGGCAGTCCGCTGGTGTTGCTCAGCACCAGGTTGTTCTTGCCCTCCTTCATCGTGGCCTCGAAGGTGGCCACGCGCCACTCGTTCGTAGCCGTCTTCTCCAGCTTCACAATGCTGCGCTTGCCGTTCACCGTGATGGCGATGTTGGCCGAGCGGCTGGTGCTCATGTAGCGCAGGCCGATGACGTAGTCACCTTCCTGTCCGGCTTTCAGGTTGAGCTGGTGGCGCAGGGCGCCCGAGGTGCTGCTGCCCATGTCGATGAAGCCGTTGCCGGAATGGCCACGCACGCTGCGATAGCCCCAGCCGTAGGGGTCGGTGCTGCACGACTGTACGTTCTTGTAGTCCATGTCCTCGGCCTCTATGAGTATTTCGCCGCGCCAGGGTTCAGGCTGCTGGGGCAGGGGCAGGGGCTGTAGCTGGATGGCGTCGTCGGCGGTGCGCTCAGCCGCTCCGCTGCACTGGATGGTGACGTCCATGGCGCCGCAGTGGCTCACGGTGAGGGTGTAGGTCTTCGTCTCGGCGTCATACTCAGCCGAGGTGTCGCCTTTGGCCGTCTCGTGCTTCGTCACGCTGTAGGTGGGCTCGGCAGTGGCACCCTTGACGGTGATGATGTCCTTGCGCAGGGTGGTGGTGTCGGTGCGGTAGTTGTTCAGGTAGAGGTCGATGTGGTCGGCATACTCGCGGATGAGGCCGCTCGACAGCTTGTCGTACTGCAGCAGCAGCGAGTCGCACGTGTTGTACTGCAAGGGGATGGCGGCCGAGGCCGTGGTATTCTTGTTCAGGTAGGAATAGGGGGTGTAGGTGACGAGTTGGTTGCGGTAGCGGTTGACGTAGAGGTCGCCCGTGCTCACTTCGGGGTACTGCTCGTTGAAGTCGGCTGTCTTCTTGGCCGTGGTGCCCCAGCGCGAGGTGTAGGCAGACTTCTTTACCTGCACGGGGATGGCGCGGGCCGCGTCGTCGTAGAGGCCGGTGGTCATGGGGATGGCGCCGTAGCGGCCCGTCTTCTTGAAGTAGCAGAAGTTGTCCATCCACTGGCCGTTGCTGCGGTTCATGGGGTCGGTCTGCTTGTAGAGCCCGTCGTAGAGCGTGCCCCAGGTGGCATACTTCTGCTCGTCGTTGCCGCTGTTGACGTCGTTCACCACCACGATCTTCGTTTTGCCGACCACCTCCTCGCGGGTGGGGATGTAGAGCGTGCCGTCGATGACCTTGCGGAACATGTCCATCCAGACGCCGTTCATGTTGGGGAAGCGCTCCCAGTTGCGGCGGGTGTAGCCGTCGACGGTGCTGTTGTTCACCTGGTGGAAGCACTCCTCGCGCCAGGTCAGCTCAGGGCCGTCCCAGACGGCACCGCCGTTGACGCAGGTCTGCTCCATCACCGTGCCGATGCCGGCGGCGGCGGGATACTTCTTGCCGTGGTTCTCGCCCAGGATGGCGTCGAGGGCGCCGTTCCAGCCGCAGTTGTCGTAGCGCACGCCGTAGTTCTTCGTCAGGCCGGAGATGAACGGGCCGAACGTCACGCTCTCGTTGTTGTAGAAGCAGGAGCTGGTGGTGTATTTATAAAGGAAGAGGATGGCCTCGGGGTACTGCTTGCAGGCGTTGAAGAAGCCCTGGTCGCGCTTCAGCTCGCCCAGCGGGTTCAGGCCGTGGCTCCAGATGTTGCCGCAGAAGCTGACGGTGAGGAATCCGCCGTACTGGTGCGACAGCTCCACCAGCCGACCGAAGAGTGCCCAGCGCGAGGTCTGCGTGCTGCTGCTCTTGTCGCCGGCCTCGTCGAAGCCCCAGAACTGCTCGGCGTAGTTCCAGCCCAGAAAGTTGGGGAACTGCTTGAAAAAGAACTCGAACGTGGCCATGTCGTCGTCCTGGATGTGGGTGTGGCCGCCGCTGGCAGGCTGGCAGGTGAACCAGACGCCGTTCTGCTGGCACACCGTTCCCCACGACTTGTACGTCTGGAAGGCGTACTGCGGCATCTTGTAGATGTTCAGGTCTGTGTCGTACTGGCAGGAGAGGCTCAGGTTCATGCAGACGTAGGGCCGGATGTCCTCGGGGATGAGGTCGATGATTTTCTGCGGGTCGGCCTTGTACCAGACGTCCACGTGAATCAACCAGAGGGGGTGCTGCGAATCAATGGGGCGGCGCTGCTGCGCCTGAGTGCCCTGCGTGGTGCCCAGCAGGAGCAGGGCCAGCAGAAGCAAGGTGTTAATAATGGTCTTTTTCATTGAAATTGTTTGATAGTCGTTGTTTCTAGCTGCAAAGGTACATCATATCCGCAACAACGGCTTTACCGCATGTTCCATTGCTTTTACTAGACGTTCCCTTGAACGCTGCACAAAAAACTTTGCAGCAGCTCGTGTTATCCTTCGTCGCCGAGCGTACAATCAGGAATGAGAGCCGAAGCTCTCATTCCTCTCACTTAATCACGACCTTCTTCCCTCCAATGATGTAGAAGACCCTTACCCGTGGGCTTGCTCACTATCGGGCGACCATCAAGGGTGTAGTAGGATTCTGTCTCGCCCTCTTCCTTCCAAACAGAAATCGCTCATTATGCGAGAACATCTTTAAAACGCCGAAAAGTTGATTTGTGTCAACGATTTGGTGCTGTGCGCGCACAAAACTCCTAATTCTTAACTCATAACTCGCAACTTTTGCGTACCTTTGCACCCGTTTTCAGGACATACGCCCTTTCTCGTGATGAGAAGCAGGCAAAGAAAGCATAGGAAACGAGGGCCTTGGCAAAGCCCCATAACAATAGAGAATATGAAAAGATTAGTAAAGATGTTTTGTCTGAGCTTGTCGATTCTGACCCTGATGCCCCAACAAGCCGGGGCTGCCATTGGAAATGACAACTCAGAACAGTTTGACTGGACTCCCGTGATGGAAGCCATCATACTGGTAGAGAGCGAAGGAAATCCCAACGCCGTGAGTGGGAACTCGGTAGGCGCCATGCAGATTACTCCTATTCTCGTACGCGAATGCAACAACATTCTCAAGTCGAGAGGCAGCGACAAACGTTACACGATGAACGACCGCTACAACGTGGAGAAGTCGAAAGAGATGTTCCTTCTGATTCAGTCACAGTACAACAAGGCGAACGACGTCGAGAAGGCTATACGTTCGTGGAACGGAGGACCCAACTACAGCATGAGGGCCACCAACCGTTACTACCAGAAGGTGCTGCGACGCATGAAGTAGGCAAAAGGCAATTGCTTAATATTTCACAAAAAATTCTAGCACGAGATTTTTTTTCTGCGGAGACTCCGTCTGGAAAAATCTCGCGCTAGATTTTTTCCCGACCCGCCCCGTCAGACTTCCAGTAGGCCCGCCGATTACTTTTTATTGACAAAAAAACTTAAAACCTTTGGTCATGCCAAACTTTAGCGGTATATTTGCAAAAAGAAAAGAATACAGGATATTGAGAAACTTCTATAGCCGACTCCTCATCGTGCTCTGCCTGCTGTTGCTGGCAGGGCAGGCCGATGCCCAGCGGCGCCGAACCCGCCAGCGGGCCACGCCTCACCGCACGGTGCACCGCAGCGGCAATCATCACCAGCAGCGCATGGCGCTGTTCGACCGCGAGGGAGGCATCGACAGCACCACCATCGTCATGCTGGGCAACAGCCTCACCGAGAACGGCAAGGACTGGGCCCAGCGCATTGGCACCACGAAGAAAATCGTCAACCGTGGCATCATCGGCGACAACACCGTGGGCATGACCGAAAGGCTCTACCAGATAACGCCATACCGGCCCAAGGCCATCTTCCTCATGGC
>ERZ842401.4399-NODE-4399-length-16452-cov-4.949137_pt1 | contig 16452 bp, 15 predicted proteins | sample MGYA00521270_ERZ842401 | MGnify/ENA primary metagenome ERZ842401 (study PRJEB31892, sample SAMEA3878208) | bioreactor metagenome | biome: Moose rumen | place: Sweden | collected 2011-10 | study: EMG produced TPA metagenomics assembly of the PRJEB12797 data set...
CCCCACCACGCCGATGGTCAGCGACATGGGAAGGCGCAGGTAATCGCCCCCTAAGGAGACCCGGGAATCCGTTCCTGGGTCTCTTTTTTTTATGCGCAATCGCGAAGCATAATGCGCAAAGCACAAAGCATAATCATCACCTCGAACGCCGTGCTTACGGCGCACTACACCAACAACGCCCACACAGTTTTTCACACTCTTACCTCTCCCCTCTATACTCTCAACTCTCAACTCTCAACTATCCACTATCTATGGTTTTTGAGCTAGATGATGAAATATTAGCTTTTCCGCATCCTGAGTTGCCGATGCTCGACTCTAGTGGCTTGGTCGCCGTTGGGGGAGACCTTAGCGTGGAACGCCTGATGCTAGCCTACGACCACGGTTTCTTCCCGTGGTATGCTTTTAGGTATAAGGACATTCAATGGTATTGCCCAAAGCGTCGTTTCGTGATTTTCCCTGAGGAGATTCATGTGAGTCACTCGATGCGCACCCTGATTAACAAGCATCTCTATAGGGTGACTTTCAACACTGCTTTCGACCAAGTGATAAGGGCGTGCAGCACAGTGGATAACCGCATCAACGAGGTTGGGGCGTGGCTTGGCGATGACATTATTGAGGCTTACACCAAGCTTCACGGCCTGGGTAGGGTGCATAGCGTGGAGGTGTGGCGTGGCGATGAGCTGGCTGGCGGGCTATATGGCGTGACGAGTGGCACCGGCTTTGTGGGTGAGAGTATGTTTTCACGAGAGCCTAACACGAGCAAACTGGCGCTTATCGCTCTGGCTCGCCAGATGCAGGAGCATGGCGGCTCGCTCATCGACTGCCAGATTCACACTCCTCATCTCGAGAGCCTGGGAGCACGCTTCATCGGCTATAAGGAATATATCACCGCTCTCCACGGCGATGACGCCTATCACACTTGCGAAGAGACTCCTATTATATTAATGCACAATGCATAATGCACAATGCACAATTCACAATACATAATGCATAATGCACAATTCACAATGCATAATTCACAATGCATAATTTCGAGCATTCGAGTATTCGATTGTTCGAGCATTCGAGTGATTGAGTGGTCGAATGCTCGAGGATTTACCCGCTAGCCCTTGCTCGATAGCTTGAAGTGATGTCACAACCACAATAAAAAAACCACCCGGGTTGCGAGTGGTTTTCTTTTGCGTTGTAGCAGTTAAGATTGATTACTTAACATACTTCTTGCCGTTCTGGATGTAGATTCCGTGCTCGGGAACGCTCTGGAGCTCGCGGCCCTGGAGGTCGAAGATGCGGTTGTCAACTGGCTGGTCAACAGCGATAGTGCTGATACCTGTAATATCTTTAATCTCATCACCAGTCTTTTCGAGAGTAATCTCAATGGGAGCATCAGAAGTCCACGCAGTCAGAGGCTCTGGACCACGAGTGAACGAGAACGAGCAGTGAGTGGGATCATCGGGAGCAATGAGGGTGTATTCACCATCTGTGCAGTTGCTCATGTTAAGGAAGAACTTGCCAATGCCAGCAGGTGCGTCCACAGCGGGGAAGAAGAAGCAGTCGTTGCTGTTAAGAATCTCAATAATAACCAATTCGTCTTCTTTCACGTTGCTCTTAACGTCGCACATTTGGTACAATTTGTTTTCGCGCATTTCATCGGTAACGGGAATCTCAATCTCATCGCCAGTCTCTTCGTCCTCTCCCATAGTGGTTTCCCATCTTGCGAGGATTACGTTGCCGTAACCAGCAGCGCTGAAATACTCACCGCCTGATTTTCTGAAAATAACGCTTTCGCTGCCGCTAGCCTTTTGAACTTGCATGTTGAAACCATTAAGGTTCATGCTAGTGTTCTCCAGCAGTTGGAGCTCAACCTCTACTTTGTTAACAGCACTTGCGTCGAGCAGAGCAAAGCCGAGCTTAGCGGGGCAAGGACCGTACTCGCTGTTTACTTCAGCATTAGCTGACAGACCAAGCAATGCAATTGCTAAAAGAGTAAAAATTTTCTTCATGTTAAATCGATTTTTAATGTTAAAAATTTAATTAATATTTATTAGTCTCGTTATTCAATTAACTATTATTTAGTCAAATAGAAGTGCACAATAGAGTGCATCGCATAGATTTCAATGCAAAATAAGTAAAAGTTTTTTGAACAGCCAAACTTTTTTTAAAAAAAACACGAAAAAAGTGATTTTTTTCTGAAATTTAATCAAAGCATGAATTAATGACAATGCAGAATGCATAATTCACAATGCACAATGCATAATTCACAATGCATAATTTCGAGCATTCGAGCATTCGAGTGATTGAGTGGTTGTGTGGTTGTGTGGTCGTGGACTTGCTCGGTAGCCTTTCTCGATAGCTTGAAGTGATGTCACAGCCACAACAAAAAAACCACCCGCGGGAGCAGGTGGTTTTCTTTTGCATTGTAGCAGTTAAGATTGATTACTTAACATACTTCTTGCCGTTCTGGATGTAGATTCCGTGCTCGGGAACGCTCTGGAGCTCGCGGCCCTGGAGGTCGAAGATGCGGTTGTCAACAGCCTTGTCGGTGTTGATAGTGCTGATACCCTCGATAACGGGCTCAGAAACTGTACCGTCGGCATTCTTCACGAGAGTGTACTCGATGGGAGCATCGGGAGTCCAAGCGCGTGTGCCCTCTACACCACCAGTGTAAGAGAACGAGTAGCGACTGGGCTCTGTTGGAGCATAAAGAGTGCACTGGGGCTCACCGTCTTTAGCAGCGTTACGGAAGTTCATGTAGAACACGCCGATAGCGGTAGGCTGCTCGAGAACGGGGAAGAAACGGCAGTCGATAGTAGAGAGAAGCTCAATCATAACCAAGTTGCCCTCTTTCACGTTGCTCTTAATGTCGCACATTTGGTACAATTTGTTTTCGCGCATGTCATCAGTAACAGGGATCTCAACTTCTTCACCTGTCTCTTCGTCCTCACCCATAGTGGTCTCCCATCTTTGGAGGATTACGTTGCCATAACCAGCAGCGCTGAAATACTCACCGCCTGATTTTCTGAAAAGGATAGTCTCGTTGTCCTTCTCAACTTCAACATTGAAGCCGTTGAGGTTCATGCTCGAGTTAACAAGCATCAGCTCAACCTTTACAAGGTTGTCTTGAGAACCGTCGAGCAGCTTGAGGCTAAGCTCTGAAGGGCAAACCTCTGGCATCTGTGCAAAAGCGCACACGCCAAGCATTGCAGCAGCAAAAAGAGTGAAAATTTTCTTCATTTTAAAATGATTTTTTTTGGTTAAAGTTTTGATTATTATTTATTAGTCACGTCGTTTCAATTTTTATTACTTGTCTGTTCACATGAAACAGTTTGCAAATTAAGGAATTTTTTTTCAAACAAACAAATAAAATTGCGAGAAAAAATAATTTTTTTTTGGTTGACATGTTTACAGGTTTACAAGTTGACAAGCAAAATGTAGTAGCTGATAAGTGATTACTCGTCCACACGATTGTTATATTGCACGATTGCTCGCAAGACCACTTTCCCTCTCACCTGCTAGCTGATCATGGTTTTGAAATTCTCGGGGACGGGCGACGTGAAAGTGACAGCTTTGCCAGTGGTGGGGTGGACGATGGAGAGCGTGGCGGCGTGGAGGGCGATGCGGTTGATGGGGCTAGGATGACCGCCATACTTGCGGTCTCCACTCACGGGGTTGCCCAGGTCGTGCATGTGTACCCTAATCTGGTTCTTGCGGCCAGTCTTTATCTTCAGCTCTAGCATGGCGAAGTGTCGGCCTTGCTCGACGACCCGGTAGTGTGTCACGGCGAGCCTCCCGAGTTTCCTGTCGTCGGTGGAGTACATCTCAAAGGTGTCGGGGTTCTCGGCAAGGAAACTCTTGACAGTGCCCTCTTTTTGTTCCATTTTGCCTTCTACAACGGCGATGTAGCTTCGCTCAATGACCATGTTGTTCCAGTTGCTGATGAGCTTGTCGCGTGCCTGCTTGGTGCGTGTGAGGAGCATCAGTCCGGAGGTGTCGCGGTCGAGTCGGTGCACGACATAAACGCTTGCCTTGTCGCTGAATCCGCGCGCATATTTCTTTACAATATTATATACGGTGTCGTCGCTGGGACGGCCAGCAGCGGTGGAAAGCACACCGTAGCCTTTATCGACGACGATGATGTCGTTGTCCTCAAAGACGAGCTTCACGCGTGGGTGGCTGAAGACTTGGAAAGAGCGGTCGAAGTTCACCCACAGCTGGTCGCCGGCACTCACGGGTTGGTCATATTTGGTGGATGGCACACCGTTGATGGCGAGCTGGTTGTGGCGCAGCATGGACTTGAGTTTGGTGGGTTTGTGGTCGGGTAGCAATGCTGCTGCTGTGGCGAGCAGGGTGCCGTCTTCTTTTATCGTGAGCTTTGCCACATTATCGGTGGCTGGTCCCCGGCGGGGTGAGTTTCTATAGTTCATAGTTCAGAGTTTATAGTTCAGAGTTTTTTTACTGATTTTTCTAGATTTCTGAGAAAATCTAGAAATTCTAGAGATTCTAGATTGTGCATTGTGCATTATGAATTATGCATTGTGCATTGTGCATTATGAATTGTGCATTTGTGCATTGTGCATTTTTTAAGCATTGTGCATTTGATTTCTTGGGTGGTGGGTGAGGATTTCTTGTCGCAGGGTGGAGCGGTCGATGTGGACGTAGATTTCGGTTGTGGCGATGCTCTCGTGGCCGAGCATCTGCTGGATGGCGCGCAGGTTGGCACCGCCCTCAAGCAGATGCGTGGCGAAGGAGTGTCGCAGGGTGTGTGGGCTCACCGTCTTGCGTATGCCGGCCAGCTGGCACAGCTCCTTGACGATGTAGAAAATCATCACCCTGGTGAGCTTGCCGCTCCGGCGGTTGAGGAAGAGGATGTCCTCACAGCCTCGTTTTGCCACCTGGTTGCTGCGCGTTTGCTCCAGGTAGAGGTTTATCTGCTCCAGAGCTTCTTGCGAGATAGGTACGAGTCGTTGCTTGTCGCCTTTCCCTATCACGGAGATATATTCCTCTTGCTCAAAGATTTGCGACATTCGCAGCTCTACTAGCTCACTCACTCTCAGTCCGCATCCATAAAGCACCTCGATGATGGCTCTGTTGCGCTGACCCTGCGGCTTGGAGAGGTCGATGCACGCTATCATGCGGTCAATCTCGTCAAGTGTCAGCACCTCGGGCAGATGCCGCCCGATGTGTGGTGCGGGCAGCAATAGAGTGGGGTTGACGTCGATCACGCCTTCCATCTTGAGGAACTTGTAGAAGCTTTTGATGCCCGAGACGATGCGTGCCTGCGAGCGTGGCGAGATGCCCAGGTCGTGGAGAGTGCCCAAGAACAGTTCTAGGTCTTGGAGTGTGACATCGGTGGCTTGCTTGCCGTTGTCGCCGGCAAAGAGAAACAGGTGCTCCACATCTCGGCAATAGCTTGCCGCGGTGTTTGGCGAGAGGCCTTTCTCGATGCGCAGATAGGCGTCATATCGCCGCTTCAAAATATCGATATCGTGTTGTGGCACAGCAGTGAGAGTAAAAAAATGTCATCAAAAAGAGAGTCTTTCTCCCCTTGATGACATAAATGTTGTTTTTTAGCGTCAATTATTGTTGGGCTCCTGGATTGGCAGGGGCTTGCTGTGCTCCGGGAACTGCCTGGTTTGCTGTATTTTGGTTTTGTGGCAGTTTCATGTTGCTAATGTCGGGTGTGCTATTGTCTTTGTCGATGCTCAAAGCACGATTAGCCATGAACGCGCTGGCGATGCTTAGCACGCAGATGAAGATAGCGAGTCCCCATGTGGCTTTCTCGATAAAGTCGGTAGTCTTGCGAACTCCCATAAATTGGTTATAATTGCTGGCGCTAGCAGCCAGACCGCCACCTTTTGACTTTTGAATGAGTACGACACCAATCAGCAGAATTGATGCTAAACCGATAAGAATTGAAAGTGTAATTGTCATTTTATCAAATAGTTATAGTTTGTTTTTAATGTTTTCGTTAAGCACAATTTTGCGCAAAAACCGAATTTGGTCTGCAAAGTAAATACTTTTTTCTGGAAAATTCAAATTTATGCTCTCAATAATTTCAAGAGCTTTATAATATTTATGACGAGCGATGTACATTTTAGCCAGACTCTCGCTTAGCATGGAGCTATCATTTTGGGTGGATTCTTCCACTGTGTCGTGTGCCACTTGCTTCACTTCTTCCTGCTCGATGTGATGTTTCACTTGAGGGGCGGCGGCAATGGTCTCCTGTTCGTGCCGGCGAGAGTGTGCGATAAAGCTGTCGATAAGCTCATCTTCCTTGTCGGCGGTGCCTGGTGAGTTGGCGGCATGCTGTGCTGCGAGGATGTCGGCATAGTCGGGTGTGGGGTTGAAGATGGCGTTGCTCAAAGCGTCAATCTCCTTTTGGTTGCTGCCGCCAGCAAAAGTGTTGAGGAAGAGGTCTATAGCCTCCTCGGCATTGGGCGACGCAGAGTCTTCGGTGGGGTAGAAGTTGGCAAAAGGTGCTGGCGCTTTCCCCACCACTATGGCGAGGTCACGGCGGTCGGGACTCATCACGGCAAGGTGCTGCATGGCGTCGTCGTCACCGCTGTGCTTGAGCAGTAAGAGCAATGGCAAGACGAAGTAAGGATAACGCTGCCTCGCCTCGTCAACCCACTGCTGCTCAGGCATCTTGCCCTCGCTAAGCATCTTCTCTATGTCGTTAAAAAGATTCAAGTTTTGTTGTTTACTAGATTATCTAGATATTCTAGAAATTCTAGAGATTCTAGATTGAGCATTGAGCATTGAGCATTGTGCATTGTGCATTGTGCATTAAAAAGACTACCAGTTTCCTACCGTTTGGTTGAAAATGAGATCTACTAGCTCGGCGCTTATCTCTTCGCACAGCTGGTCTTGCACGTCGATGAGCAGCTGGTTGCTGTCGAAGTCGCGGTAGGCTGAGACGGTGACTTCATTGCTCAAGGCCTCGTTGATGTTGTCGATATACTTGATTCTCACGCTGATGGTGAGTCGTGTGCGTGTGGCATAGGCATTCTCACCCACCGCCTGTGGCGAGAGGCTGTAGTTGGTGATTTCGCCCTCAAAGCGCAGGTCACTATTGGGAGTGTCGATTTGTCGAAGCCGTGTCTGCTGTGTCACCACATCTTGCAGCTTGTTTTGAAACAGCTGTTGCAGAGGTGGATAGACTAGTGCAGCACGAATAGGAATGTTGCCAAACGACACCGTCTTATATTTGTTGTAGTCGAGTGCTGCTCCGTTGAACTTGTAGCTGATGCACGACTGTGCTATGAGCATGACCAGCAACGCAGTGAGAATCTTGGTGGTGCGCATGATGTTATTTACGGTTGTTGCGGTATTCAAGACCATATTCCTTAATCTTGCGGTAGAGTGTGCGCTCGCTGATGCCGAGTTCCTCGGCGGTTTGGCGACGACGTCCGTGATTGCGCTCAATGGCGTTGATAATCACTTCTCTCTCGGTGTCTTCGAGAGTCTTGATTTTGTCTTCCTCCACATCGATGGCTGTAGCCTTTATGTCACTGAAGGAGTGGCGTGATGACTGCTGGCTGCGTGGCGCATTGTCAATCTCGTAATCTTCGGCAACGTTCTGCCACACCATATCGTCGTTGCTATGATGAACAGTAGCCAGTTGCGTACTCTGTCGTTGCAGGTCGTTGATATTTGAGCTAAGGTGCATCTTGTTGCCTTGCTGCTTGCCTGCCATAGCTTCTCTGAGCTCTTGCAGCTCGCTCTGCATCTGCATGATGAGCTTGAAGATGAGCTCGCGCTCCTGGGTGTAGTCGTGCTGAGCTTTGTCATAGACCACGGGCAGGTTGCCGCTGTGGTTCTTCTGGTTGAGGTATTTCTTCACCACATCGCCGGTGACGATGCCGCTCTCAAATGACGACATCTCACGGATTAGACTTTGCAACTCGCGCACGTTGCCGCTCCAGCTAAAGGACATGAGTTGGCGGTAGGCACTCTCGTCAAACATGAGCGGCGGACGGTGCTGCTGCTCGCCGTAGTCGTAGCTGAACTTTGTGGCGAGCATCTTTATATCCTCGCCGCGCTCGCGCAGGGGCGGCACCTCGATGCGTATGGCGGCGATGCGGTAGAACAGGTCCTCGCGGAACTCGCCGGCTTTTACCATCTGAAGCAGGTCTTTGTTGGTGGCGGCGACCACGCGCACGTTGGTCTTGCGCACCTCCGAGGAGCCCACACGCAGGTATTCCCCCGACTCTAGCACACGCAGCAGTCGAGCCTGAGCATCAAGTGTGAGGTCGGCAACCTCGTCGAGGAAGATTGTGCCGCCGTTGGCCACCTCAAAGTAGCCGGCGTGCTCTTTCTCGGCATTGGTAAACGACCCCTTCTCATGTCCGAAGAGTTCGCTCGAGATTGTGCCGGCGGGAATGGCACCGCAGTTCACGGCGATGTATTTCTTGTGCTTGCGCGGACTGTTGTCGTGTATTATCTTGGGAAAGAACTCCTTACCTGTGCCGTTCTCGCCATTGATGAGCACCGATATGTCGATGGGTGCGATGATGAGAGCTCGCTTCACGGCGTTGACCAATGCCAGTGCTGAGCCAATGATGCCGTAGCGCTGCATGGTGGTGCGGATGTCGTTGTCGGTTATTTTTGCCATTTTTTCAAATTGTAGGTTTGTTGTTTTAAAAATGCGCCTAAATCTTCGGGATTGCTGTATTGTGCCATTGTCTCGGGAGTGATGATGTCGCCTATCGACACACGGAAGTGGTGGTTGCTCTTGCGAAACACCTCGGCGGGGAGGCGCAGGGTGCGCAAGCGCCAGTCGATCATTCCCAGAGCTACAAATTTCCAGCTGTTGTGACCATGGAAATAGATGGGGATGACAGGCACTTTGAGCTTCTGGATGATGCGTATTACCGAGGGCTGCCACTTGCGGTCCTGAATGCGCATGCCCCAGGTGAGTTTCGATACCGCGCCGGCAGGGAAGAAGCCAAGAGGATGTCCTTGCTTGACGTGGCGCATAGCGTCGGTGATGCCTTTTACTGAGACGGCGCGCTTCTCGGGGTCGTCACTGGCTAGGGCATCAACTGCTATGAAGCTGGGCCTCAAAGCTCCGATGTTGTTAAGTATCATGTTGACCATAACCTTAAAGTCGGGCCGGCGGCTTCCCACGATGTCGATGAGTGTCACTCCATCAAGAGCACCGAAGGGGTGGTTAGACACGGTTATGAATGGTCCCTCGGGCAGGTTGTCGAGTTGCTGCTCGTTGCTGAACTCGATTTTTGCGTCAAGCTCTGTGAGCAGGTTGTGGGCAAAGTCGCGTCCGGGGTGGTCGATATTACGGCTGTGGAAGTCGTTGGCTTTGTCAACCTTGAGCCAGTGCAGCATCTTGTTGACAAACTTCTCCTTGCCATTAAAGAACGGCGCCACCTTGCGTATGTCGTCGTAGTCAAGCACCGTGCGCTTAATGGGTTGCTGATTATGGTCGTCTTGTGTTATATCGTTTTCTTTCATTATTTTATTGATTTATAAGGCACTAGGGATGTATAATCGTTCCTTGAGGCCTTTTGCGGCTACAAAGATACAGCAAAAAACTGAAAAAATGTCAGTTTTTTGCTTTTTTTTAGGCTAGGAATGGCTAAGGACCTCAATAACCGATTCCCGATCCTCGATCCTTGATTCCCGATAATCTACTTGAGCCAGTTGACAGTTGTTTTTAGTTTCTGCTGGTAGTAGGGCTTGATGTCATTCCAGCGGTAGTAGGGGAAGGTATCGGTGTGGAAGGGTAGGGTGGCCTCGTGCTCGTTAAACAGCACCTTCACGAGAATATCGTTATCGGTGTTGCGGTAGAACACCATTTGGATATTGCACGCCATGGGGAAAATCTCGTAGTTGCGCCAGTGCTCGTGCAGGGTGTTGAGGTCGTTGCAGCTGTAGTTCACGTTATCGATTTCTAGCAGACACGCCAGTGGCAGCACGCATGTCTCGTGTCCGAAGCGCAACGCTGCGCCGTGATGGTCACGGTCGGCGATGGCGGCATCGGCAGTTTCTATCATGTTGTTGAGCAATGCTCTTTCAATAAACGGCATACGGTTACCGCCCTGTGGCGAGTTTGCCCATTGCAGATACCAGTATATGTTCTTAGTTTTCCATAGCTCATAGATTTCCTCATCGGTGAAATAGGAGAAAAGGTTCATGCCGTCAAAAACGTGGTGGTTCTGGAGACTGCCTGCGATGTCGAACACCGCCTCCATAAACTTCGCGCTCTTAAACCTGCCGGCAATGGCTGTAGTGTCGTTCACAATCTGATTCATGAAGCGCGAGGCATTGATGCGCGCGTTGAAGATGCTGTCGCTGATGTGGCGAATGGCTTTGCGCTGAGGGTTGGCGAGGGTGTCTTCGCCGTAGCCCCACCCCATGTAGTACATGTCGTGGTAGCTGGCGTCGGTGCTGATGCGAGCATGGGGGTTGAAGGCGCGAATCTCGGCTGTTTCGTTGCCCATCGACAAGATGCAGCGAAACCACACCGTGGAGCGAGCATCGATGTGTGCATCACCGCCGAACACCTCGGGGAAATTCTCGCACATGCGCCGCGCTATGCCTTGGTGCTGCTCGGCTCCCACGTCGCTTAGGTCGCCGGCTCGTCCCTGGGCCTCTATAGCCACCATGCGCAAGTTGTCAAGAAGCACCTCTCCCTGCTTTGTCAGTACGCCTTCGTGCTGTAGCTCCTCCAGAGCCTCAACGGGTTGGTTATAGCTGCTCTGCTTTGTGAGCCATCGGCTGCCGTGACGCCCGTAGTGGTTGATAAAGAACGGCTCATAGCCCTCTGGTGCCGGTGTGAGCTTCGGCTGCGACGCGCTGGGGAAGGGGTAGGCGTAATGGTTGCTGCCACTACGGTTGTGGTTGGCTGCAAGCTGCTGTTGAGCGAGCTGTGGCTGTGCCATCGCCATCAGCGAGGCGACACACATTATTAAATATATAAAGACTTTGCGCATGACTGTTTTATCGTTTTTTTAGAATTTCGAAATTCTAGATTATGCATTGAGCATTGAGCATTGAGCATTGAGCATTGTGCATTACGCATTGTGCATTACGCATTATGCATTACGCATTATTTCTTCCCCGTGATGATTGATTTTATGTCATTGAGCTTGTTGAGGGCCTCCATTGGGGTGAGGTTGTTGATGTCGGTGTTGAGGATTTCGTCGCGCACTTGGCTTAGTACGGGGTCGTCGAGCTGGAAGAACGACAGCTGCACGCCGTTGCGGTTGTTGGCCACATCGTCGAGGTCTTTGCTCAGAGAGTCGTTGTTGCTGTTCTGTTCCAGGCGTTTAAGCACCTCATCGGCGCGGTGCACAATAGTCTTGGGCATGCCGGCGAGCTTCGCCACATGGATTCCGAAGCTGTGTTCGCTGCCACCGCGCACGAGTTTGCGCAGGAACACCACCTTGCCGTTCATCTCGCGCACGCTCACGTTGTAGTTCTTCACGCGTTTGAAGGTCTTCTCCATCTCGTTAAGCTCGTGGTAGTGGGTGGCGAAGAGTGTCTTGGGATGTGCCTGCGTCTCGTGGATGTATTCCACAATGGACCAGGCTATTGAGATGCCGTCGTAGGTGCTCGTGCCGCGCCCCAGCTCGTCGAAGAGGATGAGGCTGCGCTCGCTCAGGTTGTTGAGGATTGACGATGCCTCGGTCATTTCCACCATGAAGGTCGATTCACCCAGCGAGATATTGTCGCTGGCACCCACACGGGTGAAAATCTTATCGACTATGCCAATGCGCGCCGCTTCGGCAGGAACGAAGGAGCCGATTTGCGCCATGAGCACTATCAGGGCGGTCTGGCGCAGCAGCGCCGACTTGCCCGCCATGTTGGGGCCGGTGATAATCATCACCTGCTGCTCGTCGTTGCTCAGCTGGATGCTGTTAGGTACATATACTTCACCCACAGGCAGTTGCTTCTCAATTACGGGGTGACGTCCCTCGGTGATGTCGATGTCGAGGGAGTCATCTACAACGGGGCGGTTGTAGCGGTTCTCGAGTGCTACGCGGGTAAATGAGAGCAGACAGTCGAGCTGGGCTACGAGCGTCGCATCGTTCTGGATGGCGGGGATGTAGTCGCTCACCGCCGCCACCAGTTCGTTGAACAGCTGGTTTTCGATGGTGATGATTTTCTCCTCGGCACCCAGTATTTTCTCTTCCAGCTCTTTAAGCTCGGGTGTGATGTATCGCTCGGCGCTAACAAGCGTCTGCTTCCTTATCCACTCTTCGGGCACCTTGTCCTTGTGGGTGTTGCGCACTTCGATGTAGTAGCCAAACACGTTGTTGTAGGCAATCTTCAGGCTTGGGATGCCAGTGCGCTCACTTTCACGCTGTTGCAGCTGCATCAGGTAGTCCTTGCTGCTTGATGAAATGTTGCGCAGTTCGTCGAGCTCGTCGCTCACGCCGTTGCGTATCACGTTGCCGCGGTTTACCTGGCTGGGCGCTTCGGGGTTGAGCTCGCGCTCTATGCGGTCGCTGATGAGCGGGCAGGGATTGAGCTGTTCGCCGAAGCTGTACAGCACCTCGCTGTCGCTGTGCTCGCACATCCGCTTGATGGGGTTGATGGCTTGCAGGGCGCACTTGAGCTGCACCAGCTCACGTGGCGAGATGCGTGCCGCCGCCACCTTCGATACCAGTCGCTCGATGTCGCCTATCACCTCAAGCTGCTCTTTGAGCAATTCGCGCCCCTCGGTGTCTTTGAAGAAATGCTCCACCACGTCGAGGCGGCGGTTGATGGCTTTCACGTCTTTGAGCGGGAACATCATCCATCGGTGCAGCAAGCGGGCACCCATGGGCGACAAGGTGTTGTCGATGACGCTGAGCAAGCTCTTGCCGTCGTCGGCCATCGGGGTGATTAGTTCGAGGTTGCGCACCGTGAACTTGTCGAGGCGCACATATCGCTCTGCCTCGATGCGCGAGAGCGAGGTGATGTGCTTGATTTGGGTGTGCTGCGTGAGGTCGAGGTAGTGGAGTATGGCTCCCGAGGCAACGATGGCGCACGTCATGTTCTGGATGCCGAAGCCTTTCAGGTTCTTGGTCTCGAAGTGCTTGAGCAGGCGGTCGGTCGCCGACTCCTCGGTGAAAATCCAGTCTTCCATCTCAAAGGTGAGATATTTTGCCGATGCCGACTGCTGGAAGCGCGTGCGGTTGCTGCGCTCAATGAGCACCTCCTTGGGGGCAAAGTTGCTAAGCAGTTTGTCAACATAATCAACCGACCCCTCAGCGGCGAGAAACTCTCCCGTGCTGATGTCGAGAAACGCCACACCGGTGGCCTTCTTGCCGAAGTGTACGGCGGCTAGGAAGTTGTTCTCCTTGCGGTCGAGAAGGGTGCTGCCCATCACCACACCAGGCGTAACAAGCTCGGTGATGCCGCGTTTCACCAGTTTCTTGGTGAGCTTGGGGTCTTCGAGCTGGTCGCAGATGGCGACGCGTTTGCCGGCGCGAACCAGTTTGGGGAGATATGTGTCGAGGGCGTGGTGCGGAAATCCTGCCATTTCCAGATTCTTGCCGCCGGTGCCGTTGGAGCGGCGCGTGAGCGTGATGCCCAGGATTTCGCTGGCGACGATGGCGTCGTTGCCGTAAGTCTCATAAAAGTCGCCCACGCGATAGAGCAGCATAGCATCGGGATGCTTCGCCTTCATCTCGTAGAACTGTCTCATCATCGGGGTTTGCCCCACTTCCTTTGCCATAGTATTAGTTGCTTTTTTCAGTTATCTGTTTTCAGTCATCAGTGTAGTATTATAACTCTAACCACTAACCTCTAACCACTAACCTTCGGCGAAGCCGACTAATACACCAGCGAGATGTTGTCAATCCACAGCGCCATGCCGGGGGTGCCGGTGTAGGCGGTGCCGCAGCCCGAGGATGCCATCACGATGATGTGGGTGGGAGTGGCGTTAGCGTCGTCCCATTTCTCTTCAACCACTGGCACCATCTTGCCCTTGCTGTTCTTAGCGTAGTAAGACTTGTCTTTAGGGATGAGGTCCATATAAGACTGGTAGCCGGAGTTCTTGGTGATGTCGCCATACCAGATGGGGATGCGGTGCTTGTTGACCCAGCTAGTCACTGTCTTGCCGAAGCGTTGGCGCCCGGTGCCTACGCGTGCCGCATGCAGGTTGCCGTTGCTGTCTTCCCAGCGGCGTTGCAGTAGCACAAACACCTCGGCATAGTCTTGTCCAGGCAAGTTCTTCTTGCTGCCGAAGCCGCTGGAGTAGATGCGTTGTACACCAGTGGGAACATTCACTTTGTAGTCAAACTGCAAGTACTTAGGTCTCTTGGTGAACGGCAAGCCCATGTTCATCTTGCTGTAGGGGTTCTTGGTACTGCTCACCGGTTCCATCATCTGTCCTAAGAAGATGCTTCCCGAAACCAGCACGTCAACGTTGATGACACCCACTGCCTTGCAGTGTTCTATCATGGTGGTGAGCTTGGCGCAGTAGCCGTTTCCGTGCACGTCGGGGAACACGGCGTTGCTGGTTTTCACGATTCCCATCACTTTTGCAAGGATATTACTGGTGGCCCATGGCGAGCCTCCCATATTGTTATAGACCTTAGTGCCGGTGATGTTTTGTGAAGGTCCTATCTCAAACACTTTCTTCTCTTGTCCGCCAAGCACCTTCGACTCGGTGATGTGTCGTGTAATCCATTGGTCAAAATTGCCAAAGGCAAAAGGCACTACCGTCTCGGCATGGGCACTCATCAGTCCCAAGCACGACGCTATTACCGTCAATAGAATTTTTTTCATGTTTTTGTAAATTTGAATAAAGTTGTTATTAATTGTGTGTTAAAAATGCGTTATCGGTGGGCGCTCTCGCTAAGCAGGCGGTGTCCTATCTTGCAGTAGATGCACTTGCGCGCGTCGCAGTAGCTGCGCCGCAGCTCTATTAGGGCCTGCGAGGTGAGCGCGCTGTCGCACTCGATACCTGCCACAGTGAAATTCGTCACTATCGAGTTCTTCTCGGGCCGCAGGCTCTCGAGCAGACTTATCGCCTTGTCGGTGAGGGCATAGTTGCCAGTAAGCTCGCCGTAGGCATAGTAGAGCGGTGCCACGGTGTTGATGAGCACAATGTCTATCGACTTGTCGCTCAGCGCCGCCGTGGGGCGCTCGTTAGGCTTGCCAAAGGAGAAATGGTTGCTCCAGTAGCCCGTGAGTTCCACTTGGAACAGTTTGCGCAGCTCTTTCTCGCCGTCGGCTTCGAGAATCTTGCTCATCAGGTTGAAGCCTCCCTCGATATAATGCGCCAGCATCGCGATGCGGCGGTAAGGGAAGTTCTGAGGCCTGATGCGGAACATCTTCCACGACTCGCGCTCCATGGGGCGCAGCGAGAACTTGTTGGCAAGAAAGGCATACTCCGAGCACAGGTGGCGGTAGTAGTCGTCGGCACCGGTTGCCGAGGCATCAAGCAGACCCGCTTGCCCAAAAAGCAGCGCCTCGACTTGTAGCAGCGAGTCGCTGTGCTTGTGCAGCAGTCGCAACGGTGTGCGCCGCGCCAACCGCTCAAACGCCTCGTTGTTGATGCCGAAGCCCAGGTTTCGCGCCACGGTGACGTAGCACACCTCTTCCCAGCTGCCGTGGTACATCTCCAGAATGTCGCGCACTCGCTCCACCTTGCTGTGCAGCCGCTCGAACGCCAGTGCCTGCACCCATTCGGTCACTACCAGGCTGGGGGTCTGTGGCAATTGCGGAGCGCAAGGAAGCTCGGTGCGGGCATCCACCAATCGCTGAAGGCTCTCGCCGAAGCGTGGAGAAACCTCGAGTACGACTTGAGGTATGCGCTCGCCGTTGGTGCGATAAACCGGTGCGTCGTCTTTGTCAACCACATGTAGCACCACGCTGTCGTAGGCACTGCCCTTGTCGTGGCCGTGGCGCTTCCAGTCGCTAGCCCTCACATGGATTTCGATGTTGCCCACCCACGTCTGTCCGTCAATCTCCACTTTGGCGTTGAAGAAGTCGGGACCTGCGTCGGTGTTGAGAAGTCCTGGGTCGAGGACTCTCACGTGGCGGCCGTCGTTGGTGACCATGTCATCGGCGCGCCACAGCCGGTGTTGCCATATATACTGCATCAACTGTTCCATAGTTTTGCCGCTCGCTGGTTTTGCCGCTCGCTATTTTTTTGTTTTTTGCGAAATAACCTGCTAAGGTACGGATATTTTCTTAAACAGAACTGTATTATGTCTGTTTTTTTCTACTTTTGGGTGTTTTTAGAATATAATTTGATTTTTTTGCGCAAAAAGTTTGGTCATCTCAAAAACTTGCCGTAACTTTGCACTCGCAAATCGCAAAACCACGTTGGTGCCTTAGCTCAGGTGGTAGAGCAATGGACTGAAAATCCATGTGTCCCCGGTTCGAATCCTGGAGGTACCACAACTCTGAATCGCAAGTAGTTACATATCAACTGCTTGCGATTTTTGTGTACGACGGGCATGTTATACATCTGTGGTGAAAGTCCACTCGGGGCGT
>ERZ842401.4401-NODE-4401-length-16448-cov-5.945099_pt1 | contig 16448 bp, 12 predicted proteins | sample MGYA00521270_ERZ842401 | MGnify/ENA primary metagenome ERZ842401 (study PRJEB31892, sample SAMEA3878208) | bioreactor metagenome | biome: Moose rumen | place: Sweden | collected 2011-10 | study: EMG produced TPA metagenomics assembly of the PRJEB12797 data set...
CATATATACAGGGGTTGATGGTATTTTTTACCCACCATTACCCCTGAAGAGCCGATTATCATGGCTTTTATATCCATCAATATAATTGACTGCAGTTATAACTATGCTATACGCGGCGTCTTTACAACTCACACAGGAAACAGTAAAGGCGGCCTTGATACGCTTTTATATACTGCAAATGCAGATGATGACCAGCTTTTTGCAGATGCGGATAAGGATAAGTTTCCAAATGCCGTGGCTCTTTTTGATGAGATATATTTGCAGTGTAAGGAGCTTAAGCTAACAATAGATTATGCACCGGGTTATGAGCTGCAGGAAGATTCTAGCGTTTTTAATTCTGACTGGGCTTCTATGGCCGGTCATTATGCAGATTCTTACGATGTTATAGGTTTTGATGTTGTTTTACCTATTTTAAAAACTTATGTTGCAGACAATTTTCCGGAGCTTGATGAAGTTCATGCTGCTATCAAGCGAGATCAGGTGGAGCAATTTCTTTTTAAGACACTTCTTAAAAACACTCTAAAGAATGTTACAAATGGAAATGACCGCGGCGCGGTATACGTTCTTACTGCCAACGTATTAAAGGCTTTTGTGATATCTAATGCCAATATATCTCCGGAAATATTGATAAAGGTATCTTTGGTTATATACTTTATATATCTTGTTGTATTTATAGCACTTCTATTAAAAAGAAAAACTTATTCGGCAAACATTGCAGCACGCATGATGCTTATAGTAATGGCAGGGATAGCTATAAATAGCGTGGTTACCGGCTCTATGATATTTCCTCAGCCGCGATATATGTGCTATGCGATGGGAATGTTCTATCTGGCACTTGTATGGGGGATAACAGAACTTTTGGGAAGGCGTAATGCTGATAGGTGAATCACTTACAGTTTCTTTTTAGGAGAGATAATAACTATTAATAGCCATATTATTGAACATATAACTGATATTATGCATCCGGATTTAAGTCCGGGAGTTTTATATTTTAGTTCAATATAATGTTCTCCTTCAGGAACAATAGCTGTCATGTACATGATATCTGCCTTGTAGAGTGCTGACAAAACCCCATCTATTTCAAGACTCCAGCCTTGGCTGTAAGGAATACTAAATAGTATAAGCTTATCTGTATCAGAGCTTATATTACCGGAGATATAATCTGTAGCATAAGCATTAACACTGTAATGTATATTTGTATCAGTCATTTGATATTGCAGATGTGATGAGAGATTGGCTACAGCACTGTCAGCAGGTTGACATACAACTTTTATCTGATCTAGCAAATAGCTTCCCTCGTTCTGAAAAGTTATCTTCACAGACGTAATAGATGATGCATATCCGAAATTTACAAGATAGTCATGCCAGTCACTTCTGAAAGGGAAGTACTCAGTATAATAGTTAAGCTGTTTTGATGTAATAGGATTTGCTTCATTGAAGGATTCAAATAAAATCGGCATTACTGTATCTGTTCCATGATTGCCATAAAAACCATTGATGGAAAGATATGTCTCGCATCCTGTAAGCCCATCAAAACTCAGTGTAATAGAAGAATCTTTCTGAGCATTTATTATAACATCATCAATTTCTGTAACGCCTACTGCCGAGGATAGATCATTGCCTGAAGTATCTGTAATGGTAAGTCCTTCTACAGATGTAATGCTAAACGAAAGATCTTTGTAAGTATATGTTATATCAGTATTGGTTATGGATTTATCGTTTATATTTGCTGCATCTGCATCAGCAATAACTATGGCCTGAGTGAGGGCTTCTTGGCGCTGGGCAAGGCTTAGCATATCAAACTGTGATTCTGTAATATATCCTGAATATGTAATACCAGCTGATAAAGGCAAAATGTTTTTGAAAATTTTAATTGACGGTGGATATGAATCTTCAGATAGCTCTGTCATTTCTGCAAAACCATATGGTACGTACCTATATTGCCCATCATCATATCCATTTGCGCAGTCATATCTGACATTGGCAAGAGCGAGAGGGATGAACCTGTCATCAAGCCCAAAGTAAGCAAAACTCTGATCTTCAAGGATTCCAAGTTTGTTAAGATATGATGATACATACCCATTGGCAAGAGAGAATGCGAACTGTGTAGACGAATAGCCATATGGCAAAGAAGCATTGTAATTAAGAGATAAAGTTTTACCAATTCCGCTATAGCGTTTGATACTGTTATCGGCAGTATTTAGATTATCATCCATGATATTGGCATAATCAACATAGGCGACTTCAGAACTTTTTTCTGCCGCTTCGTATTCTTCGGAATTCATTTTGTCTAAGAATTCTTTTGGAAAAGAATTTTCCGAATCTGAGTAGCCATAATATATATTCATGAGTACGGAAATGATTGCAGTAGCAAGCACCAGATGTTCATTAACCTTTGATTTTGATCTTAGTAATATTAATAATACTAGGAACACACAAATAAGGATAATGGAAAAGACTACGTTTCTTTTTATGGGGGTGTCAGTTGTAACAAGGTTTCCAAGTTTATACTCTACTAATACTAAGAGAGCGGTAACAAAAGAAACAACAATTATCTGCTTTTTGGAAATTATTAAAATATCATTGTATATACTTACAAAAGTCCAACTGGCAAGCATTGCGATTGCATAACTCCAACGGTTGTTTGAATATGAGAAACCGTTAAATATTTTTCCGAATATTGGAAAGATAAGGAGTATTATTGTTAAAAGCCATGTTATTTTTAAACGTTTGTGTCCTTTGACCAAGATAACAAATATGATTCCGGCAACAAGGATAGCCGAGAAACCAAGCTCTGTATCATTCATAGGATTGTTATAAAAGCCTACAAGGTTAGCAAAAAGCATTTTGTAATAATCAATGTTGTACAAAATATTTTTAGCATATTGGATACCGTTTCTTGAATTTTGAGTAAACAAAGATGCAACAGGAAGCAGAGTGATAAAAGACATTCCTATTCCTGTAATGACATACAGAATAGCCTTCATAAAAACCGAGAAATAGAAGGCTATTGGGGTATCTTTTTTTAAGAAAATATTGTGATTGGAAAACTTCTTGTGAGCTTTGCTATACTCTCCTGTAATATAAAAAAGTCTACACATAAAGTAGGCAGTAGCAAGTATAGCTTGTGTGTAGAAAAAGTAATAGTTGCTTATACCTGCAAGGAATATGGCGAATATAAGAAAGGCTGGTCTGTTATCATATAAATACCTTTCTATCCCGACAAGTATAAGTGGGAACACAACAAGAGGAATTACGAAGAATGGGTGAAGCATTCCAAGATATATGACCATACCACTGAACGAATAAGAGATCGCGGCGGCGATTAAGACAGGGATAGGAGTGCCTTGATAGTCACTAATAGTCTTCATGTTATAATGAATTCTTGTATGACAATATAAGAGGAATGAAAGACCTGCAAGATACGGTCGTAGGATAATAAGTGCGCTATAAAGATAGATGATATTGGAAGAAGATATAAATGCTGCCGGTAAGAGAAGTGGATCACCTATTCCATAATATGCTAATGTGGAGATGATATCGCTTCCATAGCCTATTGAGAAGGCAAAAGTTCCGGGCATGTCTGCGTTTGTGAATATACCTGCCAGAATATCCTTAAGCCATCTTGAATAATATTCCATTGCCCTTATATGCTGTCGCCATCCATCGCCGTTATATACAAGGCTTTTACCCTGTACACCAAAAAAATGCATTAAAAAAGCCATTATTATAGTATATAAAGCTGTATAGATTATAAGAGTATAGAGAATAGAGGATTTCTTTTTCAAAATAGGATTCTCCTTAAAATAGAATTCTGTTAGATATTAATGTTCTGTAGCCTTATTAAGAGTACCATAAAATTCGAAAATATGGATAAAAAGTTGGTGTTTTAGGATAATTGAGTTATAATGATTGATGCTGTGAAAAGGATATTATACATATCAAAGTTGGAGATTTTTTTTATTTGAGTTATAATGTTCACGTTCATATGTAATATAAAAGAATAAGGTATAAAGGTTTTGTGACCTTTCACATCATATATGATGAATCTTGGAGGTTTGTATCATGGATTTATACGAAAAATTATTATCAGGAGAAGAGAAACTTTCCCTTGTAGGGCTTGGTTATGTAGGTATGCCGATTGCAGTTGCATATGCCAAGAAAATCAAGGTTGTAGGATATGATTTTAATGCTGCCAAAGTTGAGCTTTATAAAAAAGGAATCGATCCAACAAGAGAAGTAGGAAATGATGCTATTAAGGAGACATCTGTAGAGTTCACAGCAGATCCCGAGAAACTTAAGGAGTGCAAATTCCACATTGTGGCAGTACCGACTCCTGTTAATGACGATCATACACCGGATCTTACACCTGTCGAGAGTGCCAGTCATACACTTGGCAAGTATCTTACAAAAGGTTCTATCGTGGTATATGAGTCAACAGTATATCCGGGAGTTACAGAAGATGTATGTGTTCCGATTCTTGAGAAGGAATCAGGTCTTAAATGCGGAGAAGATTTCAAAGTTGGTTACTCACCTGAACGTATCAACCCCGGTGATAAGGTTCATAGACTTGAGACTATCACTAAGATTGTATCCGGTATGGATGAGGAGACACTTGAGATTGTAGCTAAGGTATACAGCCTTGTTGCACTTGCCGGTGTATATAAAGCCGAGAATATTAAGACAGCAGAAGCCGCTAAGGTTATCGAAAACAGCCAGCGTGATATCAATATCGCTTTCATGAACGAGCTATCCATGATCTTTAATCGTATGGGAATTGATACTCAGGCAGTGCTTAAGGCAGCAGGAACAAAGTGGAACTTCCTTAACTTTAAACCGGGTCTTGTAGGTGGACACTGTATCGGTGTTGATCCTTATTATCTTACATATAAGGCAGAAGAACTTGGATATCACTCACAGATCATTTTGTCTGGCCGTCGCATTAACGATGACATGGGCAAATATATTGCAGAGAACTGTGTTAAAAAGCTTATAGCCAATGATATAGCTGTTAAGAGTGCCAAGGTTGCAATCCTTGGATTCACATTCAAAGAGAACTGCCCTGATACACGTAATACCAAGGTCATTGATATCTACAATGAACTTGGTGAGTACGGGATTACTCCTGTAGTTGTGGACCCTGAGGCGGATGCAGATGAAGCAAAACGTCTATATGGGATTGATTTTGATTCTATGGATGCTTTCAAAGATATGGATGCAGTTATCGTGGCTGTAGCACATCAGGAGTTCACAGCATATACTGCTAACGACATAGCAGGATTTTATAATCCTTCGCATAATACAAAAGTATTTCTTGATATCAAAGGAATTTATGACAAGAATGATTTTGTTAAGCCTGGTTTTGATTATTGGAGACTGTGATTGCAAATAATCGCGTGTTGTTTTGACTTTCATAACGTATATTATGTCAGGAAATAGGTAGAATGCATTTCAAATAATACATAGGAAAGCGATTTTAAGTGGATGAGTATTTTTTTGAATAATAGTTTGAAAGGCACTAATAAAAGTATAACAAAGTCGTTTGCGGTAAAACTTCTAATTATGGATTTTTTTCTACTTGTTTTGACATATGGTGGGTTCTATCGTTGCTTTTTTGCTAATAGTGATACGCTTTGGGGGGCTCTTTCTCCATCGTCCACTTTTAAGGCACGCCTGGATTGCTATAGGTGGATACCGGCAATAATTGAATTTTTTATAAATAGAACAGATTTTCTCCCTGCATTACATTTTAGGCTAAGTTTGGTTGCTTTTATTGTCGCTCTTAGCATATCACTTTATTTGATGCAGATTTTCTATTTGGATTTATTTAATAGTTATTTTGGTTTGTGTGACGAATGGACAGGGATACGTATATCTGTTATAGTAGCAGTTTGTCTTTCTTATGTAAACGTCCTTTTTGTGGAGTTCTTTTATTTTACAGAGAGCTTTTATATCTTTGGTCTTGCTTTTATGTTTATGGGAACAGGATGTTATATGATTTCAAGAAAGCATTTGGGTCTTTCGCTGTTGCTGTTTTTCTGTATGACTATGTGTTATCAGATGGCTTGTCCTATTGCCTCAATTTGTGTTGGGGTATATGTATATTTAGAGCATAAAGGTAAGTTATCATTCGCTCTTGTAAAAGATGTGTTTATAAAGGCCTTGCCTCCTATGTTCTTGTTTGTTTTTAATTATTTAACAGGTCCTTGGGTCCAAGGCATACTCGCAAAGTTTGGAATTGAGTCATATCAAGAAAAAAATATTGTAGGGTATAGTTTTAATGAGTTTATTACGGCTGTTTTATCTTCTGTAAGGGAGCTTATTTCATCAAATATTGGGCTTACACCCCCGGTATATTCTTCTATAATTGTTATTTTGATATCTTTTGCAGTTATAGCTTTTTTATGCATAAAACATAAAAAGTGGGGAGACTTATTTACTTTTATTCTTGTGGAAGTTATTTTAGTCACACTCGTTTTGGTAGTGCAAATAGTTTCAAATCCAAAGGAGTTTACAGCCAGGACGGTTTCAACCCTTTCTTTTGCTCAAAGTATGCAGCTTATTATGATGTTTTTTTGGCTTGCGGCTAATGATAATGGTGTTAAATCTTTTTTTGGTAAAACAGCGAAGCTTGTTCCTGTAGTGATTGTGCTTTTCAATTTCTTTTTTATACAGTGTATTATAGAAAATCGATTAGTTAGCGAAACTCTTGATAGTATATATGCTACAAGAATTTTTGATATGATAGAAAACTATGAATCAGAAACCGGTATAACTGTAAAAAATATAGCTGTTACTAATGATATAGATTCACCTCCGTTTTATGATCAGGTTCATTTTTGCAGTGGGGCTGTTAATAGAAGATGTTATAGTGATTATACTTGGACTTTTTTGCAATACTGCGCATATAATACTGATTTGGCGGGAAATATTACGGGTAGAAGCTTTAATCATGTAGATATGGATTCTGAAATATATGAAGAATACTTCAAGGGTAAGAACTGGACATATTTCGATGTGTATGAGCAGGTAATATTTTGCGGAGAGACAGCCTATATATGTGTTTTTTGAATCTTTGAAAGGGCGTTTTATATAATGAAACTTTATATTATAGTGCCTTGTTATAACGAGGAAGAATGTATAGAGGACTCTGTATCTAAACTAATAGCTAAATATGAAGACCTGTATTCAACTGGACGTATAGATGAGGGTAGCAGAATTGTTCTGGTAAATGATGGATCTAGAGATGCTACAGGTGACATATGTAGTAGAATTTTTGAATTGGATGAGAGAATAATTTGCATTCATTTTTTGGGGAATTTTGGACATCAGGCCGCTGTTCTTGCCGGATATCACTATGCAGCGGATAAATGTGATTGCGCCATTTCCATTGATGCGGATCTGCAGCAGGATATTAATGCTATCGATCTCTTCTTAGATGAGTTTGAAAAGGGAAGAGATGTTGTTTACGGAGTAAGAAATTCAAGAAAGACAGATGGATTATTCAAAAAAATTTCATCACAATTTTTTTATCATGTGATGAAGATTTTTGGTAGTACTACTATTGCTAACCATGCTGATTATCGTCTTTTATCTTCAAAAGCATTAAAAGCTCTTAGGGAGTATAAAGAAGTAAATATTTTTTTGAGAGGAATTATTCCTACTTTTGGTTTTCCATCGTCTATAGTTTATTTTGAAGTTAAGGAGCGTGAGGTAGGAAAGTCCAAATACACTTTGAGGAAGATGATGTCACTTGCTGCGAATGGTATAACATCATTTTCTATTTCGCCTATCCACTATATTTTTTATTTGGGAATGCTTGTTTTGGCTTTTTGTATTATAGTCGTAATAATAACTCTTATAGATTGGATTCATGGTGCTAATGTTAGTGGCTATACTACGATTGTTTTGTCAATATGGATATTAGGAGCGCTTCAGTTAATAGCTATTGGAATAATAGGTGAATATATAGGCAAAAATTATTTTGAATCCAAGCGTAGACCTCAATATTTAGTTGATAAAATAGAGGATAGAGGGAGTGAAAAAATATAGACTTGTATGATAGAATTTCATGCTGATGATTATGCTATGTTTCCGGAAGAAAGTAGGCGTATTCTTGATTGCTATCGCGATGGGGTACTAAACGGTGTAAGTGTTTTAACTAATAGCCCCTATCTAAATGAATGCATGGATACACTTATAACGGAAGCACCTGGTATGCGTATTAGTGTACATATTAATTTTTATGAAGGTAAAGCCATTACCGCTAGTGATCAAATTCCTCTCTTAGTCAATGAAGACGGAATATTTGATATTTCTTTCGGGAGACTGTGTATTGTTTCGTATATGCCTTTACGAATACGAAATAGGTATAGAGAACAGTTGTCAAAAGAGATTAGAGCGCAAATTTTTGCATTAAAGCCTTGGTGCGGAGATGGTTTTAGGCTTGATGGACACGGACATTATCATATGATTCCTGTTGTATTCGATGCCATGTGCGATGTGATTAGACAAGACCATTTGAAGATTTCATATGTGAGAATTCCTCGCGAGGAATTCTCCATGTATTTTTCTCTTAGAAAAGAATTGGTGGATTTTAGACCATTGAATGTTTTAAAGGTTTTAATTCTTAATTTTTTTGTTTGGAGAAATATGCATAGATACCCAAAATTCTTTGCCAGACTTCCCAAACATCTTTTCGCCGGAGTTTTTTTTCCGATGAGATATGAAAATGCTCTACCTATTCTTAGAAAAGGGACTGAGATTATCGACGCAAGAGCTAAACATGATGGATGCGAATGGGACTATGAAATGCTATTTCATCCGGGAGATATACGAGATGTTAAAACTCTGGAAAAAGTTACAATAGCGAAGGATAAAGTTTTTTTTACTAGCAAAGACAGAAAAAGAGATTATGAAGCTCTCTGTAGACTAAAGGGTGATATACAAAAATAATAAAAAAGGATTATTTTCCATGAATACAAAAGCAAATATTGTATCTTTTTTGCAGGCATTTATTTCGGTATGGGCTATTGAAAGCCTTGCAGGAATCGGGGCGCAGAATATTATTGGGTTTGTGCTTGTGACTGCGATATATTTGCTTTATAAGTTTGAGCGTGATTATTCTGCAAAGCTTCAGAGTAGATACGCCTTGATAAGTGCGATAGTTTTCGCATTTTTGTATTCGTTTTATAATTGCAGCAAGATAAAAGAGCAGTACGATAACAGATTATTTCAAGTTATCGTACTGCTTGTTGTATTTGCGGGTCTGTTTTTTGTGTTCTATCATTCTGTTAATTTGCTATATGCCTGGTACAATATGGGCAAAGCCAGTCTGTGCATGTACTCTTACATGGAAGCTAGTCGTCCCAAGAAGGTATTAGCAGAAAATCTTTTCCTTATTTCGTTTGTCTTTGCCATGCTATGCTGGCTTCCCGGTTATCTATACGAATATCCCGGAATTATAACGCCTGATAGCATCAATCAGATAGAGCAGACGCTTGGTCTTACTGCACTTTCTAATCATCATCCCATAGCTCATACACTTCTTATAGCGTTATGTGTTAGACCTATATATCACATGACTGGCGATATTAATGTAGCGGTTGGCTTATATACATTTGTTCAAATGCTGCTTATGGCGCTTATAGTAGCATATTGCATGAATACGCTAAGGCAGATGGGGCTTAAACTTAAGTGGGTGTATCTGGCTCTTTTGTTCTATACAATAATTCCGTTCCAGTGGGTATATATGGTTACGATATGGAAAGATGTGCTCTTTGCAGGTTTTATCATGCTGTTTGCGGCAAGCTTTCTAAGAGTATATACAAAAGGCAAAGAAGGCTCAAAGGTCTATGACTATATTCTTCACTTTATATCATGCATCGGAGTTGCACTTTATAGAAGCAACGGATTATATGCTTTTTTTCTTATGATACCGTTTATGTGCATATGGGGATTCAGAGCCTTTAGGCGTAGGAAACGCATGCTTATAACCTGGCTATGCGCTCTTATAACTGTAATTGTGATTCGATATCCAATAATGAGTGCTTGCGGTGTTGTTCAGGCTGATTTTGTAGAATCGCTGTCTATTCCGATTCAGCTCTTTTGCAGGGTGCTGGTTGAAGATAAAGATTTAGGCACAGAGGATATGCAGATGGTTGATAAGATCATTGATACGACTTATATTCATGAACTTTATGCCTATGATTTTGCAGATAATATGAAAGAGCTATTTAAAGCAGGGAATCTCGATTATCTCAAAGAGCATATCACAGAATATGCACTTCTTTGGATTAGGACAGGCCTTAAGTACCCGGGACTTTACATCGATGAGTACAAGAATATGACTTATGGATATTGGTATCCGGATAATCCTGACGGCGATGCAGAATATGTTGTGGCGGATAATGACGGAGTATGCGATAACAACCTTGGTATTGAGCGCAGATGGCTTATATGGGGATTTGCTGCAAACTTATGGCTTAAAGCAAGAGAAATTGGCATTAAGCTTTCCGGCATACTCCCCGGGTATGGAATTCTTTATTGCATGGGTTCGACATTCTATCTTGAGTGTATTTCAGTGGGGATTATTTTATCCAAAAAGAAAAGAGGCATTGTTATGCCCCTTCTCTTAGCTTTTTTTGGAGTTTGTACTGTTCTTATTGCAACACCTGTTGCGGCGGATTTTAGATATACATATTTCCTTACAATGCTAATTCCTTTTATTATCACATTGCCGGCGTATGACAGCTCTTGCAGAGACTGCTCATAAAGAAACAACCCTTGCAGAGATAACTCTAGCAGAGACTGCTCTTACAGAGACAACTCTTGCAGTGATAACTCTTGTAGTGACAATCTTGTTACGGCCAAAGAGTAACGACCCCGTTCAATATAAGACCATTTACGCCAAAAGCCTGGAGTGCTGCTTTGTCACTTTCTGAAATGTGTATGGTTCCGGGTGTTGTAGTATTGACGGTTACGTAGGCGCCCGTATCTGTGCTTATAACCTGTCCAAGCTGAAGAACTCTTATCTGACCATTGTCTGCGTAAACACTAAACTGTGCGATAGGAAGACCTTCTGCTGTATAGAAGAAACCGGTTTTGTTATCATTTATAAGATTTAGAAGCCCTACTGTATTATTCGCATACGGAACCTGTAAGGATTTTATAAGCGTGCTTGTGTTGATCTGAGAGTCCGGATTGTAGGTATAGACTTTTGTTACCCCAACGCATAAAGTCTTGTAATAGCCCGGAGTTCCGTCCAGATAAATATATATATTGAACTCGTTGGTAGTTTCGTCTATTCCAACATGAACCTCCATGTCAAAGCCTGCACCCGCATTCTTTAGAGTGACATAAGTACCATTGCTGTGTGCACCTACGATAAAGTAACTTATATAGTTCGTCGAATGAATGCTTACAATTTCACTTCCGCCCTGCTCAATTGTCAGATCATATTCTGTAAGATACAAGTCTTCGACATCATCACTGTGCGTTGCAAATTCAGCTTTGGAAGTAAATGAAAAAGATTGCATTAGAACTATCATAACGCTCAAAACACTAAAACTTTTTAAGAAAAAATTACTCATATCCAGAAACCTCCATGAAATAATTGAAAATAACTAAACACTTATCATAAGCATTATCGGATGATTTGACCAAAAAATGAGGACTTTGATTGGAAGAATATGGGCTGTATTGCAAGAAGTAATCAAAAATGCTCTATAGGCTTTGCAGCATGCTTGTTCAGGAACTCAAAATATTGGTATAGGAATAGTATGTTGTTCAAGCTAGTTACTGATATGCGGCAACCAGACTTGTATGGTATAATCCTTAAGTGAAGCTTCTTTTTGGATGTCCAAACATAAAAATAATCGGAACAGGGGGATTGGTTGTGGATAGCATAAAATGTTTTGCTATGCTTTTGGCAAGGAACTATCCGTTCTTTGTAGTAGCTGTTGGCGTATACCTATTGCCTTGCCCCCAAAAGTTCGACTATATAATCCTTCCTAACAGGATAAAGAAAGCAGCGCTTATAGCAGTTATTGATAAAGTTTCATTAATCCTTGGCGAGCTTGCTGCTATCATGAATTATTCCGTAAGGTATACTATAATAACATCCATAATAGGGTATGTATGCAGGCCTGTTATTATGGCAGAGATTGCGGTAGGATTATCGCATAACAAAGTTAGAGAATTCAAAATATGGATTCCGGCTATTGTAAATGCGCTAATTACATCTACCGCTATTTTTAGTGACATAGTCTTTACATATGATTCTAATCGCATCTTTCATAGAGGCGTTTTGGGATTTTGGCCTCATTTTACTTGCCTTGCATATTTGGCGTATTGATACACACGATAGAAGAAGATAAAAAACAATAAAATAGATTAACGCTAAAAAAATGAGGTTTTTTAGGTATGTTTTTAAAATAACATTGGAATGGGTTCTGAACTGTAGCGATAGGAACATAATGCTTCCGGAGGGAGAGTCTTTGGTGAAAAGAAGAATAACATACATTTTTGTAGTGATATGTATTGTGCTAAGTTTGATGCCGATAGTGTATCTATTTGGGTACGACTTTGCAACCGGCGATGATTATGGATATGGCGCTGCTGTTAAGCATGCGTGGGAAAATAGCCATTCCCTTTCAGCGATATTCCAAGCAGCAAAAGGACAGGTGATTGGAACATGGCATTCATGGCAAGGGACATGGTTTAGCGTGTTTTTATTTACACTAAATCCTGAGAATTTTGGCTTTGGTCTGTATAGCATTGTACCATTCATAATGATAATTCTGCATGCGTTTGCTGCCTATTTTCTGGTGAAAACTTTTTTTGCTGACAGATTTTTGATTGGAAGAGGCGATATATTTATAGTATCTTCACTTTTGTTTTTTATAAATGTTCAATTCTGCACAAGCTACCAATGCAATATATATTGGTGGGTTGGCGCAGTACATTATGTCATCCCTTTTTTTCTTTCGACACTTATTTTGCTTGTTTTTAGTAAATTTTTGCAAGAATACAGAATTATATACATAGTCTTATTGACAATCTTCATGACTATGTTATCTGGTGGGAGCTATCAAATGGCATTAGTTACACCACTTGTAATCCTTTGCATTATGGCTTGGAAAAAGTTTATTTTTAAAGAAAAGTTTCGTAAAAGGATATATTTGCTATTAATACCATTTGTAACATACATGGCAGGACTTGTTATAAGTATGATATCTCCGGGGAATAAAAATAGAGGCGGAGAAGCTTTTGGATTTAGCGCTAGCTATGGACTGGTGGTTATTGCTAGGTGCTTTGCCACCGCAATAGAGTATATTTGTAGCTATGTAACAAGCAAATCGTTGATGTTTGTTATTTTGGCGATATACGCTATGGTTGTGTATTTTGTCATCAAAGAAGCATGTTCATTAGAAACAGATGAAAATAGATGTGGTAATCCGCTTCTAATGATTCTGCTTAGTTTTTGCATTTTTTCAGCTACATTTGCACCCGCACTTTATGCAGCTGTTAGTGTTTCGGGAGGCGTTTACAATACGTATGTATATGTATTTACATTTCTTTGCATGTATGATATCGCTTATGTAGAGAAATATTTTATCTTAAAAAGAACAAATTGCCACAAAGCTTTACAAAAAACTTTGAAAGATAAAAGACCGCAAAGTCTTTTCAAAGTAATAAGTAAAAAGATAAGAGGGCAAAGTCTAAATAAAGCCCTCCTTTTTGTATTACTTGTTGTTGCAGTGATTTTGAGTAGACATTCTGTAAAGACTATGACAGCTTATGTTTGCTATGATTACATCTCATCCGGTCGTGCTGCGGATTACAAAGAGCAGATGATATTGCAACATGATATACTTGTAGAAACGACTGAAGGTAATGAAGGAATGAGTGCTGTTATACCGGCTGTTAATGATGATCAGGGGCCACTCCAGCATATGCCTGTGACATCAGTTTCTGATGCGTGGACCAATAGAGTTACGGCAAATTATTACGGCCTTGACAGTGTTATTGCAATAGACAGGAATAAGTGGGAAGAAATATATGGAGCAAAGTAAAATATGAAAAAGCTGCTAAGACATGTTTTTATTAGTTTTATTGTAGTAATAGTGTCTGGCCTTATAGGAACTTTGTTGCTTGTAGCGGTATATCACTTGCCGACAAACAGGCTTAAATCGCATGTTCAAAAAGGCACATATGTGTATAATCTCACAGGTTCTTTTCCTGAAATTGTCAACTCATATTCTACTACTATTCTTGATTTGCAAACAGATGCGATAATGTTTGAAAACGCTGTTTACCCTACGAATAACGCTTTGACAGATGCTATGCTCGTTCCAAGAATTCACATCGTCGGATGGGAAGCATCAGAAGTTAATTCCTTGCTAGATTATGTGAATGATGTGCAGGGAAAAGAAATGATTACACAGGTATATCCAAGGTATTGGCATGGATATCTGGTATATTTTAAGCTTATACTTACATTATTTGATTTTGCAGATATGCAGATAATTAATATGATTTTCCAGTGTCTGCTTTGGATGGCGTTATTTGTAGAATTTGTAAAAAAAGGATTATCTGATTTTATACCTGCTTTGTTTGCATTTATGATTGCAATGCACCCTCTTGAGATAATGATGTCATTTCAAATTACGGACTGCTTCGTGATTGCGGCATTAACTTCAATCTTTTTGCTGAAATTTGAGAATGCAAAGTTTATCCAAAAGGACGGCGCCATTTTTGTATTTTTATTTGTGGGTATAGTGACATCATATATTGATTTTCTCACATACCCATTGGTTACATTAGCAATTCCCCTTACAATATTGACAGTTACAAGAACCAGGGAATCATCTGCTTTTTGGTCACCCTTGATGGTGATTGAAAACTCTTTTTTCTGGGCGCTTGGATATATTGGAATGTGGATGATGAAATGGGCAATCGGAAGTATGATTTTGAAGCAGAATCTTTTTGTTGATGCATTTGGAGAAGTGAGTGTAAGACTATCTTCCGGTAGTGAACAGGGCGATACTATTTCAAGACTTTCTGCAATTACCGCCAATATTAAAGGATTTGGTAAAGTCACGTATGTAGCATTTGCAATTTTTGTAATAATGTGGATATTATGGGATCGCGTTCATAGATATAGAAGTGAGTGCCTACCCCCCCGATTGTATGAGAATATAGGGTCTGTCAGTGGATTGAATGACTGTGACTTAAAAATATCAATTAAAGGTATTGGTAATTTGAGAGTGATACTAACTCATAAATTTTCGATTGGGTTAAGCCTTTTTGTGATATCATTGTATCCATTTGCATGGTACCTTATAGCAAGCAATCATAGCTATATTCATCCAAGACTTGCTTACAGAGAATTATCGATAGTTGTATTAGCGTGCTTTTCGCTTGTGATATACTTGTTGGGTGGAAAAAGAATTACATCAAAATAAAGTTTAACCAAATAAAAGTACTCATGCCAAATAAAAAGATAGCGGAAAATCTTACAAAGACAGAATTATAGAAATGGTTATATATGGAAGGACTTTAATATGGCTGTATATTTAAATCCAAATGCACAGGCTTTTGACGAAGCAGTGAATTCTGATATATATGTCGATAAAACCGAAATGATAGCAGAAATAAATTCTGTCATCGGGACAAAACAAAAGTATGTTAGCGTATCAAGACCAAGACGATTCGGAAAGACTATGGCTGCTGATATGCTTTGCGCTTATTATGGCCGAAATAACGAAAATGCCAAAGACCTTTTCGTTAATAGGAAGCTTGCTCGAAACAATCCTTATGATTGGGATAAAGAGCTTGGAAAATATGATGTGATCAGATTGGTTATGACTGATTTTATCAAAAAAGACATTGATATTGATAAATCTCTAAGACTGATCAAAAAAAGGATTCTTGATGAGCTGAATGAACAGTATCCTTTAGTAAATTACGACGAAGACGATTTGTTTTATAGTATGGAGAAATTCTATCTAAAAACGAATACGCAATTTGTTATTGTACTCGATGAGTGGGATGCTGTTTTCAGAATACGTAAAGATGACAAGGAAGGCCAAAATGAGTATTTGGATTTTTTGAGAGATTGGTTTAAGGATCGAAATTATGTTGCACTTGCATATATGACAGGCATACTGCCAATCAAAAAGTATGGCGAGCATTCAGCGCTTAATATGTTCGATGAGTACTCAATGATCAGCCCAATGCAGCTTGCAGAATATACGGGTTTTACAAATGAGGAAGTAAAAGAACTTTGTAAATCATACAATATGGACATGAGTGTTGTTTCGGAATGGTACGATGGCTATGTTGTTACAGACAGTATTCCGTTGGATAAAAGAGATCTTTATCGAAAAGGTATAGTGGGTCAGTTTTCAAGACAAAAAATTTGTCATTTTATAATGAATCTATGT
>ERZ842401.4402-NODE-4402-length-16442-cov-5.478306_pt1 | contig 16442 bp, 12 predicted proteins | sample MGYA00521270_ERZ842401 | MGnify/ENA primary metagenome ERZ842401 (study PRJEB31892, sample SAMEA3878208) | bioreactor metagenome | biome: Moose rumen | place: Sweden | collected 2011-10 | study: EMG produced TPA metagenomics assembly of the PRJEB12797 data set...
AAGCACTCGAGTCCTCCCCGGAGGGGAGGGGGCGCTTTCGTGGCAGCTAGTATTTTGATGGCTGCGCCAACCTTGGAAAATGTAGACTTGGTGAGTTTTACCGCATAATTTGCTAAACCGTTTTCTTGCCTCTTGCCTCTGACCTCTTGCCTCTGGAAGCGCAAAAAACGACCCCGACAAACATAGTCAGGGTCGTAATATTTGATATCCGGTTTTCCGATGGTCTTAGTTTGCAAGACCGGATTTCTCGATACCTTCGATGAAGTATCTCTGCAGGAAAACGTACATTATCAGAATTGGTGTGATCGACAGCAGACAACCTGCTTCGAGCCATACGATTATCTGTCTTACAGATACCGACTGACCGTCGAACAGCTGCTGGATCAGGTTTGTATTCAGGTTCTTCAGCATCAGAGCTACTGTATCGTTGTTGGTGAAGAATGAGCTTGATACATAGTAGTCGTTCCAGTACCATACGATGGAGAACAGGAATACTGTGAGGAATGACTGCTTTGCGTTGGGTACCATGATCTTTACATAGGTGTAAAGAGGTGAGCAGCCGTCCAGGTATGCTGCGTCCTCAAGCTCCTTAGGCAGTCCTCTGAAGAACTGACGGAAGATGAAGATGAACAGACCGGCTCTCAGACCGTTGGCAAACAGGGCAGGCAGATACATTGTCAGACCGCTGTTGATAAGCGAGATAGTGTTGCCGCCGTTGACCAGTGGGATTATACCGAAAAGGTCGAAGTATGCATACTGCATATAAAGCGGGATAGTTGTGATCTGAGGGGGAACGATGATCATAAGAATTACTATTGCAAACAGTAAATTCTTACCCTTAAATTGAAATCTTGCGAAGCCGTAGCCTGTGATGGAGCAGGTAACCACCTGCAGCACCGATGCTACCAGGTTGAGCACTACTGTGTTGAGCACAGTGTCCTCAAACTTCATAACGCCCCAGACGTCTTTGACGTTTTGCATAGTAAAGCTCTTGGGGATCCATACGATAGAAGGATCGTTCATCTGCTCGTTGGGTCTGAATGCTGTTGAAAGCATGAATATCAGAGGATACAGAATGATGAAGCACAAGCCGAACAGTATCAGAAATCTGAATATGGGCCATACGGTACCAATTGCTTTTTTCCTTCTGTTATACTTGATCTGCTCCTCAGTCAGGAAGTTATGTATACCCAACTGCTTCATTCTTTTGTGACGGGCCTTTATAGCGGCCTTGCGTTCTTTTTCAAACTGTTTTTCTTCTTTTTTAGTTGCCACTTTGACCCCCCCTTATTCTACTTCATAGTAAACGACCTTGTTGAGGATAGCTACTATAATTGCCAGACAAACTGCGATGATAGCGAAGTATGCCCATGCCATTGCGGCTGAGTAACCGTGCTCCCAGTTTGTAGACTTGTTAAGAACAATGGTCATTACCTGGTTCTGTGGATCTACGAACGAGTCAACTACTGTATAAACTACGCTCGCGAGGATCATAGGGCTTATGGTGGGAAGAGTTATCTTCCAGAAGAACTCCCATGAGGTAGCACCCTCCATCTGGGCAGCCTCCTTAGATGCAGGGGAGATGCCCTGCAGTGCCGAGAGTATCAGCAGGATCTGGATACCTGAGTTCCATACCAGATTGAAGATATCCGTCGTCAGCGTGTTGATCGTTTCGGTCAGCTTATCGCTGATGTTATAGATACCTAAGAAGTTGAGCAGCTGGTCTACCAGATTAGCCTCAAACATTGTGCTGAACTGCTCTGAACCGCCTGCGTATCCGCCTGTGCTCATGTTACCGTTGATGATATCCATTACAGGACCTGTAGCGATGATAACAGGGAGGAAGAATACGGCTCTTGCGAATGTTCTGCCGTGGAACTTCTGGTTAAGGATTATAGCGATGAATATGGAGAATATCAGGATAAGAGGTGTTCTCAGCGCTGTGTTCTTCAGCATATTCACCAGTGCCAGTGAGTAATCCTGATCCTTACGGAACGCATTTACGTAGTTTTTCCAGCCGATGAACTTCATTTCCATACCGCCGGGCTGTACCGTGGTCTGGTTGAATGAATAGATCAGCGACTCAATAAGAGGAAGGATAAAGAAGTAGATGGTACCCAGTATCCAGATGGCGATAAAGCCGTAGCCGTAGAGCTGCTTTCTTCTCTCGTAGGAGAGCTTATGCTTTTTCTCAGCCTTGATGCCTGTATAGTCTATACCTATCTGCTCCTCAAAGGCAGCCTTGGAATCCTCCGCATTGTCAGAGGTCTGAACCTCCTGAACATCATTCTCCTCTTCAGGAGTGATCTTTTCAATATCGCTCATTATTCCAAACCTCCTTCAATGCAATTTGTTACGTCAACAGGCTTGCCGTTGACAGTCACAGCAGCGGTCTTTTTGTTGATAACAACGACCACGTCCTGTGCTCCGTCCTTCGAGTATGTGGTTGTCAGCTCGTTATTGTCGTCGCTGACCTCGAAGTTGGAGATAGTATAATCAGCTATGCCGTTAAATACGCTTTGTGACGCCTTATACTGATTAGCAGCCATTTCTATCCAGCCCTTGTAGTTGGAGTAGTAAAGCTCGTTATACTCGGTATCCTGCAAAGTATCAGCGTCTGCATAGGTCAGATCGTAGTGTATCTGTGAGCCTGACGCCAGTGACAGCAGGAAGCTTTCGTCTGAATTTGAGCTTGCGTTGATAGCGGTCGAAGCATAAGGCACATAGCCGTGGATGACCATCTGATAGAACGGGATATCAAAGTCTGTAACATCAAAGCCGCTGGAAGAAACGGGCACGTTAGTTACATTTGATACATAGGGCAGAATGTAAGCGTTAGCCTCATCAGCGATGATGGAACCGATCTGCTCCTTAGCGTTCTTATACTCATCGACCAGCAGGTTCATGGTCTTGTTCCTTGAGTAGGTATCCTTTCTGTTGTAATCGCCTACCAGTCTTGAAGAGAAGTAGCCGAAGCCTGCGGCAGTAAGGTCTCTGTCCTTATAGCCCTCCACCATTTCCTCAAACGCCTGGTTATACTTAGCAGGCGAGAGAAGTGCAGGTGCGACGCCCTTTTTGGCAACGCCGAAGGAGAGGCTGTATGAGGACTGCCTTGAATAAGCGTTGGATATCCTGATAGCTGTACTTGTCAGCGTCCAGTAGCCCGACGAGCTCTTATCCATAGTGAAGTTGTTGAGGGACGGGAACACTGTTACGCCGTCGGTCTTTATAAAGTCCTCAAAATCGCTCTTGCCGCCCAGTGTGCCTGAGGGCTTTGCGTTGGTAGAGATCTTATTTTTGATAGAGTTATTGGTCCAGTCGTTGTAGTTTACCTTAAATGCGTCAACGCCCTGGTCTTTAAGCTTTGAAACTATCTCGCCTGCCTGGTCGAAGCCGGTGATCTCGGTCTTGAGGTTAAAGGGCAGACCCACGATTGAAGTTCTCTTGAGGACTCCGCCGAAGAGGTCAAGATAGAGGTCGTTGCTGTTATCCTTCTGAGACTGGAGACCCTTTTCCTTGATAAGGTAGTTTCTGTAGACCTCTGCACAGTCGGCATAGTTCACATTTTCCTTACCGTCGCCCACGGGATAGTAGCGAACGCCGAAGCGCTCAGTTTTGATGCCGTCCTTCTCGAACACGTTCAGTCTGTTGGAGCTGTCGCCGCTCATAAAGAAGGTATCTGACGATCTGGTCTCGAACTCGAAGTAGCAGTTATTGTACACCTGCTTGTTCTGTCCGCTGACCTGAGCCCTTGCGTACACGTTTGAGTCGCCGTCGGAGGCTATAGCCACGATACCGTTACCGTCATTGACGGTAGCCAGCACAGGCAGATAAGCCTGCTCGGTAACTCTTGGTGATGTCAGGGGAACAGCTGTATAATCTCTGTTATACACCTGCTGGTTATAATCGGGGTAATTGCCCTTGCCGTTGTTGTAGTTGATAACAGCGCCGCTGCCGTCGGGTATTATCATATAACCGCTGGTAGGATTGCCATTTTCATCAGCCGCAGGGATAGCACCGAAATAAGGTGTGAGCTGGAGCTTTGTGAGTATCTTGCCGTCTACTGTGGAGATATTATCCTCCTTTACCTCTGACGAATCAGCGTAAACGTAGAGGTAGTCGTCCTCCAGCTTATAGTGTACAGTGAGCTCGACGCCCTCTGATCTGTACTTATAGTTTATTGCCACACCGCCCTTTTCGGTCTTCCACTTAACAGTGGCTTTGTTTGAATAGAGGGGCGCTGCGGATTCTGTTCTCTTTTCCTGTCTCAGGTCAGCGACCTTGATAGCCACGTTTGAAGCTATCTGCTTTCTCACTGCCGACTTCATTGACTGACCCTTTTCAGCGTCTACCACAGTTTCATCGGCTTCAACATTGACAGGAGATGTCCACCAGTATTTGCCGCTTTCCTTTACGTAGATACAGAGTCTGTTGTTATCCTCGTCTCCGTAAAGGATCATCTTATCGTTTTCTTCAAGCTGCTCGCAGGTATCGAGAGCCACAGCCTCCTCGTCAGAGAGCATCTCGATCTTCTCCTCCTCGTCCTCATCCGAGGTGGTATCCGAATCGGCGGCAGCCTCTTCATCGGCAGCTCCCTCCTCTGCTGCGATATCCTCCGCAGAGGTCTCGGCAGAGGTATCTGCCTCATCGGATGCTGAAGAAACAGCCATAGAACCCAGAGGTGTCAGCATGGTAAGACACAGCGCAAATACAATTGCTTTTTTATAACTTTTGTTATGCATTTTTACACCACCGTTTCTATTTAGCCTCTGATCCTATATGCGATCTCTGTGTAGACCGAATATATGAATACATATACCTGCTGGAACAATGACAGAAGAAGTATCGCAAGGAACAGTATAAGAAGCATTGCGACCAGTGTGAGGAGCATTGATACCAGCGTTTTGCTGAATGAATACTGGTGAGCCGCCTTCATTGCCTGGATCATCAGAACTATGGACCAGCCGAGTCCCAGGTATGAGATAGCGTTGATCCAGATCGACTCGTCCTGAACGAGGAAGTTTGACAGGATCACCTTGACCAGTGTACACACGATATAAGGTACCAGTGAATATGCAGAATAGATAGCTATCTTTCTGAAGGTACCCTCGCCCTCCAGCAGAGTACATACCGACCAGTTGCCCACTACCCATGTGAAGTAGTATACTACCGACTGTACTATAAGGGGGACCACATTGAAGATCTTAACGTAGCTGTTGTTGAACTGGAAGCCTGTAAGCTGTCTGTCAGCCACCATTGCCACGAACAGGAAGAAAACGATAGCCATTGCTATTTTCATTGAGCCCTGCTTTTTCCATCTCAGATCCTCAAAGCCTTCAACGGGGTGGAAAACACAATGCTTCAGCCAACCCATAGGAGTAAATTCATACATTACTATCTTCCTCCCTTCTTTTTGCCGTAGAGTTTGCCCTTGAGGAGATATTTACCTCTCTTGTGCATCTGCGAAAGAACTATCAGCCAAACTATGATCACTATAAGTATTATCATTATAACTGTGAAGTTATCTCTGATATAGTCCTCTCTTGCGTACTTGAACGCCTTATCGTAGTCGTCCTGGTCGTAGGCGGTCTTGAAGTAATCAAGAGCCTCTGAGTAGTCGCCCTCGTTAAGGGCAGCCTTGCCAAGACCGATATAAGCCAGCGGATAGCCGCCGTCTCTCATTATAACGTCCTCCCAGATGGGCTTAGCCTCTGAGTATCTGCCCTGGTCGTAGAGCTCGACAGCCTCATGCATGAGCTGACCGAAGGTAGTTTCGGAATAAACTGTGATATCGTTCTTTGAACCGTCGATAACATAGATGTTATTGCCGAAAGCCTCAACAGCGTTGGGGTTTGAGAAGCTTCCTCTCTGGTCGTTGGTAGAGTTCTTTGTTCCGAAGATACAGAGCTGGTTGCAGTTTCTGTCATACTGGAAAACTCTTCCCGTTGCGAAGTCAAGGACATTTATAAGTCCGTTGTTTGATACGCAGATATCTGTAAGTCTTGTGGAATAGTTTGAGTTTGTGGTGGAGTCATATTCCGAGGCGATATCGCCGAACTTATACTCATTGCCCGCATTGTTATCCCAGATGTTATAGCCTGCGGGGTTGAGCTTTTTAACTGCGTCGGTCGTTGTATTGGCAGCCTCTGTAACGGTATAGATGAAGCCGTCCTCGTCGATATCGAAGTTTGCATACTCAACAGGAACGTTTCTTGTCATACCCGAGATCTGCTCGTTGGAGGCGAACTTTCTCCAAAGCTTCTGAGCTATTACCGCAGCGGTAACTTCAACTCTGTTAGCTCCGTAGAAGCCCTGGAACTCGCCGTACTTATTGAACTGCACCGAACCTGTATTTACCGAGGTACAAACAGCGTACACGTTCTCGGCGAAGTCTGCCACGACTTTTGACGGGTTAAAGGTCTCCACCTGATAAAGGTCTGTATCGGGTCTTGTATACTCCTGCACCAGCGTAAGCTTTCTTTCGGAGTCCACAGACGCCTTTACCACTCTTGAATTATCGTAGTCTGCTATGTAAATGTAGAGGTCGTTGGTATAGAGACTTCTCTTTACATAAATACCTGTGGGGGATGCGAATTTTGACTCGCCGTCCTCGCCCACGTTTATCTCCGACTTGCCGTCAACGCCTGTATAGGCGCCTGTTACCTCAAGGTCGGAGTTGAGTCTGAGCACACGGTTATTATCGGTATCTGCCACCCAGAACTCTTCCTCGTCGGGATCGAAGTAAAGGTCCTTCGGTCCGTTCATTCTTGCCGAAGCCTCTTCACTTATAAAGAGGGGGTCATCGGGGTCTGACAGCTTGTCGAGACCCATATCATAGCCTGTTACCGTCCTGTCAATACGATAAGCGTTCTGTGAGGGTATAGCGTCCTCCCAGTCGTCGTAGATATAGGACTTATAAGGCTCCTTTGCGAAGGCGGTAACGGTCATTGACAGTGCAACGGCAGCCGCCATGCCCACGCAGAGAATTTTCTTAAAAGAATTATTTATTCTCAACACTACTTATCACCTGTTTCCTTTTCAAATTTAAGTTATAAAGCTTATTAATCCTTCATACCTGAGTTAGCCATTGTTTCCATAACGTTACCCTGAGCGATAAGGAATACAAGCAGCGGAGGGATAAGGAGTACAACTGCAGCTGCAAATGTAACGCCCTGACGAGCAAGACCTGCGGCTGTTATCTGCTGTACAACTGTAGGTAGTGTTTTGAGTTCTTCCGAGTAGGTCAGAACACCGCCCTGGATGTTCCAAGCACCCTGGAATGCGAAGATTATCAGGGTCATCAGTGCAGGCTTTGAGTTGGGGACAACTATCTGCCAGCAGATCCTGAAGAGTCCTGCGCCGTCCACCTTGGCAGCCTCTACCATCGAGTCGTGGATGGTAGACATACTCTGTCTCATAAGGTAAAGACCCATTGAGGTCGAGATGCTGGGGAGGATCAGTGCGAAGTAAGTGTCGATCATTCTCAGCTTAGCCATTACCATGAACGACATGATCCATGTTGCGTTCGACTGGAACAGCAGGGCGATGACGATGATCTGGTTTACAGCTTTGTTACCGGGAAATCTGCACTTTGCCAGAACGAAGGCTGCACAGCAGCAGACGAACAGGTTAGCGGCACAGATAACTATTGTAATAAAGAAGCTGTTGAATATGTATCTTGAAAGGGGCACCTGCCATGAGCTGGCAGCTACCTTGAACATATCCGAGAAGTTGTTTGATGTGGGGTTGAGTACGTAAAGCTTTGGAGGGAACACGAACAGCTCCTCAATAGGCTTTAACGACTGAACTACCGAGTAGTAAAGAGGGAATACCATGAATGCGCCGAGAAGTACAAGGAAAATGAATATGCACACATCGCCCGCACGGGAACCGTTGACGCGCTTGCGCTTATCAGAGACCTTAAGCTTTTCAATGGATTGCTTCTTTCTTCTTCTTTTTCTAGCCATTTGTAATACTCCCCTCCTTTAATCAATGTATTTGCCCAGCAGCCAGTTAACACCCTTGTTTGCAAGAAGCATTACTGCGAACAATACAAAGCATATTGCCGATGAGTAACCCATCTCGTAACGGATATTACCGTAGTCTGTAGCATGGTTCATGATCGTATGAGCTGCATAGTCTGTTGAAGGCAGACCAACCAGGTTCTGACCAACAACGCCGACTGTGAAGGACGATGCGATCTGCATTACGGCTGCGAACAGCAGCTGAGGTCCCATTGAAGGGATAGTGATCTTGAAGAGCTCCTGCCATCTGTTCTTGATGCCCTCGATAGCGCCTGCCTCATACATCGACTTGTCGATATTCTGGAAGCCTGCACGGATAGCAAGGAAGCCTGCGCCCATTGACATCCACAGCTGAACTACTATAACTACGCTGAGGATATATGTAGTATCGGTCAGCCACTGTGCAGGTGCTGTGAAGATACCCAGATCCATGAGTATAGCGTTCAGGTAGCCGTAGGAGTCGCCCGACAGGATCAGCTGCCAGGTAACGTATACGGAGGTAGTCATTGAAGGTGCATAGTAAACGAATGTAAAGAATGTTTTCAAAAACGGATTCATCTCATTGATGAGCCACGCGATAAGGAAGCTCAGTATATATGAGAAGGGTCCTGTGAATATCGCAAATATCAAGGTATTTCTGATAGCGATAAGGAACACGTCGTCGTTGACGAACAGTGTATAGAAGTTTGAAAGACCTACCCACTTAGGGGACTGGATCATATTGAAGTTGGTGAAGCCCATAGGAAGTGACATCACGACGGGCACCACCGTGAATATGATAAAGAACAGCATAAAAGGAGCAAGCATGAAGTAGCACTGCTTATTAGTCTTTACCATATGCCAGTTATAAGCCCATTTGCCCTGCTTTATAGCGGGGGAATTGCTTGAAGGCTGATATTTAGCCATGCTTTACACTCCTTTCTCAGTCTATTCCGAGGTCTGCACGCTTACGTGAGATCTCATCGTTGATATCCTTGTTGTACCAGAACAGTGTATCTCTTGCGTTATCGCTGTCGTTGACAACTGCTCTGAATGCGTTCATGATATTTCTTGTTACGCCGTAGGAAGCAGGGATTATAGGTATCTCTACCTGAGTATTCATCTGATCCATCAGCAGACCCAGCTCTGTAGTTGTCCATGACAGCTGTGCAAGAGCCTCCTGGTTTGCTGTAGCGTAACGTCCCATAGTACCCAGTACCGACTCGATATTGGTACCGTACTTAGCCTGTGTATCAGCCTCGGTGAACCACTTGATGAACTCCCATGCGCCGTCCTGATCGGGAGCCTTTGTGAAGATTATAGCGCCCGAGCCCTCGGAGCTTGCGGTATGGTTGATATTTCCGTCCTTATCGACTGTGCCGGGAACAGGTCTGAAGCTCCAGCAGCCCTTGATCTCGGGAGCTGCAACTGCCAGCTGGTTATAGAAGGTATAGTCTCTGATAAGTACAGGCATATCGCCCTGTCTGAATCTTGTGAAGGGGTCATAGGTCTGCTGGAAGCTGTATGTGGTATAGAACTTTGTCCATGTATCAAAGGCATTGATAGCTTCCTGAGTATCGAAGGTAGTCTTTGACTGGTCCTCGGTATAGTAGTTGAGACCCTGCTGCAGCAGCAGCATAGCGAAGGTATTGCCGTTCTCGGTGATAGCCGAAACTGTACCGCCCACGCCTGTTACAGGAAGTGTAAGACCTACCTCAAGGTAGTTTCTCTGCAATGTAGGCAGGCAGTTGAGCAAGCCCTCCCATGTAGCCAGATCCGTATCGGGATCTATATCGTATTCAGCGAGCACGTCCGAGCGGTAGAACAGCATCGGGAACCTCTGCTCGCAGGGGAGTCCGTAAACTCCGCCGTTATACTCATAAAGAACTGTTGCATTATTTGCAAATCTCTTTGTTACCTCTTCAAAGTCGGGCTTCTGGCTCAGGTCTGTAAGAACTCCTCTTGCAGCCAGCTGAATGGGGAAGTCACCGCCCATGAACAGTGCAAGATCGGGACCCTTGCCTGAGAATGTAGCCTCGACGATACCGCCCTGTACCAGTTTAAGGTTTATCTTGGTATCGGCATTGGGGTTGTAGTCGCTGTCGATAAGCTCCTTAACAACTATAGCCTGGTCACGTCCCATTGTTACCCAGCACTCCATAGCTGTTGCGTCGTCATCGTCTGAAAGCGAGTTATAGTCCTCAAAGAATGAACCGATGAAGGACTGGAAGCCGTTTGAAAGTGTTCCGAAGAAGCCGCCCTTGCACTCGGAAAATTCCTCATCTGAGGTACAAAGCTCGATCTTATCCACCTCAAGGGGCTGCTCACGGTACTGATTTATAAATGAAGAAACAGATGTTACGTTATCCTTTATCTGGCTCATCATCTCAGGAATGATATCAGGCTTCTTAACACACTTGTCAAGGACTATTGCCATTTTTTCCAGCGTTTCGGCCTCTGTTCCGCCCGAGCCCGAAAGCTGCTCGATCTTCTTCTTCTCTGCTCTGAGAAGCTTTGCATAATCCTTGAAATCTCCGACGATAGAAGGGATAGCAACGTCGATCATGTAGTTATTGTACTCATCAGGATCAGGACCAGTTATCTGTCTGATCTGTCTGTAGTAGCTGTTGATGTCATAAACTACCTCGTCAAGCTCACCCATTATCTCGCCTATCTCACCGGGCACAGCCTCAAGCGCGAGGGTGTGTGTGCCTGCTGAAAGGTAGAAATACAAGGGTTCGCCGTCGTTATCCTTAGGATAGATGACCTCCCAGTCGGTATCATAGTAGAACTTGATCTGGTCGGCTTCCTTGCAGGGTACCTCGCCGTCGATGTAGAGGCGTCTGTTTGAATACATTCCTCTCATCTGATCCTGTCTTGCAAAGATGCCTATTTTATAGTAGCCGTCAGACTCCACAGAAACGTCCCATGTGACTGTCTGTGTAGACTGTGTCCAGCTGCCGCCGCCTATGGTGTTGTATCTTGTTTTTGTAGGGCTGGAGCCGTTGAGGCTTGAAGTCATGTAAGAGGTCTTATCCGAAGTGGGATAGAGAGTTCTTGCAGACTTTCTGTCAGCTATCTCGCCCTCGAGTATTATCTTCTTGCCGCTTGTCTTTGTAAGGTCGCCGCTTGCAGGTGCCTTATAATGATCGGGAGCCTTATACTGGTATACCACCAGCTTTTCCAGCACAAACTGTGCCTTCTGGGACTCTATGGTAAGCTCATGCTTGCCCTTTGTCATATAAAACATCAGCGGCTCGTTGAAAAGTCCGTCGATATCCTTTATAGGCACATCGTCCTGCCACATAACGCTCTGTACCTGACCGGGGCGCATATCGTTATTTCTTGTATCCTGTAGTATCTCTCTGCCTGTATCGTTGACCCAGACCTTATCGAGAGTGATTCTTGAAGCTGTAGCGTAAGGCACTTCTCCGTCGATCGCAAGGGAGAGCTCGATGTCATTGGTGCTGCCCTCAAGAGCATAATAAGATGCTTTAAGGTTATAGCAGCCGTCCTCGGGTATAGTCACCTCGTATGTGACTGTACCGACCTGGTTAGCCCAGTAGAGGACATCGTCCCTGCCGTCGAAGCTCGTCTCACCAAGGGAAAGGTCATCACTGACCGAGGTATAGTCAGCGCCCTTGATGACGATCTCGTCGATATCGGGTCTTGGCGCGGAAGCATACTTCTTTACATAGTTTGAGTAAGAGGTCTGCCTGATAGCGTCAGTACCCGTGACCGCAGCGTCATCTGCAGCCGTGCCTAGTGCGTCATTATCTGCAAATGCCGTCGGAACAAAGCAGGCAGCGCCGAGCGTCAGCGCCAGTGCAGAAGAAATAACACGCCTAAACATTGTGTTTTTCACTATGAATCCACCTTTCTTAATAAAATGCTGTGTTTAGCCTGAGATCAGTCCTATTTATATCAAAATAAGGAGATATCTCAAATTTATTTTAAGTCCCGCAGGGACAAAAAACCTTGTTTTATCAGTCCGATCTGTAGAGGACTATGCCCTGCTTTTCCTCGTCCAGCTCCACCCTGACCTTATCGCCGCCTTTGATCTTCAGGCTCTGCATATACTCCTTGGGCAGCTGCAGCCTTCCCGATTGGTCAAGCACTGCCAACTCCTCATGTATATCCTCGCCCTCGGTCATCACCACATCGCCCATTTCGTTCAGCTCCTCGGCATAAGATCGCCTTCGGATTATCTCCGAGCTGGTCCTGCCGTCGCGGATAGCCACTACTCTGTCGATATTGCCTGCCAGTTTAAGGTCGTGGGTAACGATGACCACCGTTATGCCCTCGCTTTTATTGAGCTCCTTGAAAATATCAAGTATCATGGCAGAGGTCTTGGTATCTACCGAGCCCGTAGGCTCATCTGCCAGCAAAAGCTTGGGGTCATTAGCCAGCGCAATGGCGATAGCCACTCTCTGCTGCTCGCCGCCCGACATCTGGTCCAGCCTGCTGTTCTTACGTGCCGAGAGCCCCACCTTGTTAAGCAGCTCCAGCGCTCTCTGCCGCCGCCCTCGTCTGCCTTTTAGCAGCATAGGCAGCTCCACATTCTGCACCGCCGTTAAATATGGCACAAGATTTCTGGCGTTGTTCTGCCACACAAAGCCCACGGTGCTGCGCTTATACTCCATATAATCCTTATCGGTGAATTTCAGAAGATTTTTGCCGTCCACCGTAAGGCTGCCTGCCGAGGGTCTGTCCAGCCCTCCCAGCATATTCAAAAGCGTTGACTTGCCGCTGCCCGAGTTGCCCACTATCGCCATGAGCTCTCCCCTTTTCACATCAAGGTCGAGCCCCTGCAGCGCCACGGCTTCAACATCGGAAGTTTTGTAAATTTTCACCAGGTTCTCACAGCGTATCATATAATCATCATCATGGTCGGTTACAATAGTATCATTGATATCATCACTCAACTATCTCACCGTCCTCAAGGGTATACACCTTATCCGCAACGTCCATCATGCTGGGGTCGTGGGTGGTCATGATAATGGTCATCTGCTGTCTTGCCACCAGCTCTTTAAAGAGCTTTACTATATGCAGCGCCGTAGCCGTATCCAGCTCGGCGGTAGGCTCGTCTGCAAAGATTATATTGGGCTTGTGGGCGATAGCCCTTGCTATAGCCACCCTCTGCTGCTCACCGCCCGACATCTCGCCGGGTCTGTGGGACATTCTCTTATCCAGCCCCACTGCCGCCAGACATTCTCTGGTGCGTGCAGCCCTTTCATCATAGGGGTATTTAGCCAGCCGCAGCCCGAACTCCACATTTTCAAAAGCCGTCATGCCCGACATCAGTGCCACCGACTGAAATACAAAAGCCATATCATATCTTCTCAGCTTATCCCTTGACCCCTCAGACAGCTTGGCGATATTCTTCTCACCGAAGATCACCTTGCCCTTGGTGGGCTTATCAAGAGCGCCGAGAATGTTTATCAGCGTAGTTTTGCCGCTGCCCGATCTGCCTCTGAGCACAGTCAGCTTACCCTTTTCGATCTCGATATTGATATCCCTCAGCGCATGGACCACGCTGCCGTCGCCTATTTTAAAATCACGGCACAAGCCTTCTGAGCGCAGTATAGTTTTCATAAGCTGCCGCCTTTCCGCACACCGAAGCCCGGGGCACGCCAGTCCATCGGTTGAACTTTGTGCATTTTTCACATTTTGTGTTTCATTTTTTGGCTTTGCACAACATCTTGTGACCGATGTGCAATTTGTTCAAAAATCGGACAAATATACAGTGCATTTTGCATGATTTTTTATTAAAAATGTCAAAAAGGGCATATTATGCTACAAAATATTATACCAATTTCACAGCCATTTGTCAAGCAGGCGAAAACGATTAAGCTTGTTCTTTTTAAAGAGTTTACACCGCTTTGTCTATATTTCACAAATTTCATTTCAGCGTTTTGTTGAACATAACATATTGACATTTTAGGTGGGGGCAATTTCCTTTGTAGAATTTTACCAGTGTGACATTTGAACAAATCACCCCCTGGGTTTTTCGTCAAAATTCATAATATATACACAAGTTTTCAAGTTTCATATTTTTATAATTTCATGCGTTTGAGATATTTTTGCTCTCACACAGTAAAACACGGCTGCCGCATCAATGTGCAGCAGTCGCCGTCTTATCTCTTACATCTAAAAGCAATCCGAGCCCCTTATGCATAATATATACCAGCAGACCCCACCGACTGCGGTGCAGAGTGGCAGACAACAGCCTGCCCACAGGGGAGCTTTGCGCAGACCGCATTCGGCAAAGCCTGCTTTGATATAAATACTGCCGCAGGAAGCTTATCCTGCGGCAGTATTTTTTCTTACCTATCAAATCCTCACAGTATTATCCCCCGTGAAAGCAGCTCTTTGGCGAGCTGTTTTTTTCTGCGGTAAAGTATGTTCTCCGCCTTCTTCTCGCTTACTCCCCTGCGTTTTGATATCTCCTTTACCGACAGGCGGTAGTAGTAGCGGTCTATAAATATCTCACGGTCAGGGGACTTCATGCTTTTTATGCAGTCTGCTATGATCTGCATATTTATTTTTTTAGCCGCTTCGTGCTCATAGTCCACCTCAAAGCCGATGTCGTTTTCTTCAATATCCACCGTTTGGCGTGCAGAAAGGCTCCTGCGCTTATCAATAGCACAGCTCTGCGCCGTTATGGATATATAGGTCTTTAAGCTGCTTCGGGCGGGGTCTATGCTTTCACGGTTCTTCCATACCTTATAAAAGGTATCGTTCACCGCCTCCTCACGGTCTGCGCTGCCGCTGACCGCCCCCGATACTATGTAGCTCACCAGAGCCTTGTATTTTTTTATAAGGATATCAAGCGCACCTTCGTCGCCCTGCTGCATAGCCTTTAATATCTCTTCATCGGTCAAGTGGGTACGCTCCTTCCTTTAGAGGTCAGGTGTAAGAGGTCAGATATTTTGTGCGCCTGTTTTGGGTTTTCAGAACTTTACCTCTGCCGAGCCGAGCATGAAGCCGCCGGTGTTTTCAAGGTCAAGACCCGAATTGAGCAGGCTGGCATATACCACATATTCACCGTTTTCGGGCTTGATATACAGGTCGGAAATATCAAGCGGCTCGACAGTTCCGTCGGTCTTTATGGCTTTGAAGAAATCATAGTCCGCTTCGGGGTCAAAGCCCTCTACCTCGCCCCAGTATTCCTCAGGCGTCCAGCGCTTGGTGTAGTAGAACATACTCTGTATGACCATATCAAGCTGAGATGTGTCGCCCTCGGTAATATCCAGCGTTACAGCCAGCGAGCCTTCTGCTATATCCACCTGTTTGACGGTATATCCAATATGCTCACTGTCGGTAAAAAAGTCATCTCCTGTCCACTCTCCTGTGACCTCGGGCTGTATCGTCGTTTCGGCATAGTGCATTTCTCCCGCAGGCAGGTCTGCAATAAATCTGCCCGATATAACATGAGAAACGCCCTCAGCTTCATCTATATCCCCCGAGATGTATGATATAGAATTGATCTGCAATGTCAGACCGTCAAGCGACTCTATACTGTCTCCGCTCTCTTCAAGGTTCATACGCACAGCTCCTGTTGCTTTGCTGCCGTAGTTATCAAGTCCGCCTGTGAAATGTCCCGATGAGCCTGTCAGATCATAGTCTAAAGAAAAGCTGGTGCAGCTCTCATCATCGACTATATCCGTGCCGTCAAGAGTCTGAACCGCTATATCAATATAGTAGTACGGATAGCTTGCTCTTACGCCCGTTACTCTTATATCAAGGTTATCAAAGCCCGACTCTATATTGCCCACGTGCCAGTCAAAAACAGTCAGGCTGCTTTGGCTGTTCTCAAAGCTTCTGCCCCAGTTATCAAAAGCCAGCCTTTCAAGAGCAACATTCTCGTCATATGCCTGACCTGTTTCAGATGTGCAAGCCTGAGCATCGCCCTCTTCGACCGGTGCGTCCCGGGCAGAGCTGTCCTCAGCCGTTGTTGTCTGCGAAGCGGCAGGGGCGGTGTCTGCCGTTTCGGGCTCGTCGGCATTTTGGGCGTATCGGAAAACTCCGCCGCCGATGACTGCCGCAAAGGCTGCCGCCGCAATTATGGCAGGCACTCTGCTTTTCACCCTTGCCGTGCCTTTGTTCTCATACATAGTTATATCTTTATTTTCCGCATTAGATCTGTTGTCTTTCATAATATCGTCTCCCGTCATCTCGTCAAGGGGGATCTCCTGCAAAAGCTCTGTTAAATTTCTCATACCGATCCCTCCGATCATCAAAATACTTATGAAAGCGCTTTCACTTATATATACGTAAGCTGCGGATATTTTCACTCACTTATTTTTCAAAACAAAAGGCAGGAAAAGCTTTAACTTCTCCTGCCCGATAATTATTTTTCTTACTGCCCCTTGCTTCTGTCATTTAGGGTGTGTTGACACTAAACTGATACGCGGATTTTTGAGATATTTTTGTTCC
>ERZ842401.4403-NODE-4403-length-16435-cov-10.038767_pt1 | contig 16435 bp, 11 predicted proteins | sample MGYA00521270_ERZ842401 | MGnify/ENA primary metagenome ERZ842401 (study PRJEB31892, sample SAMEA3878208) | bioreactor metagenome | biome: Moose rumen | place: Sweden | collected 2011-10 | study: EMG produced TPA metagenomics assembly of the PRJEB12797 data set...
CGCTGTTGCGCTCGAGCTCTGCTCGCTTGCTACCAAAGGGACGCAAGAACGACGGGATGACCATTCCAGTGTCAGCATGTGCGATGCTGAACGTGTGGGATGAGTACATATTGACGAACGGGGCGAGCAAGGACATCAAAGTGCTGATTGACGGGGAACTGTACGATGCACGCCTGAAGAACCAGAACTTTGAGCAGAGCAACTGGGCCGGTCACAAGGATGTCATTCAGATTCGCTACGGACGACAGTCGGCAGAGCGTAGGCGAAGCCGACCGGAAGGTTTGTAGATAGCTCGGAGATGAAAGAAGCAGGCAAGAAGAAGGTGGAACGGGCGGGGGTGAAATGCTAAGAAAGTGGTGAAAAAGGCAATTTAGTGAAAGAATATATGAAATAATAGCGGTTTTCGGATAGTAATTCGAAAAAAATGTGTATTTTTGCATCGCAATTATAGAGCAAACGATATGGACAAAGACATCAATCGTATTAAAGTGGTGCTTGCGGAGAAGAAGCGCACCAACAAGTGGCTGGCAGAGCAACTGGGCTGTGCGCCTACCACGGTTTCCAAATGGTGTACCAACAGTTGCCAACCCACGCTCGAAACCTTAATAAAAATAGCGAAACTACTGGATGTGGAAATGAACGACCTTGTTAGGTTTAAAGAACAGGAAAGATAAGGAACTGATATGATACGGGCAACTAAGACCGAAGTTATTATGCAGTCACTGGTAGAGATAGCTGAGTTTGTGGCACAGAACACACGTAATAAGTTGGTATTCTGTGACCATAGCATTGACGGAGTCAGTTTCGTCGATGTAGGCTTTGAGCTGTCTCTTCTTCTTTCAAAATCACCATACGACAATGACGAAGCCTTGGCCGTTATACTGGGCCAGTCGCAGCAGCATGCCGAGATTGGAACTTATCTCGCTATCCGCAACATTGGCATTCTTTTCGAGCCAGAGCTGAAGCTCAATATCAGGAACATCTTTGACTCCTATTCTAAGAATCTCGTCTTCATCATCCAGTCTGATGGAGAGATTCTGGACGGTGTTTTTTATTTCCTGAAGCCAACTGACAGAAATGCTGTTAGTCTGCAAGGACTTTCTTACATGATTGTATAACCTCGCATAAAGAATAGAACAATGAAATACAAAGAACTCATTCAATTCGAACCCATCGAAGAAGTCATCAAGTTCAATCAGTTGAACAATGAGGACTACCGACAGTCGCTCATCAAGACTTTTGTCTTTTCCAATACATACGAGACGAGTATTATTCCAGAAATCTGCAGAGAATTGGATTACACATCCAGTTCCGAGACATTTGGGTTGCAGATAGTGGGCGATTATGGAACTGGTAAGTCTCACTTGATGTCGCTTTTCTCACTGATTGCTGAAGATGCTTCGTTGCTGCCATTGGTGCAAAGCGACAAAGCCCGCCAGGTGCTCGGTGTTATTGCGGGTAAATACAAGATTATCCGCTTCGAGATGGGCACTACAGATGAGCTTTGGAACATTGTATGCGAACAAATCGATGATGCCTTCCATTCATGGAACCTGGATTACTCCATCTCAACTGACAGCAAAGGAATGTACAAAGACCGTCTCAACAGGATGATGGCGTTCTTTGAAGAACAATATCCCGACAAAGGCCTGATGATAGTCATCGACGAGATGCTGGAATACCTACGAGGGAGTGGTTCTGATGACAAGCTTAATCGTGTGCTTTCAGTACTTCGCGCTTTAGGCGAGTTCAGCGACCGTACCAAGTTCCGCATGGTTTTTGGCGTGCAGCAACAAATCTACAGTGTTCCGCAGTTCCAGTTTGCTGCTAAAATGCTGAACCACGCCAACGACCGTTACCGCCAGATTTCCATCACCAAACAGGATGTTCAGTACGTAGTTCAGCAACGTCTGCTCCACAAGAACGAGAGCCAGAAGCAGGTTATCCGGCAGCACCTGAGCCAATTCACCGAGTTTTTCACGGACATGCATACCCATTTGGATGACTATGTGAATCTGTTCCCCGTCAATCCGTCGTTCTTTGAGAACTTCCAGCAGATTCGGGTAGCCAAGAGCAAACGTGAGGTGATGAAGACATTGTCACGCAAATTCAAGGCATTGCTCGACGAGGAGGTTCCAGCGTCAAATCCCGGACTCATCTGTTACGATGACTATTGGAACGACCTGAATGTGCCAGCCATGATGACGGAGGCCGACGTGCGTCGTGTCTCAGATATTATGACTACCATTCACCAGAAGATTGATGACAACTTCACAGCGGCCCGCGTTAAGAATGCGCCGTTGGCCCATCGCATTGCCAATGCCTGTGCGGTGAAGATTCTTCAGGACAGTCTGGAGAAGACCAATGGCGTGAGTGCCGAGAACCTCATTGACGACCTGTGCTATCTGGATGCCCGGTGTCTCGACCGTGAGTTCCTGCTCGACACCATCACTACCATAGCCAAGCAAATCATTACAGCCACTGACGGACAATACTTCGAGAAGAACGACAACAACCAGGAGTTCCACCTGCGCATTGAAGGCGGCGTGAATTACGAACAAAAGATTAAGGACTTCGCTGCAACTATGAGCGATGACAATAAAGATAGTCATTTCTTTAATTTCCTGGTGGAGTTCATGCCCATCGAGGTGGAGCAGTATCGACGTGAGTTCAAAATCTTCACACACAGCATTGACTGGAAAAGTCATAAGACAATGCTCGACGGCTATATCTTCATGGGCAATGCGCAGCAGCGCAGCACCACCCATCCCCAGCAAAACTTCTACATCTACTTCATGCCTATCTTCAACAAGGCCAACATCATAGACGGCAACGAGCCAGACAGCATCTATGTGCATCTTGACAAGGTGAGCGACGAGATGAAAGAACTGATAGAGCTGTATGCATCTGCAGAAGCACTGATAGCCAGTGTTGACAGTTCGCAGAAGCCTTTCTACGAACAATACAAGAAACGCTACGAAGACAAACTGAAGCCAGTCTTCCAACGTGATTTCACACAATGCACTGAAATCATCTACCAAGGCGAGAAGCAACCCATCACTCCACAGATGATGACAGGTGGCTCAAAGGAACAGGTCATCAGCAACATCGCCAGTACACTGCTGGATGACTATTTCTGTCAAAAGTTGCCCAACTATCCCAAGTTCACGTTGCTGAAGAACTCCATCACCAGTGGGAACCGCGGTCTGATGCTGAAAGGTGCCCGCCAGAAGATAGCCATTCCAGAATTGCAAAACCGAGACAGCGAAGCTATTCTGGCCGGACTTGGTCTGCTGCAAGACAACCAACTGAGCACCGAAGGATGCATCTATGCACTCAGTGTCAAGAATCAGTTGGAAGCAAAAGGCGAAGGTCAAGTGCTGAATCGGGACGAGATTCTTCATCGTTTCTACAAGGATTGGGAACACGACTGGCGCACCAACGACTACGACATTGATGCCGACTTCGAGTTTTTGGTGCTTGCGACAATGGTGAATCAAGGTGAGATTGAGATAGACTTTCCCGGAGGGAAGAACATCCACGCTGCCAACCTGCGTGAAATCATCGACATGCCAGCTGAGAGTTTCTATTCGTTCTCGCATGTGCGCAGGCCAAAAAACATGAATACGGCTGCCGTGCGCGAACTGTTCCTCGCCATTATCAACAAGGACTATACCAGTCGTATCAATGACCCGTCTATCTATCCTGAACTTGTCAGCAAGGCTAAGCAACTCGCAGCAGAAGCCGTGAAGATGGGTCATGATGTGGCGAATGGAATATATTTGGAGAACATCGAGATCATGTCTCCTACAGAGGGTAGCGAAATTCGCAACCGTCTATCTGCCCTCACAGGCCTGTGCGACAAGGTACAGACCTACACCTCTGCGCCCAAAATGCGTAACTTGCCTTGGACAGCAGACCAGATTAAGCAGGTAACAGCGGTCAAAGCGAAGATGACCGAGGTGAAACATATCCTCAAGTTCGTTGAAGACTTCCATTCCCGCATGAGCTATCTCACACAGGCCCGTCAATACATGACCGATAACCAGATGAAGCAGCGGGTGGACGATGCCCTTGGTAAATTAAAGGACATTATCGCAGAGATGAGCGATGAGCAGCGAGTCAACGACTACCGCACACTGCTTGACACCTTGATTGGCCAATATGCCGACTGGTATTTGGCAGAATACAGCCGTCTGCACATCAATGCCTTCCAGGACACAGAGAAGCGCAAGATACTGAATTCGCCAGAGAAAAAGATTTGCGAGGCCATCTGCGGTGCCGACCACGACAAGGGCTATTTCTCCGTATCTGCACAATATGTAGAGTGGACCCGCAAGATGTCGTCGCTCACACCGGTGAATGACAGCGTAACACGCGAGGCCATCCTACGCTCACCTTACCAAGGATTCAATCCTGTGCAGTTTACAGGAAAACAACTGCCAAGCCTCGCAGACTTGAAAGAAGAATTGACAGTTATCTATGAGAATGTCGACCAGTCATTGCATCAGATACTGAAGGACGAGTCTCTGCTGGCCAACAAAGACATTTTGAGTGACAGCGAACAGCAACTATTGCAGCGGTTCAATACCAATAGCGAACAACTTTCAACCTTGAACGCTGAGCGGTTGGTGGAGATAGTAGGCAAATTACATCAAGGCATCAATAAAATATTTATAACCCCAGATTCCATCCGTCAGGTACTGAGCCGTCCGATGACACCAGAGGATGCCGTGAAAGCTTTCAGGCAGTACATCAACTCCTTGACAGTTGGAGGGAATGGGGAAAATATCAGAATAATACTAAAATAAGAATGGCACTATGAGTAAGAATAGCAATATACCAGAGCAAGGTGTTCTCTTCGATGCTGAAGAGATGGGACGTATCACTTCAAACGATTTGTGGGAAGAGCGTGATAAGCCTGTCATCTGTTTGGGACGTGAGTTCCCAAACGATGAAGCCCGTCGTGAATACTTTAGGAAGGAGTTAAGAGAGAAACTACCTGAACTACGCCAGATTGAGGGATTCCCCATTGGTAGCGACGAAGACATCATTCGCCTTAGCGATCCTCCATACTATACAGCTTGTCCCAATCCCTGGCTCAATGACTTCATCGATGAGTGGGAACAGGAGAAGCAGCAGTTGGAAGCTGAAGGAAAGCGAAAGGCTGACTTCGAGGTGAAGGAACCGTATGCCAGCGATGTGAGTGAGGGGAAGAACAACCCCATCTACAATGCGCATTCATATCACACGAAAGTTCCACATCCCGCTATTATGCGCTATATCCTTCATTATACTCAGCCTGGCGATATCTTGTTAGATGGATTTGCTGGTACAGGTATGACGGGTGTTGCTGCAGCTCTCTGCTGTGATCAACGGAATGATACCGAAGGTAAAATACAAGCAGAATCTACAAAAAGAGGTGAACATATTTGTTGGGGGGAAAGACACGCTATTCTATCCGATTTAAGTCCTGCAGCCAGTTTAATTTGTTCTGTTTATAACACGCCATTGAGCAGGAACTCCATAAATACACTTAATAATCTCTTATCCGAAAGTTCAAAACTTTATGGATGGTTATATGAAACAAAGCACACTGATGGTGAAACTGCGAAAATCAATTATACCGTATGGAGTGATGTATTTATCTGTCCTCATTGTGGTAAGGAGGTCGTTTTTTCCAATGTCGCATTTGATGAAGAATTAAATAAGGTAAAGGATACGTTTCGGTGTCCATCTTGCGGTTCCAATCTGACAAAAAAAAGCTTAGAGAAGTGTTGGGAGACTTATTACGATCCAATTCTCGGTGAAACAATCAATCATCAAAAGAAAGTGCCGGTATTCATAAACTATTCGATTGGTCGCAAAAGTTACACAAAAAAACTTGATAAGGAAGACATAGAGAACAACAGAAAGGCTGAAGAAATTGCCAGCTCTTTTAATTGGACGAAAGAAAGAATGATGGAAGGAAGTGAGGCAAGACGTAACGACCGCCAAGGGCTAACCCATGTCCATCATTTCTATTTCCCAAAATCATTAGTTGTTCTTCAGTATATTTTGGCTCACAATCCATCAAAAGAAGTAAAATTCTGGATAAACAGCCAACTTATCAATATCTCAAAGCTTAATAGGTTTAGACCTGGTATATCCTTCCCATATAATCCCTTAAGTGGCACGTTATACATTGGTTCGCAGATATCAGAATCCAACGTATTTGTAGCATTAGAGAATAAACTAAATAAGCTGAAAACAGTGTTTTCACTATTGCATGCTACAAATGTCTGCGGAGTAGTTAGTGCCACACACTGCGGAGTGAAGGACAATAGTATTGATTATATTTTTACAGACCCTCCTTTTGGTGCAAACATTTCTTATTCAGAACTAAATTTCATCCAGGAGTCTTGGTTAAAAGTCAGAACAAATATAAACGAGGAAGCTATTGTAAACGAATCGTTAAAAAAGAATCGTGATACCTACCAATTACTAATGACAGAAAGTCTCAAAGAGTATTACAGGATTTTAAAGCCTGGTCGCTGGCTTACTGTTGAGTTTAGCAACACAAGCGCTTCTATTTGGAACGCTATTCAACAAGCTTTGGTAGAAGCAGGCTTTGTAATTTCTTCAGTTGCTTCATTGGATAAGCAAGCTGGTTCGTTTAAAGCTGTAACAACCACTACCGCTGTTAAGCAAGACCTTGTCATTACATGCTACAAGCCTTCTGAAGAGTTGTCGTCACAGTTTGAATTACAGATGGACAGGAAGGATGCTGTGTGGGATTTTGTCCAAGAACATTTGGAACATTTGGCTGTTCATGTAGAGAAAGCCAGTAAAACGACAACAGTGATTGAACGCAGCCCGAAGATTCTCTACGACCGTCTTATCAGCTACTACGTACAGCATGGTTTGCCTGTACCGATGGATGCTCAAGAGTTCCAAGCAGGACTTCGTGAGCGCTTTGTTGAACGGGACGGGATGTTCTTTACCGCTTTGCAGGCAGCTGAATATGAAGAGAAACGCAAGCATACCGATGGCTTTGCTCCGATGGGCATCATCGTAAGCGATGAAGCCAATGGCATCGAGTGGCTGAAGAACCAGTTGCGCGACAATCCAAAGACCTATCAACAGATACAGCCTGAGTGGATGCAGGCCATCAACGGACTACGAAAGGGCGACATCCTTCCCGAACTGAAAACCCTGCTCGATGAGAACTTCATTGAGATGGAGGATGGTCGTTGGCGCCTGCCCAACATTCAGGATGACGTGGACAAGAACCTGCTTCGTACAAAAGCACTCCTGAAGGAATTCAATCTCTACAAGGAGCAGGCTTCGAAGCCAAAAGCCAAACTGAAGGAGGTTCGTGTGGAAGCTCTTCGTGCCGGTTTCAAGCAGTGTTATATCGACAAGGACTTCGCCACCATCGTACTCGTGGGCGACAAGATTCCACAGAACCTGCGCGATGAAGACGAAGTGCTGCTCCAATTCTACGACATTGCATTGAATAAGTTGTAATAGATGAATGCACTGATAAAGCGACTGGCAGCAAAGGTTGCGGTAGACTACCAACGCCTAAGCATCGTGAGTAACCCAGACGGACTGCTCTGTCAGGAGGTTGTGCGCTCGTTGCTTTATCAACAGCATGGATTAGAGGTGGTGACTGGCAGTAACTTGCATCTGCGCCTTCATTACGAGTTGGAATACAAACGTCAGGATACAACTCACTATATCTATGTCACGGACAGCATAGAGACCATCTTGCCAGACATGCGGCGGGATGCTTATCTATGCGACTTCAGTATTGGCGACCTGTTCCCTTTGTTTGCAGACAAGTCGCTGCTGAGGGGACTACCCTTCGAGGTGCTGACGGAACTGTACGACCAATGTGCCATGCGTCGCGTCACGATGATGGAAGGCAGGTCGCTGGTAGATAATATTGTGAAAGAACAGGAAAGACGAGCCAAGCAATCCGCTGAATACTGTCTGGCCCTGCTCAGCGGAATCAATGTGGACTGGCGAAAGCCTTTGCAGACCATAACAGCCGTGTCTGAGGTGGTGGTAACTGCAGTGAGAAATGGTGTATATCAGCAAATGATGCCTGCCATTGCTGCTATCAATCAGGACTTCCAAGATTGGATTGACTCAGACTATTTCGCAACCCTGCAGAGTAACCACCTCTTGCATCCCAAGAGCGTGAACAAAATACTGCCGCATCTGGCAGAGAAGCACAGGAAAGAAGAAAAAACGGCATTGCTGGTGGTGGATGGTTTTACCTACTGGCAATACACCATACTGAGGCAACATCTACTGGGGGAAGGCATTGAGACGCAAGATGGAACAACGCTGTCGTGGCTGCCAAGTATCACCATGCTTTCACGTCAGGCTGTCTTCAGAGGCGACACACCGAGGCAGGATTACAAACAGAATCCGGAGAACGAACGGAAACTGTGGCGAACTTTCTGGCAAGAACATGGATTTAGCAGTTACGAAACACAATACATCAGCGACAAGGATGAGTTTGCTATCAACGAGGCTGTCAAGAGACTGGCTATCGTTACGGTGGAGATGGACAGTAAGATGCACTCGTCTACAGACTATCGTGATTTGCTGTCGCTCACAGAGAACTGGTGTCAGCGTATCACGGAAAAGATTCAGGCCGTGCTTCGTGCGGGGTTCCATTTGTATCTGACCACCGATCACGGAAGCACTCTGTCTTACGGATGGAGGAATATATCAACAGTAGAAGCCGTGTTCCTCTATAAAGACGGTAGCCGTGGACGACGGCATCTTATATATAATAATGTGGAGGAGCAGGAGCGTTTTTATAAAGATAACAAGGAACACCCTCTTCTGAAACATGACAACTGGATCGCCATCAGAGATGACAGTTGCTTTGCAAGGGAAGGAGAAATAATGATAACCCATGGCGGGAGTCACTTCATGGAAGTGGTAATACCTTTCGTCAAGTTAAAAGTGAAAAGTTGAAATGAGACAAGATATAGGTATTAATCAGAGGATTCCAATGAATATATTGGAGTTAGCATTGCTTGCAGAACTGCAAGGTAATGCCACTTCGGAGTATTTCCGTGAGCTGGCATCGACGGAGTATAATGGCCTGAACCGTATAGGTAAAGCCGTATCAGTGATGAATCGGTTGACGAAGAAAAACCGACTCATGCCCTACCTGAAGGCCAACAGCACTTCAGTGGAAGCAATGCTGAAGAGCAAGGCCGACAGACCGCTCTTGCTGACAGCCATCATCTGCTCTGCATACGGCTTCGGATATGATGTCGTGGCACTGTTGGGAAAGTATTTTCATGCACAAGAGATAGTGACAACAGAATTGATTAGGCAGAAGATGTCAGAGAAATATGGTTCGAACAGGTCTCTGCCCAATGCACTGTATTGCATTCTGCCCATGCTGATTGAGGCAAGGCTGTTGGAACGGCCTGAAGCCGGGATATTCAAAGCAATCAGAATCAAGAATGCCACAGACGAGGCAAAAGCCGTCTATCAACAAGCATTCTTCTTGAACAACCCGATGCTCTCGGAGAAAGACAACATAGGGAGCTACTCGTTTTTCGAATTCATAAAATAACGATATAGGAACTATGCACTTCAACACCTTAGATGAATACTTGGCTTTTGAAGCCCAGTTACGTAGTTTCGGACAAGAACCGAACGCAGAGATGCTTGCTGAGAGATCCCGGTTAGAGGCAGCACAGAATGTGAATGACAAAGAATACATCTTCGGGACGATGAAGATTCACAATCAGTTTATGACACCTGAAAAGGAGAAGGTGGTGCGCGAAATGACCGACCAGCTGATGAAGGAAGGTAATAATGCCACACAACCTTGTCTGCTGTTGGGAAAGGTGCAGTGCGGTAAAACAGACACCTTTGAAAACATTATAGCCTTGTGCTTCGACCGAGGGATTGAGATTGCCATTGTAATGACCAAAGGAACCAACATGCTCACCAACCAGACGATAGAACGTCTGAGCAAGGACTTTGGCCATTTCAAAGACAACAACACCTACGGCCAAAAGGTCATAGTCAAGATTTACGATGTGTTAGACCTTTATAAACGTGGAGGACTTAGCGACTACGAGTTGAATGACCCTGCCCGCAAGTTCATCATTGTCTGCAAGAAAGAGGACACCAATCTGCGTTATCTAAACGAACTCTTCACCAACAATGAAAAGATGCGGTTGAAGAAAGTACTTATCTGTGACGACGAGGCAGACTTTGCCAGCCATGCCTATTTGCAGCGCAAAGGTGAACTCTCGTTGCTGGCCATAGCAGAACTTATTGAACAACTGAGAAAACAGCCTCGCTTCTGCCGTTACATGCAGATAACGGCAACACCCTATTCGCTCTATCTACATCCAGATGGAACCGTACAACTGAGAGAGGGCAAGGAAGCACAGGCCTGGTTGCCAAGATATACAGGTCTGGTGCCTATACACAACAGGTATATCGGTGGACAGCAATACTTTATCGACAGTGAGGAAGGTGAAACGGATGAAGAAGGTGTGTTCCATCCAAACAATATGTACGGTTGTTTGTATCAGCCGGTGGACGATATCTGTATCAGCATCCTGTCTGCCCGCAATGAGTTCTATTTGCAATCGAAGGCTCACTCCAACAATCTTGACTCCCTGAATTTCGCAGTAGTCAGCTACCTGTTCGCAACTGCAATCCGGGTGATTCAAGAGAAAAAGAAAAATCCGAATGGAGTCAAATACAAGTCAAGCTGTTTGATTCACTGCGAGGTAAACAAGATTAAGCATAAGTGGCAGGAGGAATTGATTTCAGAGATTATAGATGACGTGAAGCAGGCAGTTCTTGAAAAAGGTAATGCAGACTTGCATATCCTCGACCTTGAATCTGATGCCTATGATAGTCTGAAACTCAGTAACGAACTGGCCAACAAACAACATCTTATCAATGAGAGGTTCCCAACCTTTGGAGAAGTAGAGGCAGAGGTGAAACGCATATTGGAATACAACGACTACATCATCAAAGTGGTCAACTCTGAGGAACATGTAGCCTCGATGCTCAACGAGAAAGGTCAGTTGCGCCTGGAGCAGACGTTGAACTTCTTCATTGGCGGTAGCATTCTTGACCGAGGCATTACTATCGACAATATGCTGTGCTTCTTCTACGGGCGCGACCCAAAGAAATTCCAGATGGATACGGTGTTGCAGCATGCCCGAATGTATGGTGCGCGAGACAAGGAAGACATGGCTTGCACACGATTCTTCACCACAGAGGAAATCTATGACGTGCTGAAGACTATCAATGTGTTCGACGACTACCTCTATCGCTATCTGAAAGCCCACCGCAACTCAGTCCAGACAAATGATTTTATAAGTATGGTCATCGGATATGACAGACGTATCAGTCCAAGTGCGCAGAACAAATATCTGCCGGCAAATACCAAGGTGCTGAAGCCTGGATTGCGTACCTATCCAGTGGGTATGCAGACTGTGGAGCCTACGGAAAATGAAGCTATCACCCATAAGATTGAGGAGATTGTAAAAAGAGCAAGGAAAGAGAACAAGCCAAACAATGACGGTTTCTTCTTGATGCACTATAACGACGTGGTAGATATCTTGTCGCTCATTCGTGACTCATATACCTATGCAGAGGAATATAATAATGTAGGCTGGGAATGGGACATCAATGATATGGTGACGCCACTTGAGCACCTTACGTATGATACAGACGGCATGGTGCTTGTAGCCGTGAGAGGTGACCGTAACCTGAGCCGTGAACGTGAGAATATCTACGACAAGCGAGGCCGGTTTATTGATGCACCTGAGGCTGGCGGTGAAATCAATACAGACCGTGCCAATGCCGTTGACCGTCCTGTGTTGGTACTGCTGAAACAAAACGGTTTGATTGATCTGGGATGGAGAGGAACCGCCTTCTTCTGGCCAGTACTGACCATGCCTGAAAATATGGAGGCAGGCATCTTCACGATTAACGGAAACAGGAAGTTCCGTAAGGGTAAGAAACAAATCAAGTTGGACGGTCTGGGCAACTACCCCAAGGAAGAGGTCTTGTCTTTGACTATCAAGAAAGAATTCTTCTTCGACATTATTCTTGACTACAAGAAAGGGGAATGGCGTGAAATCAAGCCTACAACTGCAAATATGTTCTTGGAGAAAGACTTTATGGGAAAGTTTATCCTGGTTGAAGGAACAGACCCTGATAAATATTATGACTTGACAACCGTCAATGATAATATCTTCCCGTTTGAAGTGAGAGGGTACAAATACTTGCATCTGCGTACTTCTTTGGATATGAGCGGAAGCCAAGCCATTATTAAATTGAAGGAAGAAGACCCATACGAAATGGTATGCCGTCCGTTTGAACAGCAGGATGTGGTTTTCACCGAGTTCAACGAGGGGCAGGATGTAACAGACCAGTCTGCCGGAATCTGGAACATCGTGTATCACCTTGACAAGGTTCTGGAGAAGAAACTTACTCCTGAAGACACAGAACTGCTGCAAAACTATGTGGCGTAACTATTGTCACGAAATCGAAATGTCACAGGGGCAGGCCGCTGGCATCGATTGAGCAATAGAACAATAGAGCAAGGAACAAAAACGTTATTGAGATAAAAGAACACGAGATATGGCACTACCAATCAACATAGAGGAGCTGCTCAGCGGACGTGCTGTTGGGGGCAACCGAATAGAGTATAAGACGGAGGTGCCACAGGAACAGACACACCGTCACACAACTGAGTAACAGGCAATAGTTACTATGTTTGCAGTCGGAAACACCAACAGGCCAATAGGAGGTAGTCCTTAGGCAGAGAAATATTCCGCACCGTGAGGTGCAGAGAACCTCTTCGCTCCGCTTCGAGAACCTCTACATCTCACGTTGCGTGAAAGGGGCTTCGCGAAGAAAAGAGGCAGAAAAATTTGGTACGATAATAATTGGATTGTATTTTTGTAAGTGCTAAAAACAATATACATTCACAATTAAATACCGTACCAGTATGCAAAGAAACAAAATTTCTTTCAAAGGACAAAAGATTTTCATAGGAATTGATGTCCATGCGAAAAATTGGGAGGTGGCGATAGCCCCTGAAATAGGAATTGTAAGGAGGCATTCCCAGAAGCCTTCAGCAAAAGAGCTCTTTGACTTTTTGAAGAAGAATTACCCGGATGGCGAGTACCAGGCTGTCTATGAGTCTGGTTTCAGTGGGTACTCCACCTACTACGCTCTGAAGGAGGTTGGCATCGAGTGCATGGTGATTCATGCCGCTGACGTTCCGACGACGCAGTATGAGGAGGTAATGAAAACCGATAGGGTGGATGCCGTGAAACTGGTTCGATCCTTGAAGGCTGGATTGCTCAAAGGAAACTACATCATGGAGAAGCAGTACATTGATGACCGCTCTGTAGTCCGCATACGCAGGACGATACAGAAGCAACTCAGCGGCTACAAGTCGCGTGTCAAGCACCTGTTGCACTGTCATGGAGTTGAATTTCCTGAGCGGTTCTCAAAGAAGCAGACCCACTGGTCAAGAGCATTCATTACTTGGCTGATGAAGGATGTATGCCTGATGTCTGACACACGGGCCTCGCTTGACTTGCTCATCAGGCAGGTGGAAGTACTCAGAGGGACGCTTTTGGAGGCAACGCGCCAACTGCGCAAGATGAGCCAAACGGAAAGGTACAAGCGCAGACACGACTTGCTCAGAAGTATTCCAGGAATCGGCCTCATTGTTACTATGTGTATCCTGACGGAAGTCTGTGACGTGAAGCGGTTCCACAACGAGAACCAATTTGCAGCTTATCTCGGACTGATACCAACGAGCCACAGCAGCGGTGAGAAAATCGTGCATGGCGAGAAGACTTTCAGGGGAAACAAGCAACTTGGTCCAATGATTGTCGAGGCTGCATGGATTACCATCGGCAGGGATGCGGGCCTTGGAGCACAATACTATCAATACAAGAAAAGAATGGAGCCGCAGGAGGCGATAGTGAGGATAGCACGTAAACTGTCGAACATCATCTTCTCCGTCCTGAAGAACGAAAAGGAATATGTACCATACCAGACGGGTAATTGACATACGGATTATCAGACAACTTCACAAGACGACTCCTGCCTTATTCTGAGGTACCGCTTTGTCGGTGTCCCCTTTCAATAGATTGTTGCGTCTTACTATATATTCTGAAGAAGTAAATTGATGGGCGGATACGTCCGTGTCATCTCATAGAAGTTTGTCTGGTAGGCCTGTTGTCGGTAGTCTTTCAGTACCCAGCGTTTTCTCGTTGGGCAGATAGCTACATCTTCTTCAAGATGTCATCGTACTAATGGACTTCACGCTAAGTGATTGATAATGAAGAGTTAATAAACAATAAATATTTTCCAATTATTTGGAAAGCAACATAGAAGAACAAGGAACATAAACGTTATAAGAATATGGATACAGAAAACAAAAACATATCGGCAGCGGAATTGAAACAGGCTGTCCAAACTATCAAAACGGCTATTCTGCAGAGCCAGGGACGTGCTGCCAGAATGATTAGCGGCACTCAGTTGTCGCTGTATTTTGGCGTAGGCCTCTATGTCTCTGCCAATTCGCGAGGAGGAACGTGGGGGACAGGGGCGATTAAGGGCATCAGTGAACAATTGCAAAGGGAACTGCCGGGATTGCGTGGTTTCTCCGAGGAAAGCATCAAAAAGATGCGCACATTCGCAGAATTTTGGAGCCGTTATATAAATCGGTCGCCAATGGCGAGCGATTTGGAAAAGGGGAATACGCGGGGTATTATTGTTTACGACCATTTCTCTTTGCAAAAATGGTCGCCATTGGCGAGCGAAATCAACCGTGACGAGTTTCTTGGCATCAGTTTCTCTCACCACATGGAGATATTGCATAAGACGAAAGACATCAGTGAAGTGCTGTTCTGCATCCATGAGACCGTTGTGCATCAATGGGATAAATATACTCTAAGGGACGTGCTGAAAGCAGGAATACCCAAGCCGGAACACACTGCCCCGAATAACTTCGCTCAGGCCATACCGTCTGCACGGCAGGCCATGAAGGCCATCCGCATGTTCAAGGACGAATATCTGCTTGACTATATCAATGTGGAGGACATCGATGCACAGGAGAAGGACGTGGACGAGCGTTTGGTGGAGCAGCGCATCATTCATAACATCAAGCGGTTCATCATGACGCTGGGGCGAGACTTCACGTTTGTCGGCAACCAATACCATCTGGAGATTTACGGAGAAGAGATGTGGAGCGACCTGCTGTTCTTCAACCGTGAACTGAATGCTTTGGTTGCCATTGAGCTGAAAGTGGGTAAGTTCAAGCCTTCCTATCTCGGGCAGCTGTATGCTTATCTGCAAGTGCTTGACGATAAGGTGCGGAAACCGCACGAGAACCCAAGTATCGGTATCGTGTTGTGCAAGAGCGCTAATCAGGCATACGCAGAATATGCAGTGCGCGACTACAACAAGCCAATGGGAGTCGCCACCTATAAGACCTTCTCGGATATGCCAAAGGAGATGCAGCAGACGCTGCCCGACCTTGAAGAGCTGAAGAGACTGATGGATGATGACTGTGAATAGTATAATGAATTACTCAGGAAAAGGCACGCTGTCACAAATTGAGCAACAGGCAATAGGACAAGGGAAAAAACATTATAACAATTATGGCTATACCAGTTAATATCGAACAGCTGCTTACGGGCAGAATCATTCACAACCCGATGCCACCACTTACGCAGAAAGACATCCAGCGGGAACGGGTGGCAAGCTGCAATTATCGCAACCGTAGGATAGGCGACTTCCTGAAGGAGTTGCATCTTACGGAAGGCCGCTCAACGGGATTCCCCAAGATCCGGCAGGCCCTTCGAAGGAACGGCTCTCCGGAGGTGGTGTTTGAGACCGATGAGCGTAATTCGTATTTTCTGGCTCATCTTGACATCCATCCTGCATTCAGAGAAACAGGTGTCCCCCAAGGTGTCCCTCAAGGTGTCCCCCAAGGTGTCCATCAAGATGTCCATCAAGATGTCCATCAAGAAAATCTTGACAAATGGATTGAAGAACAAATCAGAGATAATCCAAATGTCACTATAAAGGAGCTGGGCAAAATGATTGGGATGAATTCAAAAACAATTCATAGGCACATTTCAAAGCTCCCGCATATAAAATATGTGGGCAGCGGATACAGTGGTCACTGGGAGATTAGTGACAATGCTGAAAACTAACCCACAGAAACATTATATGAGAACGACCGCGACAGCATCAACGATGAATTCTTCAAGAAGTGCGTCTGTTCGATTACTGATGACGCTTCTGCCGAAAGGAACTGACCTCGACTGGGTGAGTATCTGGAACAAGCAGACCCTCTATCCTGCTTTGGCAACAGAACTCCTTCGACTGGCATATTTCACGCATCGCT
>ERZ842401.4404-NODE-4404-length-16431-cov-18.702675_pt1 | contig 16431 bp, 14 predicted proteins | sample MGYA00521270_ERZ842401 | MGnify/ENA primary metagenome ERZ842401 (study PRJEB31892, sample SAMEA3878208) | bioreactor metagenome | biome: Moose rumen | place: Sweden | collected 2011-10 | study: EMG produced TPA metagenomics assembly of the PRJEB12797 data set...
TGATTTCGGCGCACTTCATCCACGGTCGCTGCTCAAACGGCACGACATCGCTCGGCACTTCAATGTAGTCTTCAAGCTTTTCGTCGAATTTGCCCTGCTTGTTTCCGTTGAAGAAGTAGGTCACATGTCCGTATTTCTGCGTTTCTGAAATTGCGAGCAACTTCACGCCCGTTTTGGTGAGATATTCGCCCATCGTGCGGTCAATGCTCGGCGGATTCACGAGGTACTGCGCGGGAACATGTGCGTCGCCGTCGTATTCCATCATACCGGCATATTCAACGCTCGGAACGCGCTTTCTGTCAAACGGCAGGTCGCCGCCTTTCGGCGTCTCGAACGCGCGGGTCATTTCAAGCGCACGGTCGCCGCGGAAGTTGAAGTAGATGACAGAATCGCCGTCCTCAATCGTGCCGACAGGCTTTCCGTCCTTTGCAATGACGAACTCGTGCATATCCTGGTCAAGAAGCCCCGCATTTTCCGCGCGGTAGGTTTCAATCGCCTTTGTCGCGCTCTCAAACTGCCGACCTTCGCCCAAAACATGAGCCTTCCAGCCGCGCTCCACCATGCTCCAATCCGCGTTGTAGCGGTCCATCGTCATATACATGCGCCCGCCGCCCGACGCAATCTGGTAGTCCACGCCGCTGAAAGAAGCCAAAAATTCCTCCAGCGGGGTGATGTAATTCAAAGCACTCGTTGGGTCAACATCGCGTCCGTCAAGCAAAGCGTGAACGCGCAGTTTTTTAACGCCGACCTTGTTCGCCTGCGTAATCATCGCCTTTAAGTGGTCGATGTGAGAATGAACATTGCCGTCGCTCACAAGTCCGATAAAATGCAAGGTCGAATTTTTGTCGTTCACATTTTTGATGAGTTTTTTCCAAGTGTCTGCCGCAAACATCGTTCCGTTCGCAATCGACTCGCCCACCAATTTTGCTCCCTGAGCAAACACGCGACCGCAGCCCATCGCGTTGTGACCGACCTCGCTGTTTCCCATGTCGTCGTCGCTAGGTAAGCCCACCGCCGTTCCGTGCGCCTTCAATTTGGTATGCGGGCAGTTCGCCGTAAACCAGTCAAGGTACTTCATTTTTGAAGCCTTAACCGCGTCTCCTTCTTCGTACTTTCCGTAGCCCACGCCGTCCATAATCACGAGGACGACAGGTCCGCGCCGCCCTTTCCACGCAGGATTCTTTTCCAAAACATGCATTGTGTCTGCCATACTAAAATCTCCTAAGATTTTCTTAAAATTTTCTTTTTATGATACGATTTTCCTACATTTTACACAATGAACAAAAATTGATTTTTGAGGATTCTCTTGCAAACGCATTGCGATTGAAAAAATGCGAAAAAATCAATACTATGTCAGAAATATTTTTTTGAGGTAATTTTTATGTTGATGACAAACGAAATCAAGGTCGGAACGGCGTTTATGTATGAGGGAAAAGCTCTCATCGTTCAAAAAATGCTCGGTCAAAAGTCAGGGCGACAGGGCATGGTTACAAAACTTCGCGTTGCCGACATTGTAACTGGCGGAACTCAAGATTTGGGACTTGACGCTGGCGAAAAATTTGAGGAAGTCGATTTGGTCGAAAAGAATGTCAAACTTTCGTACATCGACGGAAACGACTATCACTTCATGGACCAGGAAACTTACGACGACATCACTTTGGAGAAAGATTATCTCGGCGACAACGCGGGCTACATTTCTCCCGATGACGACTACGATGTCAAAATCACTTACTACAACGAAAAACCAGTCGGCGTTCGCTTGCCGATTCAGGTTACTCGCACGATTACATATTGCGAGCCTGGCGTTAAAGGCGACACTTCGGGAAAATCAACCAAGCCAGCCACGCTCGACACGGGCATGGAAGTCAAAGTGCCGCTCTTCTGCAACACCGACGACCGCATCGTAATCGACACCCGCGACGGCTCATTCGTGGAACGCGCAAAGGACTAAGCACTAGCGAGTAAAATATCAAATCGGTTTTGAATCAAAAATTCCCGAACTGAAAAAATCGAAAAGGGGCAAAAAGCCCCTTTTTTCGTTGCATCGTTCTATAAAAAAAATAAAAACAATTTTTGGAGGACTATTATGAGCGACACAGCATTGCGGGGCGAGAAAGTCGTTGCCGCGCTTAAAAAGCGCAATTTTGAAGCGTATTATGCCGAAACGTCGGCGGCTGCCGTAAAACAGGCGTTGGCTTTGATTCCCAACGGTTCAAGCGTAAGTTGGGGCGGCTCTGTTTCAATTCAGCAAAGCGGACTTTTGGACGCGATAAAATCGGGCGAGTACGTTTTGATTGACCGCGACACGGCAAAATCGGGCGAAGAAAAAGCGGAAATTATGCGCCGTGCGCTCACGGCGGACACGTTTTTGACGAGTTTTAACGCCGTGAGCGAGGACGGCGTTCTTTTGAACATCGACGGGAACGGAAACCGCGTGAGCGCGATTTCTTTTGGACCAAAATCGGTCGTCGCGCTCGTTGGAATCAACAAACTCGTTCCAACGGAAGCGGACTTGGAAAAACGCGCGCTTTCGGTCGCCGCTCCGCTCAACGCAAAGCGACTTGGCATTGACAAAGCCGAAAACATCTGCGCGATTTTTGTAAAAACGCGCATGTGCATGACGAAAGGACGAATCAAAATCATCGTTGTGGGCGAAGAACTCGGCTACTAAAACAGGTTTTGAACGAATTTCATTTTCTCATTTTTGCGCACTCAAACTCCAATCTCAAAAACGGAATTTTTGACAAATTGGCATTGAGGGTTTATTCTTGTTTCACACTTGAAAATTGAATTTAGGGGTATTTTAATGAAAAAAATCGGCAAGTTTTTTGCGCTTTTTTCAATTTGCGCGGTATTTGCCACGTCGTTTTTAGGATGTTCTCGGCAACGCGGGCATATCGTTTACAGAAAATCGTCGCGCGGAGACAGTTCAAGGCAAGTGCAACAATCGCAAGCGCAGCAAAGCACCCGCGCCGTTGAAATCCGACTTTCTTTTGCGCACAATCAAACAGCAATGGATAATCCTTACGTTTTTGGAGCAAACGCATTTCGTGAAAAACTTGAGCAACTTTCAAACGGAAGCATAGAAGCGGAACTGTTTCACGGCACAAAGACCGAAGACGAAGGAGAACTGTACAAAAAACTTCAATCTGGAGATTCTACGATTGTAGTGATTTCTCCGGGGCTTCTTACTTCTGTTGTTCCCGAAGTCGATGTGTTTTCTCTCTCGTATCTTTTTGATAATTTTGCGCATTGGGGCGGAGTTCTTGACGGTGCGTTTGGGCAGGAACTTTCTGAAATCGTGGCAACAAAAACGGGCGGAAAAATCCGCATTCTCGGTTATTGGTCTGCGGGAGTCCGCGATTATTATGGAAAAAAACCGATTTACAAACCTTCTGATTTATCTGGCATGACAATCCGAATCGGAAATTCGCCCGTGCAGCAGCAATTTTGGAGAGCGTGTGGAGCGACTCCAAAGAGCGTTGGTTGGGGCGAGTTGTTTGACGTTCTTAATCGTGGCGAAGTTGACAGCGCGGAAAACGACTACACAAATTTTAGTCTAAAAAATCATCACAAAGCAACAAACGGAAAGTACGTCTGCGAAACTGAACACGATTTTACGACGCGATTGATGCTCGTTGACGGCACGTTCTACGATTCGCTTTCTGCGGAGCAAAAATCGTTGCTCACGCAGGCAGCGCAATACGCAACGCAAGTCGAGCGGCAAAAAACGTTTGAACAGGCTTCGGCTTCAAAAGCAAAAGTTATTGCAGACGGCGCGGTTGTTGTTGAAAACAAAGAAATCGACGTGGACGCATTCAAAGCGTTAGCGTATCCGATTCAAGACGAGTACGCTCGAAAAAACGGAATGGAAAAATTTATCAAAATGGCTCGTGACGCGCGGTAAAAAGGGGAACAGACATGGCACGAAAGGAACTCGACCGTTTTGCAAAAAATGCAAAGCGGGATATGCAAATAGCAACAAAACTCATGCTCATAATCGGAGCGGCGGTAATCGTCAGTTGCGCGGTTGTGGGCGCGGTTTCGCTCGTGGTTTTTGATGCGGGCATGACCGACAGCACGATTGAAGATTTGAGCCACACGGCAGACGGCGTTGAACAAACGATTGCCGATAAACGGACGCAACTTGCGGGATACACTTCGATTCTCGCGGATTCAATGGATTTGCGACAAGCGGTTTCGGGCGGTTCTTCGCGTGCGCTTCAAGACACGGTGCTTCGGAGTGTTCGGAACGCGGATTTGTCGTTTTTGTTTGTAACCGACAAAAATGGGCGCGTGCTTCCAGGCGGTGGCGTAAAAATCACGGACGGCGTTGACGTTTCTTACATTGGCGCGGTTGCGAGTGCGCTAAAAGGCGCGGCTTCCACGGGAATTGAAGGCGTGGCGAATTTCAACTACGCGATTATTGCAAGTTATCCAATTTACGTTGGCGGAAGAGTTAGCGGAGCGGTTGTTGCGGGGTACGACCTTGCGGAAGGTCCGCTTGCGAACATGATTTCGCAAAGTTACAACGTTGAATGTACGGTTTTCAAAGACGACCTTCGCGTGGCGAGTACGCTCAAAGATTCTTCGGGAAAAAGCGTTGTTGGCACAAAACTCGAAAATTCATTTGTGGAAGGAGTCGTTCTCAAAGACGGAAACGGCTGGGTCGGTCCTGCGGAAATTCGAGGCGTGGCGTATTACGGCTATTATTTTCCGATTGAATCTGGCGACGGACGCATTACGGGCATGGTTTTTGTGGCAAAAAACATGAAAGCAACAACGAGCGTCAGAAATCACACGCTCATCGTCGTTCTTATTGTTATGGCGGTTATCGCGCTTTCGCTTATCATTGGAAGCGGAATTTTTGTTCGCTGGCTCATGTGGCGAATTTACAACGTTACGAACACGCTCAAAGACATGGAAACGGGCGAAGCCGACCTCACAAAGCGTTGTAAACTGTTTATCCGCGACGAAATCGGTGACCTCGTTATTCATTTTGACTTTTTCTGCGACAAATTGCAGCAAATCGTTTCGGAAATCAAAAAGAGTCGCGATTCGCTTTCGGGCGCGGGCGCAGAAATGACAAAAGCAACCGACGACACGGCAAACGCCATCGTTGGAATCACGGATTCAATTTCCGACATTCGCACTCAGATTTCGGCGCAAGGCGAGAGCGTTCATCAAACGGCAACGTCTGTTACAGAAATCTCTCGCTCGATTATTATTTTGAACGGCATGATTGAAAGTCAGTCGAACGGAGTGGGCGAAGCGAGCGCGGCTGTTGAAGAAATGGTCGGAAATATCGCGAGCGTAAACTCAAGCGTTGACAAAATGGCGGATTCTTTTGAAGATTTGGCGAAAAACGCGCAGGCTGGATTTTCAAAGCAACAGGACGTAAACGAAAAAATCAAGCAAATCGAAGGGCAATCAAAAACGCTCCAAGAAGCAAACAAAACAATCGCGCAAATTGCAAACGAAACGAACCTTTTGGCAATGAACGCGGCGATTGAAGCGGCTCACGCGGGCGACAGCGGACGCGGATTTTCTGTTGTTGCCGACGAAATCAGGAAACTTTCTGAAACGAGCCGCGAGCAATCAAAGACAATCGGCGAACAACTCAAAAAAATCAAAGACTCAATTACGAGCGTGGTGAGCGCGTCGCAAGAATCGGGCGTTGCGCTTGCCGCTGTTTCTGGAAAAATCCGCGAAACCGACCAACTCGTTGTGCAAATAAAATCGGCAATGGGCGAGCAGCGCAGTGGCTCGGAACAAATTGTGAGTGCGCTTGCAAACATGAAGTCAAGCACGGGCGAAGTGCAGCAATCGTCAAAAGATATGGCGATGCGAAACGAGGAAATCATGCGCGAAATAAAGTCGTTGCAAGATATGACTCGAAGCATGAGCGACAATATGGAAAAAGTGAGCGCGGGCGCGGGAAAAATCGGCGAAACGGGAGCGTCACTTTTGGAAATCTCCAAAAAAGTCCGCGAATCAATCGACAAAATCGGCGGAGAAATCGACTTGTTCAAAGTGTAACAAAACCGCTTTCAAATTGACAAAAGCCACCAAAATCGGTGGCTTTTTTTTTTGTGATTTCGATAGGCTCAATCATCAATTATTTTTCAAAAAGGTGCTTGGCGTATTTTTGAATCACTTGGATTGTGCTGTCGATGTCTTCGTCAGAATGAGCCGCGCTCACAAAAAGGGCTTCAAATTGACTTGGCGCAATGTAGATTCCGTGGTCAAGCATAAAACCAAAATAATCGGAAAATCTTTTTGTGTCGCTGCAAACTGCGCTTTCGTAATCGGTAACGGGATTTTGTGTCCAAAACACGCTCATCAAAGACGCAATTTGATTTACTTGAACGAGTTTTCCAAATGAGGAGCGGAACGAGTCCGAAAGTTTTTGCGTTTTTGACTCAAGTTGTGCGTAAAGTTCCAAATGCGAAGAAAGATATTCGAGCGTGGCGATTCCCGCGCTTACGGTGACTGGGTTTCCGCTCAACGTGCCTGCTTGATATACGTTTCCAACGGGCGACACGCATTTCATAATATCGCGTCGCCCGCCATACGCTCCCATGGGAAGCCCTCCGCCGATGATTTTTCCAAGCGTTACGAGGTCTGGTTTTACGTCAAAATACGCGCCCGCGCCTCCAATCGAAAGTCTAAAACCCGTTATCACTTCGTCAAAAATGAGAAGCGAGCCGTTTTTCTTTGTGATGTCGCGCAAAAAGTGAAGAAATCCGTTTTTGGGAAGAACGACTCCCATGTTTGCGGCAACGGGTTCAACGATAACCGCCGCAATTTCATTTTTGTGTTTGGAAAAAAGTTCTTGAACGCTTTGCTCATCGTTGTACAGAGCCACGAGCGTGTCTTTTGCGCACGACGGCGGAACGCCCGCGCTGTCTGGAATTGACGTGGTTAATGCCGCGCTTCCCGCTTTGACCAAAAGTCCGTCGGAGTGTCCGTGGTAGCAGCCTTTGAATTTGACGATTTTGTTTCGTCCCGTGAATCCGCGGGCAACGCGAATCGCGCTCATCACGGCTTCCGTGCCACTGTTCACTAATCGAAGCATCTCAACGTGTGGCATAAGGTCGCACACGAGTCGGGCAATGCACACTTCTTTTTCGGTTGGAGCGCCAAAACTCAGTCCGTCTTCCGTTGCATTTTTTACCGCGTCAATCACGGACGGAAAAGCGTGTCCCAAAATCAAAGGTCCCCACGAGCAAACGTAGTCGATGTATCGCACGCCGTCTACGTCAATTATGGAACTGCCCTTTGCGCTTTTGATGAACCGAGGAGTTCGATGTACGTTTTTGAACGCTCGCACGGGACTATTTACGCCGCCTGGCATAAGATGTTGCGCTTCGTCAAAAAGTTCTTCCGATTTTGTTTTTGTCATACGTTCTCCGTGTTTTCTTCAAAAATCCACGCGGCAGCATCGAGCGCGTGATACGTTATGATGATTTTTGCGCCCGCGCGTTTCATTGCAATAAGATTTTCCATGACGATTTTTCGCTCGTCAATAAAGCCTTTTTCAGCCGCCGTTTTGACCATTGCGTACTCGCCGCTCACGTTGTACGTTACAATCGGAAGGTCGAATCGATTTTTTGCCTCTCGCACAACGTCCAAATACGCAAGCGCGGGTTTTACCATAATAAAATCCGCGCCTTCGTTTATGTCAGATTGAATTTCTCGCATTGCCTCTCTTAGATTTGCGCTGTCCATTTGGTACGTTTTTCGATTTCCAAACGCTGGAGCGGAGTGCGCTGCCTCGCGAAATGGTCCGTAATATGCCGAAGCAAATTTTGCGCTGTACGCCATTATCGCGCACTTTTGAAAACCGTTTTCGTCAAGTGCGGCACGGATTTTTTTTACGCGCCCGTCCATCATGTCGCTTGGCGCAATAATGTCCGCGCCCGCTTTTGCAAGGCTCACGCTCATTTTTGCAAGAAGCGGAAGCGTTGCGTCGTTCAAAATTGTGCCGTCTGCGCCCACAAGCCCGCAATGCCCGTTTTCCGTGTACTCGCACAAACAAACGTCCGCAATAATCAAAAAATCAGGATAATCGCGCTTAATGAATCGAATTGCATTTTGCACAACGCCGTTGTCGCTGTAAGCACTGGAAGCGATTTTGTCTTTTTTGGACGGAATGCCAAAAAGCAGAAGTGCCCGAACTCCGCTTTTTTGCACTTTGTCTAGTTCTTCGGAAAGTCGGTCGATTGAAAACTGAAAGATTCCAGGCATTGAATCGATGGGATTTTTTATGTTTTTTCCTTCGATTACAAAAATCGGATAAACGAGGTCTTTTACAGAAATCGACGTTTCTCGTACCAACGCCCGCATTGTTTCGCTCACGCGAAGTCGTCTTAGTCGCGCAAAGCCGCCGTCATGTTCTGTTTCCATTGTTATCTCCTTTTATTGCTTCGATGATTCCTTCTGCCGTAAACGTTTGTGCGGTGATTACGCGGTTTTTGATGTTTAGATGCGCTGTGGCGTTTTTGACTGTTTCTGAAGTTTTTGAGCCAATGCAAATAAACGCGCACGATTCTTTGATTTTGTGGCATGTTTCAAAATCCAATGCGTCAAAAAACGCGCTCGCGCCGCTCGAACTTCCAAACGTAATGTAATCAAGAACGTCAAGTTGCTCAAGCAGGTTTTCAAGAATCAAAGAATTCGGCGAAAGCGAATACATCGGCACGTCCATAAAATCAATTTGTTTTGAAGAAAACGCGCGATTCAAATCAGGCGAACCGTTCAAAGCGCGAACGGCGCAAACGATTCCGCCCGCGTTATTTTGAATGTGCGACAAAAATTCTTCCGCCATATCAAAAACGGTGAACCGATGTGGCACAAAATCAGCAGTAAAGCCGAATTTTTTTAATTCCGCCGCCGTTCCTTGCCCCACAACGCACAATTTTATATGAGAAATCGAACGCACGTCGATTCCGCGCTCTCTCAAAAGAAAAAAGAAAAATCGCACGCCGTTTGCGCTTGTAAAAACGAGCCAGGCAATTTTTGAAAACGGCGGAAAAAGAGAAAACGCATTTTTGTTGAACTCCGCTTTCATAAACGGCGACGGATGAACGAGTGCGCCACAATCTTTGAGCGCACAAGCGATTTTTTCCACGAACTCGTGCGTTCCTGTAATGGCGATTTTTTTTTCAAAAATCGGAACAGACGTGTTTTTCAGATGAAATTGAGCGACTTCTCCGACGCAAATGACGGCAGGATTTTTTACGCAAAAGCGAGTCGCCATCGAAACGGCAGTTTCAAGAGTTGCGTCAATTCTGCGCTCGCGCACGGTTGTTCCCCATTCCACGATTGAAACAGGCGTTTTGGCATTTTTTCCGCCCAAAAGCAATGCCGAAACGATTTTTGGAAGCGAAGACACACCCATCAAAAATACGAGCGTACCGTCAAAATTCGCGTAGCGAGAAAAACGCTCCATTTCGCGCTCGTCGTCTTCGGCATTTGAATGTCCTGTAATGACCGCAAAACTCCGCGCGATTTCTCGATGCGTTACGGGAATGCCTACGCTTTCAAGAGCCGCCACCGCCGACGAGACTCCCGGAATTATTTTGTACGAAATTCCGTGCGCTTCAAGAAAAAGTGCCTCCTCTCCGCCGCGTCCAAACACAAACGGGTCGCCGCCTTTTAATCGCAAAACGGTTTTTCCTTCCAAAGCTTTTTCAACAAGAATCGAATTTATTTTTTCTTGAGAAACGCTGTGATGAGAGAGCCTTTTTCCAACAAAGATTTTTTCGCACGATTCTTTTGTTTCGCTCAAAAACGCAGGATTTGAAAGCGCGTCGTAAACGAGAACGTCGCATTTTTTCAAAATTTCTTGTGCGTGAACAGTCAAAAGTCCTTCGTTTCCAGGACCCGCGCCCGCAAGAAAAACGATTCCGATTTTTTTTGAAGAGCCACTGTCATTCATACTCTTTCTCCAAAAGAGAATCGCCCAAAGAAAGAAGAGAGTCAATGTCCGTATTTGGAACGTTTTTGCACACGCTCTTTTTTTGATACGAACCGTTTTTTTCTTCTGCCACAGTGATTTTTGCCGAGTCGATTTTGCACTCGCTGAATACGGCGGTGGGTTCGTGGCAGCCGCAGCCAAGCCGAAAAAGAATATAACGCTCCACGCAAAACTCTGCAAACGAACGAACGTCGCACGCATTTTTGAGCATTTGTATTATTTGCGTATCATCTGCTCGACATTCAACGGCAATAATTCCCTGACCGCCTGCGGGGAGCATTTCGTCAAAAGAAAGCGGTTGAAAAACAAAAGCGTTGTCCGCGCTTTCTTTATCCGTGCCGTTCCAAAGCCCCAGCCGTTTGAGTCCTGCCGCCGCAAGAACAATCGCGTCAAATTCATTTTCTAAAAGCCGAGAAAGCCGCGTTTGAACATTGCCTCGAAGAATGTTTACGCGGCAATCGGGAAAAAGCCTTTTGAGTTGCATTTCTCGCCGTGGACTACTCGTTCCAAAATGAATCGTGCCGTTTTTTGAAGCCGTTTTTCGCCACACAATCACATCTCGCGCGTCTTCTCGCGGAAGCGTCATTGCCACGCAAAGTCCGTCGGCGATTTTTACAGGCAAATCCTTTGCGCTGTGAACGGCGATGTCGATTTCTTTTGAAAGAAGCATGTTTTCAAATTCAGAAACGAACGCGCCTTTTCCGCCAAAAGACGCAAGCGACGAGGAGAGATTTTTGTCGCCAGTCGTTTGTTTTTTGACAATTTCGATGTTGAGATTTGGAAAAATCGACGTGAGTTGTTTTGAAACGAGGCTTGATTGCAAAAGCGCAAGTTCGCTCCGCCGTGTTCCTAGTTTGATGATTTTTTTTGAAGACTCCGAAAGTGAAACTAGGGCGTTGTACGTTGTGTCTTCGCTCGGTTTTTTGCCCGATTCCAAAACCGCTTTTCTTTGAAGAGCCGCCGTTTCGAGTTTTTTGTCAAAATCGAGCGGAAGCGTTGCGTCAATGAGTTTTTTGACTTCGCGGGAAAAAGCGGGACTTTTTCCGCCCGTCCCGATTCCAACAACAAGGTCGCCACGGCGAACGAGCGCGGGAAAATAAAAATCGCACAATTCTGGTTTGTCGGCAACGTTTAGCAAAATGTGCCGTTTTTTGCACGATTCATAAACCGCGCGGTTACATTCTGCGTTTGCCGTGGCAGCCACCGCGCAATCAAATCCTGCGGTATCCGCGTCTGCAAAATCTCGCTCAATAAGTCGAATTGTGCCGTTTTTTGCAAGTTCTTGGATTGGTTCAGAAATCAAAGGCGCAACAACCGTAACGTTTGCGCCGTAATCCAAAAGAACAGAAATTTTACGAAACGCCACAACTCCCGCGCCAACAACAAGAACGTTTTTTAATTCAACAAAAATCGGAAAAAACGCCATTTTTCACTCCTTCGCTTCTGTTTTTATGCGCTTCCAAAGTGAAAGAAGAACGGAAAGTTCCGAAGAACTCGCCACGTTTCGCATTTCAAAAAGAAATTGTCGCGCGCTTTTTTTCTCAATGAACGAAGCGAACTCTTGAATAAAATCGATTTGGTTGTGAAACAAAAGTTCCTTTACGTTTTTGTCGGTTTCTTCAAGAATAATCGATTTTGCCATTTTTTCGCCGAGTTTTTTGTTTGCTCCGTGCGCTTTTGCAATGCTTGCAAAGCAATCGATTCCAACATATTTGACATTCTCGATTTTTTGCACGTCGGGGTCGATGTCGTTTGGAACGGCAAGGTCAATAAAAAGTCGCGCTTTTTTTGTTTGAATCGAATGAAACACGTCGCCAAAAGAAAGCGTGTAATGCGGACTTTTTGTCGCACTCACCACAACGTCCGCGCGTTCAATGTACGAATATCGCTCGTCGTACTTGATTTTTTGCACGTTTGGCAATTCTGGAAGCCCGTAATGACGGCGAACCGTTGCAAATACGCGCACGCCTTCTCGCTCAGAAAGATTTTTGGCAATTATTCCGCCCGTTTGCCCAGACGCGCCAATCAAAAGAACGGTTACGTTTTCGCTCACGTTTTTTTTGAACACACCAATTTCTTTTACGGCGAGCGTTGCGATTGACTCGGTTGATTTTGACAAATTCGTTTTTGTTTTTACGATTTTTGCGCAAGAAAGAGCGCGTTGAAAAACAAAATTGATAAAAAAATCGGTCAGCCCCAATGTTGCCGAACGTTTGTACGATTCTCGAAGTTGTCCCAAAATCTCGTTTTCGCCCAAAACCATGCTGTCAAGTCCCGATGCAACGGAAAAAAGATGACGAATCGCGTCCGCGCCCGTGTACGAAAAACAAAATTTTCGGAACAAATGCGCTTCTTGCGCCTTTGCTTTTGAAAGAAGAAATTGCGCTTTTGCGAGCGTTTCATTTGTGTCAAAAAGAAAGTCGCTCTTTGGAGAAAAATAAAGTTCGGTGCGATTACACGTTGAAATCAAAACGCATCCGTTTGCAAGTTCAACAAAAAGCGTTTTGAGAAGAGAAGTCGCCTCTTCGTCGGAAAACGAAAACAAATGCCTGACTTCCGCTGGCGTGTTTTTGTGACTCATACTAATGCAATACAAAGATATACTTTCCGCCAACGTGTCAGACTCAAATGCGGGCATACGGATAATTTCCTTCAAAACCTATATGAAATAATCAAAATAATGTATATCTTTCGTTGATATTTTGCAAGACCGCCCGCTCGATTCCGTGCCGAAAATAGATTTTTTTGCAAAAACATCGTATTCTCAACGCTTGAAGTCAACAAGGAAACAAGGGGTTAAAGCCCTTTGTTAAAACAGTCCGTTTCCATTCTGAGGAACTGTCTAGTGTCATTCTGAGCGAAGCGAAGAATCTTGTGTGAACGAGATGTTTCGCTTTTGCTCAACATGACGGCGGGCATTGAGCCTGTCGAAATGTCCGTCAAAAACGGGGGCTTTGAAAACCGCAACCACCGTTTTTGATTTTCGCCACCGTCTACTCTACAATCTTTAGCTCGTCTTTCGACACATCCGTGTGATTTTCCACGATAAATGCGTTCAATACGGGATTGTCTTTTTCCATGAGCGAGAGAATGAGGTAGCGCGCCTTTGAGTCAAAGAAAAGCCGCTTGTCCTCTTCGCTCGGGCGGCTCGGCGATTCGGGGTGCGAGTGCCAGTTTCCGAGCGGCGAAAGCCCTTTTGAGCGCATGTCTTTAATTGCTTTGAGCTGGTCTTGCGGGCTGATGTTAAAATGTTCGTTTGAATGGTCGGTGTTTTCAAGGAGATACACTTCTTTGATTTCTTTCACGCCGTTTTCTTCCGTTCCAGCGATGAGTCCGCACGCTTCTTCGGGAAGACACGACCGCGCGTGTTCAACGATTTTTTCGTAGTCAGATTTTTTTAAAGTAATCATAGAAAGTTCTCCTTTTTAGGTTGGCGGTGGTTTCGATAAACTCAACCACCCTTTGACATTACTGCGCTATTGGTGGTGGTTTCGACACACTCAACCACCGAGTTTTTTTAGTGCGATTTCAAATCACAAGCTGCCTGCTCGTAGTCAATGAGCTTGGTGATTGTGGGATTCTCGCCGCAGACAGGGCATTTTCCGTTTACGGGCGGAAGTTTTACCGCGTGGAAGTTGTTTTTGAGCGCGTCGTAGGTGAGAAGTTTTCCCACGAGGTTTTCGCCCACGCCCACGATGTACTTGACGGCTTCCATTGCCTGAAGGCTTCCGATAACACCGCCCATTGCACCGATAACGCCCGCCTGCTTACAAGTCGGAACGGCATCTTTTGGCGGCGGGTCTTTGAACACGCAACGGTAGCACGGTCCCTGCCCCGGAATATAAGTCATCAGCTGGCCTTTGAAGCGAATGATTCCCGCGTGGCTGAACGGCTTTTTTCCCATAACGCACGCATCGTTAATCAAGAATTTAGCGGGGAAATTGTCCGTGCCGTCGATGACAAAATCATACTCTCGGATAAGCTCGCGGATATTCGTTGAATCCACGAACATTCGGTAGGTTTTGACTTCAACATCTGGGTTCATCGCGTTCATCGTTTCTTTCGCCGACTTGACTTTCGCCTTGCCCACGTCCGCCGTTCCGTGAATAATCTGTCTCTGGAGATTTGAAAGGTCAACATCGTCCGCGTCCACAATGCCGATGGTGCCCACGCCCGCCGCCGCAAGGTACATGGCAACGGGTGCACCCAATCCGCCCGCGCCGATAATGAGCACTTTCGCGTTCAAAAGCTTTTTCTGCCCTTTTACGCCGACTTCGTTCAAGATGATGTGGCGTGAGTAGCGTTCAATCTGCTCGTCTGTCATCGCCATTATTGTCCGCCTCCCATAAAATAGAGGAATTCAACAGAATCGCCCTCTTTGAGAACGGTCGCCGTCTCCGCGTCCTTCTGAATGAATTCTTCGTTGATTGAGACCGTGACATACTGCGGAGTCTCCACCTTTTCCTGTTCGATGAGTTCAGGGAGCGTGAGTCCGTCCTTCACTTCTTTTTTTGTTCCTGCAACGGTAATTGTCATTTTTTTCTCCTATTAGAATTATTTGGTGGTTTCGATAAACTCAACCACCGCACACTATTTTTCGACTTTCTGGACATAGAGCATATATGTGCCGTCGCTGTTTTCGTTTAGTTCAAGCACTTGATGACCTTCGTCCTTCATTGAGCGCGGAACATTCTGCACCGGCTCGCCGTCGTTCAGTTTGATTGCCAAAATTTCGCCGTCGTCGAGTTCTTCGAGCGCGACTTTTGCCTTTACGAAAGTGAGTGGACAAACTTTGTCGGTGATGTCAACAAAATCGTCTGCTTTCACTCCATTTTCTGAAACATATTCAGCCATTATTTCCTCCAGTTTTTGTCATTCCGAATTCGGCTCGGAATCTCTGTTGCGAGACGCTGAAACAAGTTCAGCATGACAGTTATTTATTTTCGCCGTTGTATGCGTCTTGTATTGCCTTTTTGAATTCTTCCTCGCCCGTGCGCTGAATCATGAATCGGAATCGCTCGCTCGGTTTCGCGTGCTCTTTGAAGTAAGTGACCGCCGCGTCCGCCACACGGAAGAGCGTTTCCTTGTCCTTGATGAGTGGCAAGAACGAGTCGCCCTTGTAGATTTCGTTTCCGAACAAGCCGCCGAGAGAGACCACATAGCCCGCTTCTCCGCTCCATGCGTCAAACGGACACGCCTTCACGCAGCGACCGCACTTGACGCACTTTGACTCATCGAATTTGATTCCGGTCGCCTTGTCGAGTTCGATTGCGCTCCAGCGGCAAGCCTTCACGCACACGCCGCATTTCTTGCATTTTTCGTTGTCGATTTTGACTTCCATGCCGCCTTTTACGCCGAAGTCATTTTCTTCGGTCTTGAGGCAGTTCGCGCGGCAGCCCGTAACGCCGAACTTGAATTTGTGCGGCAATTCCTTTCCGAAATAGCGTTTGTGGAATTCCTCCGCGATTTCGTAAGTGTTGATGAGACCGTTCGGGCAGATTTCCTTGCCCTGGCAAGCCGTGACGGTACGAACGCGAGGACCGCACACGCCCGTCGGCACTCCGCCCTTCAAAAGTTCGGCTTTGACGGTATCGACATCCTCGACATCGATGAACGGAATCTCGATTCCCTGTCGGCTCGTCATGTGGACATAGCCGTGACCGTATTTTTTCGCGACTTCAGAAATAGTGGCAATCTGCTCCGCCGTCATGTTTCCGCCGATTGTCATCACGCGAAGAGAATATTTTCCATTCTGAACCTGCGGCATAAGCCCGCCCGCCTTCAACGCCGCCTTATCGACTGTTCCTGCCATTTTTAGCCTCCGCTTTTGTGGATTTGTACCTCGATATTTTCGATTTTAATAGAAACATATTTTACCTACTTGTTTAGTAGGAAAATTCGGTTTGTAATCATACTATTATCTTTTGATTTTTTCAAGAGTTTCAAGCGGTTTATGATTCGTATTTTGATTATCTGCGAATTTTTCAAAAATTCAAAAAATCGTATTGACTAAAATTTTGAAACTGAACTAAAATGAAATCGTCCATATAAAAACCTAGTTATCAACTGGGAATTATAGGAAATAAAAATTTTAGAAAGGGAAGAGGTACAGATTATGAAAAAATCATCTGCATTGCTTTTTGGTTCAATCCTTGCTTTTGCCGCGTTGGGTTCGTTTTCTTGTAACAAAAACGGGCAAAACAATGCCTCAGACAATAGTTCTCGAGCGGCTTCTGCTCGGAAAGTAACAATCACGAATGTGAGCTACGACCCCACGCGCGAATTGTACGCGAACTACAACAAGATTTTTGCCGCCCATTGGAAGGAGACGACGGGGCAGGACGTGGAAATCACGCAGAGCCACGGCGGAAGCGGCAAGCAGGCCCTTGAAGTCGCGAACGGGCTTGAGGCGGACGTGGTGACGCTCGCGCTTGAGTACGACGTGAACG
>ERZ842401.4405-NODE-4405-length-16431-cov-3.513068_pt1 | contig 16431 bp, 17 predicted proteins | sample MGYA00521270_ERZ842401 | MGnify/ENA primary metagenome ERZ842401 (study PRJEB31892, sample SAMEA3878208) | bioreactor metagenome | biome: Moose rumen | place: Sweden | collected 2011-10 | study: EMG produced TPA metagenomics assembly of the PRJEB12797 data set...
CAATTACAGCAAGCTGCTGCAAAGCGATACGATCACGGAGGAGCAGCGCCTGGAATACGCCCAGGGCATCGACCGGGCCACCCAGCGCATGACGGCGCTCATCACCAACATTCTGAAAATGAACAAGCTGGAAAACCAGCAGATTAGCCCCAAAGTGCGGGAATACGACCTGACGGAGCAGGTGACGGAATGCCTGCTTGCCTTTGATGATGTCCTGGAGCGCAAGCACATCGACCTGCAATGCGAGATGGACGACCGCATCCTGGTCAAAGCTGATCCCGAATTATTGACGCTGGTATGGAACAATCTTTTGTCCAACGCTGTCAAGTTCACTCCGGAGGGCGGCAGCATCACGGTGACGGTGAAGCCGGAAAACGAAAATGCCGTGGTTTCCGTGCGGGACACCGGCTGCGGCATCTCCCCGGAAACAGCGAAGCATATCTTTGATAAATTTTATCAAGGCGATACTTCCCACGCCACCGAGGGCAACGGCTTAGGCCTGGCGCTGGTGAAGCGGGTGATTGACCTGACCGGCGGAGAGATCAGCGTCAGCAGCACGCCAGGAGAAGGCAGCGCCTTCACCGTGAAGATCAAGCGAGGCTAAGAATGAAAAAATGGAACATTTCGGAATTCGTTCGCACTGTGCTGCGGGACAATGATCTGCGCTCCCGGTATATGCTGAATCTGTCCTTGTGGGCCAATCTGCTGGTAGCGGTTTTTAAGCTGGGAATAGGTATCTTTGTACACTCATTCTGGCTGGGCGCTGTGGGCGTGTTTTACGGCGTGCTTGCCCTGATGCGTTTTTCCCTGCTCCGTTCCTTCCGAAAGGAAACACCGGACGAGGAGCAACGGGCATACCGCCGCACAGCCATTCTGCTGAACGTTTTGACGCTGACCATGACCGGTATTTTCGTGCAAATGATCCGGGACGACCAGACCTATCGCTATCCCGGCATCTTGATTTATGTCATGGCTGTATGGGCTTTCGCTAAAATCATTATTGCCGTAAAGAACCTGATCCAGCGTCGGAAAGAAGATGAGCCCATCCTGGCAGCCGCCCGCACGCTGTCCTTCGCGGCGGCGCTCATGTCCATTCTTGCTTTGCAAACCGCCATGATCACAGAGTTTGGCGGCGGCGCGGATTTTGCCCGCACCATGAACACCATTGCCGGGGCGGTGATTGCCGCATTGTTGATCGCGCTGTCTTTCATTATGCTGATCAAAAGCGGCGGTATCAAAAACCTCTTCAAAAAAGACGCGCATTAACAATTCTCTAACAGAACGTGAACAATACTCAAACAAAGAGGCGGTATGATGCTCCTGTCAGTTGGGAAACCAAGGGACAAAAACGAAAAAAGGAGCGAAAAGCCATGAGCCTGCCGCAATTATTTTTCCTGGGCACCGCCCTTTGGATCGCCTCCGTGGGATTCACGGAATACATGCAAAATCATACCGCTCGGAAAAACGGAAAGTGAGGTTGTATTATGGAAAGCAAACAGGAAGCCGTCAATATTACCTATTCTGCCGAGGAGCAGAAGGAGCTGAACGCCATTCGCGCCAAGTACGCGCCAAAAGAAACCAAGCCCCTGACCAACCTGGAAAAAGCCAGGGCCATTGACGCCAGGGTGGAAAGAAAGGGACTGATCGCCGGGCTGGCCGTCGGCGTCATCGGGGCGCTGATCATGGGGCTGGGCATGTCCTTCGTCATGGTATGGGACAAGCTGATCCCCGGCATCGCAATTGGTCTGCTGGGCCTTGTGGGCGTTGCCGCGGCCTATCCCCTGTATCAGCGGGTGATCCTGAAGGAACGGGCCAAGGCAGCGGACGAGATCATGAAATTAAGCGAAGAGGAATAAAGGAGAAAGCAGCCATGAATGGGGAGCGGCATCATTGGCATATGGGCGGCCTGGCTCCAGGACGACTGCGTGATCCCCAAAGAAAAAGTCGCCAAAGCAGCTGCGGAGCAGATCACAGCGTTCTTTGGCAAGATGAACGAATTATATTGGATAAAAGAACGCAGACAGAATAATACGGATTTGTTGAAAAGCAATGAAACGGCCCTCCCGTGTCAAATGAAGGGAGAGCCGTTCATTTACTTCAGCAGCCTCAGTCCGGCAAGCCAATCGGTAAGCAGCCCGCGGGTACGCGCTTCGTTTTCCTGGGCGGTATTTCCCTGGATGGCGAAGCCCTGCAGGACAGCGCAATCCGGCAGAGCGTTCTCCATCACCCGCTGAGCGCCGCTCTGGCCGCTGGTCTTGGTAAAAATAGGTGTTCGCCTGCAGCGGCCAGCTTCCGCAGCGGCAGCATGAATCACCATCGATCACAGCATGAGGGCTGCTATCAGTTTTTTATTGGGCAGCTTCTCCCTGTCAGACGCTCTTCTTTGCCCACGCAGCCGCCTGCTTCTCAGAGGAAGCGGCGCTGCCGCCGCGCCTAAGCCTTTGGCACCCCGAAAACATAAAGCAGACTGCGCGGATCCTCTCCCCTGGCGGCGCCCTGTATACGATCCGGCCATTGCCCAATATTGCCAGTTCGTCGCGGCGAACCGGGGTGTAAAGAACGCGGGCGTCTTCCCCGCCATCGAGGAAAAGAACAAATTCAAGGAGAAGCGAAAGGAACGCTATGCGTTTGGTAAATGCCAGCAGGAAAGACGGCGTTTTAAGTCGAATACTTCCACGATAATCATTTTTCTACGGATCATGACAGCACAGCGTCTCACGCAGGATGCGGATTTCATCGTTGAAAGGAGCTCACCCTATGATTTACCGTACTTTCCAAGACATCCAGCTTTCCAATCTGGGCATGGGCGCCATGCGCTTGCCCGTGATCGACGGCAACGACGGCCAGATCGACGAGGGCGCGGCCTTCCGCATGGTGGATCAGGCCATGGCCGCCGGCGTCAATTACTACGACACCGCCTGGGGCTATCACAATGGACAGTCTGAGATCGTGATGGGCAAAGCCCTGGCCCGGTATCCCCGGGAAAAATTCTATTTAGCGACGAAGTTCCCCGGCTACGATCTGCGCAATATGGGCAAGGCGGAAGCCATCTTTGAAGAACAGCTGCGCAAATGCCAGGTGGCGTACTTTGATTTTTACCTGTTCCACAACGTGTGCGAAATGAATATCGACGCCTATCTGAACGATGAAAAATATCATACGTACAGCTGCCTGACGGAGCAAAAGCGCAAGGGCCGCATCCGCCACCTGGGCTTTTCCGCCCATGGCAGTGTGGAGGTCATCCGCCGTTTCCTGGAGGCCTACGGAAAAGACATGGAATTCTGCCAGCTGCAATTGAATTGGCTGGACTGGGATTTCCAGGACGCCAAAAAGAAGGTGGCGCTGCTCAAGGAATGGGGCATCCCCGTGTGGGTGATGGAGCCCCTTCGCGGCGGCAAGCTGGCAAAGCTTCCGGAGGAGGACACCGCGAAGCTCCGCGCCCTGCGACCCGATGAAACCATTCCCGCCTGGTCCTTCCGTTTTTTGCAGAGCATTCCGGAAGTAAAGGTGATTCTCTCCGGCATGTCCAATGAAGAGCAGATGACGGAAAACCTGCGCACCTTTGAAACAGATCAGCCCCTGAACGAGGAAGAAAAGAACGCGCTCTTTTCCCTGGCCGCCGATATGACCCGCCGCACCGCCCTGCCCTGCACCGCCTGCCGCTACTGCACCACCCACTGCCCCAAGGGGCTGAACATTCCCTGGCTGCTGGAACTGTACAATGAGCACGTGTTCACCGGCGGCGGCTTCATCGCGCCTATGGCATTGATGTCTTTGCCGGAGGAGAAAAAGCCCTCCGCCTGCATCGGCTGCCGCAGCTGCGAAAGGGTGTGCCCCCAGCAGATCAAGATTTCCGAGGCTATGAAGGATTTCAGCGCCAAGACGGCCTGGTAAACGGAGAGGATAAAAGATGAGATACCGCGTGAACAAAAGGACCGGCGACCGGATCAGCGAAATCGGCCTGGGCTCCGCCTATATGCCCCAAACCCCCATGGCCGAGGCCATTCCCGCCCTGCGCCGGGCTTATGAGGGGGGCATTACCTATTACGATCTGGCGGCGGGCGACGGCAAAGCCTTTCCCATGTATGGGGAGGCCTTTGCCGACGTGCGCAAAAGCCTCCTGTACCAGATCCATTTCGGCGCGGATTATTCCAAAGGCACCTATGGCTGGTCCCTGGACCTGGATACCGTCAAGCGCTCCATTGAGAAGCAATTGAAGGAGCTGCGCACCGATTATATCGACTATGGGTTTATCCATTGCCAGGACGAGCATTCCGACTGGGAAACGTACCGGAAAAACGGCGTTTACGATTACATCCTGAGATTAAAAGAACAGGGCGTCGTCCGCCACATCGGGCTTTCCTCCCATACGCCCGCCGTCATCCAGCGCATCCTGGACGAGGCGGCGGTGGACATGCTGATGTTTTCCATCAACCCAGCCTATGATTACGGCCAGGGAGAATACGCCAACGGCAGCGCGGACGAGCGGGCGGCGATCTATCGCCGGTGCGAAAAAGAGGGCGTCGGCATTACGGTGATGAAGCCCTTTTCCGGCGGGCAGCTATTGGACGCTAAGCAGTCCCCCTTCGGTCAGGCGCTGACGGAATATCAGTGCATCCGCTACGCCCTGGACAGGCCGGGAGTGCTGGCGGTGCTGCCCGGGGCTCAAAGCATCCAAGAGATCGAAAAGCTGCTTGCGTATGAAAATCAACCGGAGGAAGCGCTGGATTATTCTGTCATCGGCTCCTTCGCCCCGCCCCAGGCCAGCGGGAAATGCGTGTACTGCAATCATTGCAAGCCCTGTCCCATGTACATCGATATCGGCCTGGTGAACAAGTATTACGACCTGGCAAAGGCCGGAGACAAGCTGGCGGCAGAGCATTACAAGACGCTGGAAAAGAACGCCGCGGACTGCGTCCAATGCGGCCACTGCGACAGCCGGTGCCCCTTCTTGGTGCGTCAAAGCGAAAGGATGCGGGAGATTCAGGCGTTTATGGAATCGCAATAACAGAAAAAGCAGATGCCGGAAAGCGGCTTGAAGGAAGCGCTTTCCGGCTTGCTTATTGCACGAGCGCGGCGCAGACGCATCTGCTGTTCATCTTTAATCTTCAAGAAGCGCGCCATCATACGGCTAAGCAATCGCTTTCCCTGCTGGAGCGAGCAATCCAGCCGATCCGCGGCCTCTGATCGAATGAAAAACAATATGGAACCCAATCCGTCCGTGAAAGGAGAATCTGATATGTTGACAATCCCTTCGGGATACAAAGCAAAATGCGGCAGCTCCGGTACCGTTACAGCCCTGGCTTATGGCCATAAATCCTTGCTTCTGTATGCTCCGGTCAAGCCCGCGAACCGCATCCTCTACCTGATCCATGGAGGCGGCGGCGACCAGCATTCCTTCTTCCGGCCGGAGTTTTTGAACATGGTGGATCATATGATAGACAGCGGCCTCCTGGAACCGCTCTACATCGTAGCGCCATGCTTTTACGACCCGGCGGAAACAGATAAGAGCCCGGCTTCATCGGGGATTGCGGTGAAAAACTTCTGCGAAGAGCTGCGGGAGCAGATTATTCCGTTGGCTGAAGCTCATACAGGCATCTCTTTTTCCCGGGAGAACCGGGCCATCAGCGGCTTCTCCATGGGCGGCGTAACCACCTGGTACGCTTTCCTCCAGGCGCTGGATCTATTCTATTGGTTCCTGCCGCTCAGCGGCGACTGCTGGGCATGCGGTGAAACCGGCGGGGGAAAATTTCCTGAAAAGACGGCTATGGAGCTTGTTTCCGCCGTTGGGAAGCAAGGCTCTCCGGACTTCCGGATATACGCGATCACCGGCTCAAAGGATATTGCCTTTCCGAATCTCGACGCGCAGATCAAAGCCATGGAAAAGTATACCGCCGTGTTTGGAGATAAGCTGAAGTATGAAGTGCTGGAAGGCGGCGTGCATGATTACGAAACGATTTTCCGATATTTATTCAATGCGCTTCCCGCGCTTTTCTGAAGGAAGCTGCTGAGAAGAAAGGAAAATCAGGAATCAGCCTCCCAGCCGTATTGCGGGGCTTGAGCATCATTGCTTGTAAAATCGAAAATTTTTAAAATATACCTGCCAGCAGAAGCCTCTGCTTCCACGCGCAATCATTTCTGAACAATGCTTTTGGCCCACGCGTCACGGAGGACGAAAAATGATGAAAAAACCGATATTTGTTATTCATGTTCAATTGGATGAGTGCTCAACAATCAAGGGGACAAGGGAACAGGTGAATTTTCTTCGGTTTCACGGAACATCGGAATCAGAGTACTTTCATGGAACCATATTATCAGGTGGGGTCGATTGTCAGAGAAAAACAGAAAACGGCCCGCTGAAGCTGTCTGCCCGATATGTTATGGAAGGGGTCGACCGCGCCGGCAAGCATTGCAAAGTATTTATCGAAAACAATGGATCTGAAACTGCCGATGGCATGAAAACAGTGCCCACAATCATTACAGACAGCGAGATCCTGTCCGGGATGACGCAGGGCGCGCTGTACGGGGAAATATCCGGAACGGGCGACGGCGCGGTTGAAATCCGGATTTACGCAGAAAAAGTTCCCTTTGCGCGGGAAACGTTTGGCGCCGATCAGGGCAAAGTATAAAGGGATACGAACAGCATGGAATACAGCTGGGATGAAGCGAACGAGCTTCCCAACTGTATTTCCATGCAGATCAAAAGCGTATGATGAAAACCAATTGGTTTTGCCCGCCGTTTTACGGGCCTTCGTCCAGCAAAGCGGGGCGGGTATCCGGCCCATCCGGAAGAATCCGGTAATCTGACAGGGTAATATTCCGGGCATGCCGCGCCCACAGGCTATAGGCGGGCGACGGGCCCGCCGCGTCGATCATATGCGCGTCGGGATAGGCACCCTTGAAATCCGGATAAGCCTGGGCGTCGGGAGCGGACTCCATCCAGGGATACTGGTGAAGGAGCACATCCTCAAAGGCGATATCTTCTATGCTTTTTTCCGGAATGCCCAGCATGTAGGAGCCCCTGGGGCCGTTGGCCGCGCCCCGGACATGAGAAATAAGCACGCGCCGCAAACGGCCGATTTCCGGCACGGGGTCGCCGGGCTTCACGCGGCCCCGATCCTCCAGTCGGAAAAAGAAGGGGCTCCAGGCCCGGGTGATGTGCAGATCGGTGAGCCAGAAGTTTTCCAGCGTGCCGCCGTCCACCATTTCCAGGGAAACGCCGCTGTCGGCGCAGGGGTGCTTGAGGCCGGATGGATCCTCCGCCAGGCCCCCAATGCGGCAGCGGCGGATGAGCACATTGCGAAAATCGCCCTGGGTATCGGCGCCCACCTTGACGGCGTTGCAGGCAGAGTAAAAATCGCAGTCCTCCACCAGCACCCGATCCAGAGGCCGCTGGGACGCGCCCTTGAAGCACAGCGCGTCGTCCCCGCTGGTCACGCGGCAGCAGCGGATCACCACATCCCGGCAGCCGTCGATATCCATGCCGTCGTTGTTGTAATTGGCGTGGTTGCGAACGGTCAGGCCCTCGATCAGCAGCTCGTCGCAGTTCAGGTAATTCTGCATCCAGCAGGCGGCATTTTTCAGGGTAAGATCGCTGATGCACACCCTTTGGCAGTCGATCATACGGATCAGGAACGGGCGGCCCGGGGTCCCCTGGGCTGTTTCCGCGCCGGGAAAATTCTGCTGGCTGCCCTGGCCGTCGATCACCCCCGCGCCGCCAAGGGCAATATCCTGGCAGCCCTCCGCAAAAATGAGGGATTGGTGCATGCCCATGCTGGTATCCTGCACAGTGAGCCTCCGGGCGTGCATTTCGGGATAATCCTTTAGATCGGTGCTGGCCAGCAGCCGCGCTCCGGCGCAGATTTCCAGCCGCACATGGGACCGCATTTGCAGCGTGCCGGACACATAATCTCCTTTGCGAAGCCGCACCGTGCCGCCCTGTATACTCGCGGCGTCCAGGGCCCGCTGAATGGCGTTTGTCGCTTTTTCTCCCGCCTGGCATCCGTAATCCTCGGGATAAAACACACGCTCGCCGCCCATCCAGGGCCGGGCGTTTTTTTGCAGCTTCGCCGCCATTTCGGTCAGGGCTTCCCGCAGGGAGCCGCACCAATCCGGCAGCGGCCCCAAAGACATACCATTGCTTTTCATAGCCTTCCATCCTTTTTCTGAACGCGGACAGCGCGCCGAATCCGCCTGTTATTCGGTGGTTCTTGGCCCGTGCCGCCCTGGCCGCCCTCCGTTGGGCGCGCTATCGGATTTCACGAATTTCATCGAGCACTTCCGCGTCGGTGTTTTCTTCTACAAATTGGGATATTTCCTCCATCAGGCTGTCCGCCATGGCTGGATGCGGAACAATGGCCGCCGCGCCGATCACGATCAGCTGATGGGTATCCTGCTCATCGATTTCCGCGGCGGATACACGGAACTGGTTCTGGAGCTTCGCAATCAGACTTTTGACAACCATTCTTTTTTCTTTCAGGCTGTGCACCCAGGGGGCGCGAAGCCTGAATGTGACGGCGGCAATCATCATGGGGTTCCCTTCCTTCTTCCAATCACGGTGTACGCCATGCCGTTTTCCCTGCGCTCCGATTGATACAGGCAGATTTCCTGAATCGTCATGGCAGCAGGCGTCGGCTTGATTTCCTGCAGCAGCCCTTCATCGGGAAGAATCGGCTTGCGAATCAGCGTGATATGCGGATTGAAATCCTGCAAATCATAGGGGATCCCCCCATCCCGCAGATTTTTCCGCACCAGCGCGGCCAGGCCGTTCAGCGCCTCGGAGGGCTCTATCCCGGCCCAGAGCACCTTCGCCCGCTGAAAGACGCCGATGTGGGACAATACAATGGGAAAAGGCGCTTCAACGGCAGGAAGATATTCCGTCACATTCTCGGGTCATTCCCCGATAAAAGCCAGCGTCAGGTGCAGATTGACAGGATCGAGGTACCGGCCCCCGATACCGGCAGCGCGCAGCCGCCGCTGCAGTTTTGACAATTCCTCCCGAAAATCCGGCGAAGGCTCCAGAGCCGCAAACAAACGCAACGTGCACCACGCTCCTTCCCTGCATCCGCTTTTCCATGATGCTTTTTCGTCGCTTGGTTCTTTGGCGAGCGGGGCGCAGCAAGGTTCTTTCCGATCCTGAACGCCTGGTGATGTTCAATCCTCCTTGCGGTCCGCGCCGTATACTTCCCAGGATCGCAGGGACGGGAACGCGGAGGGGTCGTCGCTTTTGACCATGCGCTCCAGCCGAAGCCAGCGCACGCGCCGCCCGCCCAAATCGATCCATTGCCGCTCGCCGGTCTTTTGCAAATGAAAAGCAATTTCATCGCCATTGGAATCCACCGCATGGCCGGATACCCAATAAGCGTCGTGGGGAAAATCCGCCCGCAGGGTCAAAGCCATACGCTGGGCGACGATCTCCCGGCCGAAATCGATCTTGCACCAGGCGTCTGTCCGCGCCCCGATGCCCCAGCTTTCAAAGGGCCATTCCCCGTGCGAGGTATTGAACCGCAGCCCGTCGATCACATTCCGGGCGGCGAACACCGATTCGTTCCGCGTTTCCACATTGGCGGTGCAATGGGGATAAAAATCGGTATCCCCCCGCAGATCGGCAGGGTTCCGGGCCAGATCACGGATGGCGGCAAGCTCGCTTTCCGCCATTTTCCGGGCGGTTATGATATGCCGCTTTCCCTGAAAAGCCCCGGGCGCATAGGCCAAACGATGCTCTCCCTGGGGGATGTGCCAGGTCATTTTCCCGTTAGGAAGATAGACCTCGCCCTCCGCCAGCGTTGCATCCATCCGCACCGTTAAATGGCTGCCGGGGTCCGATAGGATTTCAACCCGGTCCCCTTCTTCCCATTCCCGGTCCACGCACAGCAGCGCGGTATCCGCGTGGTTCGTTTCAGCGATCAGTACATCCTTTTGATCCCAGGCAAGAATCCGAATCATTTTCATTCACCTTCATTTCAAAGTATAACTATGGACGGGCTGCGGAAAAAAGGGTATAATGGCCTTGGGCCATGTATAGCGGAACAGACGGCCACGGCCTGTTCCTGAATACGCCGAATTCCATTTGGGGAATTCCGGGAAACGCTCATTTATGAGCCCGCGCGGAAAAAGCAAGCAGCGTTTATGGAGGAAAAACCATGGATTACAGAAAATACGGCGGAACAGTCTATATCCGGATGGACAAAGGTGATGAAATCATAGGCGGCATTCTGGACGTATGCGGGAAAGAACGGATTCCATCCGCCGTCTTTAGCGGGATCGGCGGATGCAGTGAAGCGCAGATACAGACTTTTCTGCCGCAAACCCGCACCTTTGAAACGCAAACGATTCGCGGCATGCTGGAGCTTGTGTCCCTGACGGGAAACGTTGTCTCCGACGATCATCAGGAATTATGCCATCATACGCACGCCGTGTTTTCGTATAAGGACGGCGATCAGCACTGTATGGCCGCGGGGCACATAAAATCAATTACCGTGCTCTATACGGCGGAAATAGAGCTGAGGCCGGTGGCAGGGGGAGCGATCCATCGGCAGTTTGATCCGGAAACAGGCACAGGATTTTGGAGCTTCCGATAAGCTTTCGGCTTGCGAGGTGAACGATATGGGCCAGGAGCTGTTTCATGCGCTGTATCAGGAATCCCTTGCCCGGGCGGAGCACAAGGTCTGGATCCTGTCCGACCTTCAGCAGGGGGTGCCGGAAAACACGCGCCGCTGCCTGGAGGCAGGGATTTCCGACTTTGAGCTGCTGGAGCGTCCCGCCGATCAAATCTGGTATCTGGGCGACGCGGTAGAGGGCGGGGACCCAGACCGGCTGATTGCCATGTGCAAGCTTCAGGAGGAAGCCTTTGCATCGCTGCAAATCCCCCTTTGCTACGCCACCGGCAACCATGATTACGATTATTCCCGCGCTCATCGGGATCAGGCCCCCTGGATGCCGTTTTATGAAATGGTGCGGGATCATCCCGGCTGGAAAACCACGGCCAGCTGCGAGGATTTTTATTTCCGTACGGAAATCGGGAAGTATCCCGTTTATTTTCTCTGCGACCATATTTCGCGGGCCAACAAATGGTGCGTCACCCATTCCCGCGTCGCCTGGGGCGGGGAGGATTATCCTTATTCCATTTCATCCGCCCAGGCGCTTCGAGCGAAAATGGCCGCGGAAACCGAGCCCATGATCACCTGCGGCCATTACGGCTTTTCCGGCTGCAACCGGGACCACGATTTGATGGATCAGCTTCTTCCCCTGCCCCCAACGGAGCGCATCCACTTTTACGGTCATTCCCATATCGGCGACTGGGCCTGGGGCAAAAAGGACACCTGGCGGAGGATCAGCTGGGTGGACTGGCACGATGTGCCGCAGATTGATGTTTCCAGCTTCGAGAATATTCGGGGCCGGCATTGCCGCAGCGTGCTTCTTCATATCTACGCGGACGGAAGCATGGGCGTTTTCTTCCGGAATCACGATCTTCATTGCTTTACCGAGGCCTATTTCCCAGCCGAAGAAAACGGCCCGCAGGGGTGGAACGATAAACGCTTGCAGTATGAAAACCGCAATGGATAGGAAGCGGAGCCAAGCAGGCAACTCAGATCAGGTAGCGGTCAAACCAATCGTACATTTCCTGATAGTATCGCCGAAGCAAGGTTGGATTCCTGGGCTGATCATGGGGCGTTTGGGGGAAGATGACCATGCGCACGGGCAAATCGGGATGGGTGTCCTTAATAGCCGTAAATAATTGATGGGCCCCCTCCACCGGGCAGCGAAGATCATCCTCCCCGTGCAGGATCAGGAAGGGCCGATCGATGTTTTCCGCATAAGAAACGGGCGACGTGCGCAGGGCGTTCACCATGAATTCCTCGAAATTCGGGTATTTTTTGCTGTCTCCCTGCATATCGGAGGAGGCGTAGCCGATCAAATCGCTGACCACGCTGCGCTGGGTGATATAGGCCCCAAAGCGCTTGGCGTGGGAGGCGATCCAGTTGGTCATATAGCCCCCGTAGCTGCCCCCGGTAACGCCCAGCCGATTTTCATCGATCCAATCAAAGCGTCGCAGGGCTTCATCCGCGAATTGCAGAATATCCGTGTACGCGCTGCCGTCCGCGGAGCGGGCATAGTTTTGATGCCTGCTTCCATAGCCGCTGCTGCCCCGGGGATTGCACCACAAAACCGCGTAGCCCCGGGCCGCCCAGGCCTGGAATTCAGCGGTAAAGCCATAGGTATAGAAGGGGTGAGGCCCGCCGTGAATGTACAAAACGGCGGGATATTTTTTGCCCTTTTCCTGCCGGGCTGGGCGTGTGACAAAGCCGTGCACCCGGCTTTCCCCGTCCAGGGTGGCAAAGAAAAAGTCCTCTGTTTGGGCAATTTCACATTCGGTCAGGATTTCCGTTGCGCTCTGCACCAGCGTCTCCCCCGCCTCGGGCTTTTCCAGATCGATCAGGATATAGGCCTCGGGCCGATCCGTCAGCCCCTCGGCGATCATCATTTTTCCCTGCTGAATGCGGCTGAGCCCATGAATGACCCGTTTGCCGGCGCGCACAGGATGGGCGCGCAAATCGCCGGGCTGCAGGCAATACAGGTTCCCCTGACCCTGCCAGCCGGAAACGAAATAAACGCCGCCCGTATCGGGATCAAGCTGCACCTTGTCCAGCCCGTTTCCGCAAAAGCCGTTGTAGGGAAACTGCACGCACTGATAGCAGCCCTCATCCGCCTGAAACAGACGAGCGGGTTCGCCGCCGCTCAGGGGGAAGGAATACAGCGCGGCGGGGGGATAGCCCAAGGCGGGGTCAGCCAGGGGGTCCAGCACGGCCATGACGACGCTTTGCCCATCCGGCGTGAACACGGGGCGAACGGGATTGGGATAGGATACCATGATCAGGTCCCGGGAGATCTGCCGGAATTGAGGCTCCTCCTCCCGCAGGTCCATCACGAACAGATCAAAGCCGATGCTTTCTTCCTTGGACCGGTTCAGGTTGCCCACCGCGGCGATATACCGCCCGTCCGGGGAAAAGCAGTGATGCATCCAATCGCTTTCACCCCGGGTCAATTGCCGGGTTTCCCCCGTTTCCGTATTCGTCAGGAATAGCTGCACATGGCCGTCGGGCCGGATAAAGCCCGCGCCGTCCACCTTGTAATGGAAATCCTCGATCACCACCGGGTCATCGGAGGGGGCTTCCTGATGATCCGCCGTTTCCTGGGAGGAAGAAAACAGAATCTGCTTTCCATCCGGGCTCCAGAGGGGCTCCATGGCCGCGCCCACTATGCCGGTAAGCGCCCTCACCTCGCCGGAGGAAAGATCGGCTAAGCACACCTGACGGCCTTTTCCGGGCAGGGAGGAAAGGAACGAAACATATTTTCCGTCCGGGGAAAAGCGGGCATACCCTTCGCCGCCGCCCCCCGCCGTGTATTTGGTTTCCGCGCCGGTTTTCAAATTTTTCACCATCACGCCGCCGGTATGGTTGGAGGCCCAGCACACCAGCCCTTTTTCCGCGTGCCAATCCCCGCCGTTCAGCCGTTCGACGCCGATGCAGTCCTCCAGGGTCATCAGCCGCTTATTCATGGGCCTCCCCCTTTCCCGGCAAATAATTCTTCATCCAATCCACGATCTCCTGTAAATGGCGCACCTGATTCTTCATATTCCCGGTGCGGGTGAGGGCGTGGTTTTCTTGGGGAAACATCACCAGCCGCAGGGGAATATCCGGCCTGCGCTCCTTCATGGCGATGAACATTTGCTCCGCCTGCTCGAAGGTGCAGCGGTAATCCTTGTAGCCGTGCAGAAGCAGCAGCGGGGTATCGATCTGATCCACCCGGCTCACGTTGCTGCCCCGGGCCCGGTCGATCAAATAATCCAGCATGGAAAAATGCGGCGGAACCTCTCCGGCGGCGGACACCCAGCCCACATCCCCCGTGCCGTAGGAGGTGCCGGGGTTGGCAAACACCCTTTGTCCTGCGGCGGCGGCGAAATACTTGGTTTTGCCAATGAGCTTGAGGGTCATGTACCCGCCATAGCTGCCGCCGGTGACGCCTACGCGGCTTTTATCGATCCATCCCCGGTTTGCGGCGTCCTCGCACATATCGATCAGATCGTGCATGGGTTCGTCCCTCCAGCATACGCCCCTCGCCCGGAAGGCCCGGCCATAGCCCGCGCTGCCCCGGGGATTGCCGTGGATCACGCCGAAGCCTGCCGCCGCCAGGGCGTGGAATTCATGCCAGTAGGCGCGGCCATACATGGTTTCCGGGCCCCCTTTGATGTCCAGCACCGCGGGAGCGGGCTCCCCAGCTCCAATGGGATGGGTAAAGAAATACGTCAGCTCCGCTTTTCCGTCCCGGGACGGAATGCGGATTTCCTCGGTGACGGGCAATTCGTATTCCGTAAGCCAGGCGTGTTCATGGGTCAGCCGCTTGCTGTTTCCGTACAGCTCGGCGGGGGCGGTTTCGCTTCCCGCCAGCACGGCCAGGTCCCCCCGGGTATTCAGGGCAAAGCCCGTCAGATCGGGATAGGATTCCGAATAAACGGAAATATTTTGGGTATCCCCCAGCGAAACGGAAAACAGCTTCGTTTTGCCTTGAAATCCGGAGAGGAAAATGATTCTATCTTCCGTTACGGCAAAGCAGGAGGCGTTTTCTCCGTTTTCCGTCCGGCTGATCACCATTTCATTCACGCCGCCGCAAACAGCTTCCGCCGTCAGATCAGGGTAAAAGGCGGACTTGCCGGTATCCAGATCAAAGCCGACGATCACCGGGGACGAGCCGTTTTCAAAGGCTTGATCGCAAAAGGCGAAGAGCTTTTTCCCATCGGGAGAAAACACCGGCGCCTGGGAAGGCGAAAGGGAAAGATCAAAAGAAAGCTGGGTCAATGGCGTTCCATCGTCCCGGCAGATCATCAATTCCGCATCCCGGCCCCTGGCCCCTCCGTAGGGATAAGTAAAAAACGCGATGGCCTCACCGTCGGGCGAAAGGGCGGGGTAAACGCTTTCACCCCCTGCCTGCGGCAGCAAACGCTGCCCTTTCGCATCACGCAGCCCCACCCGGGGCATTTCCCCTTTCCGCATGCCGAACCATTCGTCCATTTTGTAGGTCAAATCCTCGGCCACATAAGGGCGCAGGGCCAGCTCCGCTTCCCAGCCCGCTTTTTCCTCCGACGTCATTTCGGTAAAGCAAAGACCGCTTTCGATTTCCTCCGGCCACAGGATGGCTTCAAAAGCAACGGTATCGTCCTGAATGTCATAATGGCTCACGCCATGGCGCAGGGTGGTTTTTTGCTCTCGAACACCGTTTTTGACCGTCCACACCTGGTATTCCCCAGAAAAATCGCACAGCAGGGCCAGGCCGCCGGGCAGGAATCGGGGCTGGGCTTCATGCACGCCCGCCGCCGTTTCATAAACGGTCTTGCCGTCTTTCATATCGATCACCCGCACGGCGGGCTGGCAAACTCCGCTTTCATCGGGCCGCTTGATCACCACGGCGGCCAGACGCCCGTCCGGGGACACCTGGGGCCAGGAAAGATAAGAAAAACGCCAAAGATCATCGGGCGTAAACTGCTTTTTCATGGGTTCCTCCTTTCATCGAAGGGCCCAGCGGTAGGAAAGGGCTTCCTTGCCGGTGTCCGCCTCCCGCCCTTTTTCCTCCGTAACGGTAAATAAGCCGTCGAAGCTGTCTAGGTCCGGGGCGAAATGGCCCCCTTCGTGCATCTCGCGCCAATCCTCGGTCACGTCGATGCCGCCGATGCGTTTGACCGCGTCCAGGAACACTTCGTTGCCCAGGGCAGCGCCTTTCCTGCCCTGCTCCAAAATATTCAGCACCACGTCGTCTATGGATTTTTGCCCGCCCGTGGCCCGGCGGATTTTCGCATCGGTGTTGGCCAGGAAGAAGACGCCCCGGCCATAGGAAAGGCGCTGGGCCCGGCGGTCCTGCCAGCAGATTTTGGCGGCCTCCATATTGGATAAATGGCGGGTGGGGTTGGTGTAATAGGCGTCGGTGCGCTTCTGGATTTCAGATAGGGCCTGCTCCCTGGTGATCAATCCGTTCCGCAGGGGGATCATGATGGAATAGTATTCCGCAGTGCCCTCCGCATACCAGGTGGTGACCCCGTAGGGTTCATCCTGCAAATGAGGCCAGTTGTGCACCATTTCATGAGCCAGCAGATTCTGTTTTTCCGCTACGGACACGGGCTGATGATCGTTCCAGCCGAACATATAGGACCGCTCCAGCGCCGTGCCGCCGCTGGTTTCGGTGAAATCATGGCGCATGAAAATGCGGTACACCTTTTGATCGTCCCGGAAAAAGCCCTGCATGACGCCAAACAGCTTCCTGGTGAAATCCGCCAGCGCCCGCACGTCAAAATCAGGCTCCGTCAGCCAGTAAAAGCCGAATTCTCCTTCCGTGACGCTGCGCACGGGGCCGAAGGCGAAATAGGCCTGGCCCAGATGCTCC
>ERZ842401.4407-NODE-4407-length-16421-cov-6.428755_pt1 | contig 16421 bp, 15 predicted proteins | sample MGYA00521270_ERZ842401 | MGnify/ENA primary metagenome ERZ842401 (study PRJEB31892, sample SAMEA3878208) | bioreactor metagenome | biome: Moose rumen | place: Sweden | collected 2011-10 | study: EMG produced TPA metagenomics assembly of the PRJEB12797 data set...
CCCTGCCGTCCAGCAAGCTGGACATCGGAGAGAGTTTATCAGCTTTTTACAAGCTGAGATAAATATAATCCGATGGTCGGCATTTGTCAAGATTTTTCAGCAAAAAATCTCCATTTTGTCCAAAATCTCCAACTTATAACAAGAATTTATGGCAATTTTAAAGCTTTATTCGACTTTTGAGCAGAAATTTGCTATCTTTTTAGAAATGAATTTCGCAATTTTTACGATTTTCCGAAAAGCCGACATTTTCATTTTCATTCTTTTTCTTTCGGTCACGGTCGCTTCTTTTCTTTTTTTAAAGACTTCAGAAAGCCACGAAGCGCGACTTTTGGTGACGAGCGGAAAAAAGGAATTTATCTATTCTCTTGAAAAAAATCGGGAGCTTGAAATCGACGGCGCAATCGGAAAGTCGGTAATTGTGATTCAAGACGGGCGGGCATTCTTTAAAAGTTCGCCCTGCACAAACAAAACCTGCGTTCACATGGGCGCAGTCTCGGCTGAAAACGACTGGGCAGCCTGCCTGCCAAATGATGTTTTCATAAGAGTAGAGTGAAAAATTCCTCACAGAGCTAAAGAGGACACAGAGAAAATAGCAACCAAAGAAAAACCTCTGTGAACTCTGTGTGCTCTGTGAGAAATTCAAAATGGAGAATGTATGGCTAAAAAAATAAAAACGACTGTCTATAAATGCACTGAATGTGGATACACTCAGCCGCGCTGGCTCGGGCGATGTCCGCAGTGCGGGGAATGGAACACGCTTGAAGAAGCAATCGTCGATCCGAATTCAAACGCGGCGGCATTCGGGAACGCGGCCACCGAAAAAGTGAAGCCGCTTCCGCTTTCGCTCGTCTCAGCCCAAGAAAACGCGCGGCTGTGCACGGGAATTGCGGAGTTTGACCGCGTACTTGGTGGCGGCGCGATGAAGCGGAGCGCAATTCTGATTGGCGGCGAGCCTGGAATCGGAAAATCAACGCTCATGATTCAGGCGTGCGCGGCGATTCACAAAAACGGCGGTGGAAAAATCTTGTATGTTTCGGGCGAAGAAAGCGCGGGGCAAATCAAAGGCAGAGCAGACCGCCTACAGCTCGGCACCACGGGAATAGAAATCCTCTGCACAATGCGCCTTGAAGACATAAAAGACGCGCTCGTTGCTTTGAACCCGATTTTTGTGATTATCGACTCGATTCAAACCGTGTATTCGGTGGAAGCGGGCATTGTGCCAGGCACAGTGAATCAGCTGAAATTCTGCGCGAACGAGTTGATTGGCTGGGTAAAGGAGCGCGACAGCGTGCTTGTGATGAGTGCGCATGTCACCAAAGAAGGCACGATTGCAGGACCGAAAAGCCTTGAGCACATGGTTGATACGGTTGTTTCGTTTGAGCGAAATGACGATGAAGTGCGATTTTTGCGTGCGATTAAAAACCGATTCGGAAGCGTGGACGAACTCGGCATTTTCGCGATGACCGAAAAGGGGCTTGAAGGCGTGGGCGACCCAAGCACCATGTTCATCACCAAGCGGACGGGCGCAGTTCCTTCTGGAATCGCAAATTCCTGCGTTTTTGAGGGAAGCCGTGCGTTTTTGGTAGAGATTCAGGCGCTCACCGTGCCCGCAAAGGCGAGTATCAGCCGCGTATATTCAGAAAAAATCGACTCGAACCGCGTGGCGCGTGTGGCGGCAGTTCTTGAAAAAAAGACAAAACTCAAATTCTCTGACCAAGATTTGTATGTGAATGTGGCGGGCGGCGTAAAACTTACCGAAAGCGCAATAGACGCGGCATTGGCGGCGGCCCTTTACTCGGCGCGAACGGACATTCCGCTCTCAGAAAACAATGTGATTGTGGGCGAGCTGAGTCTTGCGGGGGAAATTCGCCCTGTACCGCGATTAAAGCAGCGAATCAAAACCGCGCGCGACTTGGGCTTTACCCAAATCGCCGCCCCCGAAAAAGAAGACGGTGCCCAAAAAGTGAGCACCGTAAGCGAGTTGGTGAAAGCGGTGTTTGGAAAATAAATGCGCCGCATGGACGCGGCGAAAAAGAAAAGAGAGAAAATTCTGTTTGCCTTTAGGTGAACAGAATTTTCTCGTTGGTTCTGAAAATTACAGGATGTAATTTTCAAACCTTGAACTGATCGATTTGGCTTCCGATTCGGTAGATTGACCCGTTAATCGAAGTGGTGATGTTCAAAAGTGAATTGTCTGATTCTTCCATGCGCTTGATGTTGCCCGACATGCTTTCAACTTGGTCTCGGACAACATCAGAAGATGCTTTGAGCGAGTCGATGTTGCTGATAATGCCCTGCCGAGACTGGTCAACGCCGTCAGAAGCCGTGCGGACTTGCGCAGTTGCGTCGTTCATGTAGCTCAACGCTTCGCCAATCTGCTTGCTTCCTTCGCTCTGCTCTTCCATTGCGAGCTTGATTTCACGAACCAAGTTGCCCGTGCCTTGAATTTTGTCGGCAACGGCGGTAAATGAGCGGTCGGCAAGGCTTGAAGCCGCGACAACGCCCGAAATTGAGCCAAGAATGCCTTTGAGCTGTGCGGAAATCTTTTTTGATTCGGCGGCAGAAGTTTCTGAAAGTTTTCGGATTTCATCCGCAACAACCGCGAAGCCCTTTCCTGCGTCGCCCGCGTGAGCCGCCTCGATAGCCGCGTTCATAGCGAGCAAGTTCGTTTCGGAAGCGATTGAAGAAATGACCTTGTTCGCTTCGTTGAGCATTTTCGACTGCTCTTCAATCTGCTGAATCTGTTTGTTGACTTCGTGCTGCTGAGAAATACCTTTGTCGACATCGCCCTGCAATGCATCGAATTCGCCAGCCATTTTTTCGACCGAATTTGAAACCGAACCGATGTTTCCAATCATCTCAGTGACGGCAGAAGAAGCCTGCTCAACGCCATGTTCCTGCTTTTCGAGCAAGTCGCGCAAGGTCTGAACCGCCTGAGAAATAGTGTCAACCGCACCCGCAGAATCACCAACTTTTGCGTGCTGATTTGAGATTTCGTTGTTCACGCCTTGAATTGACTGCACCATTTGATTGAGGAAGTCGGTGTTGTCCTGAACCATTTTTCCGAGCTGATCACCGTAGACATGCAAGTCTTCTTTTGATTCTTTAAGCTCAGAGACGATGGAATTCAATTTTTCGGTGAAGTCGTTGAAACCTGCCGCCAAATGACCGATTTCGTCTTTTGTGCCAACAGTGAGCCGCTTTGTTAAGTCTGCGTCACCCGAAGCAATTTCTTTGATTGCCGAGCCAACATTTTTGAGCGGTTTGATTGCCATGTTGACAACGACCATACCAACCAAGAACGCAATCACGAGCGCAATAACACCGATGATAATCATGCTGTGAAGAACGACTGTAAGACCTGAATAGAAATCTGAATAGGGCGCAACGCAAATAACAACCCAGTCAGAATCGGTGACAGCCTGATACGAAGCCGCAAATTTTTCGCCCTGAATTTCATCGAAATACACACTTGTTCCGATGTCGTTGCCTTGCATAATGCCTTCGATAAGTTCCTTCATGCCTTCGCACGAATCATCTAAAATTGAAAGCCCTTCGCGAACTTTATCAACATCTGCGTGAGCGACATATTTTCCCGTGCGCGCATTGATAACAACTGGATGCGAATACAGACCGACCGTAAGATTTTCGACCGTGCGGCACAATTCTTCGGAATCGCGAACGGCGACAACTTCAGCAATTTGATTGCCGTCATAGCCAAAAACCGGGTACGCGTAGAAAGTAGAAAGCTGTCCGTTAATTGCACTCCAGTTCGGATCCATAATGGCAGATTCACCCTGCATTGAAACCTGAAGGTATTCTCGTTCATGCAAGTCACTGTATTTGCCCGTTGTTGTCCAACCGACACCGTTTTCATCATAAAATCCTATGCCGATATAGCCGTCCATGCCTTCAATGACGCTGTTTGCAAGTTCCCATTTTTCGTGCAAATCAACTTCCGAATCGCGAATTGTAGAAAGGTTTGCCAAAGACTGGAGCATTTTCATTTCGCGGTCATTCAGATTGTGAATGTCAGAAGCAGCAGCGTGAGCCAAGTTCATGTTTCCGATGTCAACCTGTGCTGAAAGTTCTCTGGAAGACATGATAAAAGAGAACACGACAATTCCCGCACTCGCCAAGAAAATGACGGACAAGAATGCCATGTTGATTTTTCCTTTGATTCCAAGCATTTTTTAAACTCCTTTATGTACTTTTTTACATTGCATTAATTTATTTTTCGGCAGATTGGAAGGCTTTTTGCAAAATTCCCGATGTCTCGTTCAAGACAACTTGATAAATGCGCTGATTGAGCATTTTTTCGGTGTTTTTTTCCAAATCGGGCGTGTCATCGCGCTTGATAAACATGAAAATGCACAAGTTTTTGTCATTCACCGTTCGCTTCATGATAAGAACCGCATCCGACATAAACGAAGTGCCATTTACCGAAAGGCTCACATCGCGGATTTTGTCGAAAATCTTAAAATCGTCAGTGCGGGCCTGCAAGTCACAGCGGAAATACGACACATTTACATCGAGCACTGCCGCCGAATAGCCCGTACCCTTGTGTTCAAATTTTGCGAAACTTGAAGAATCACAGAGCGCACGAACGAGATTTCGCCGACCTTTTGCGCCACTCTGCTCCATAACCGAAAGAATTGAATCAAAATTTTTGTGATTGCCCTGAGAAAGTGCGAAACAGCCCGCTCGGATTTGAACATCTCGCACGAAATAGGTTTTTATGCGTTCTTCTTCTTCGGGCGTTTGCCGTGCCAAATAAAAAATTCCAAGCAGCGTGCGCTCACCGATGAATTCCTGCAATTCGCGGATATAACTCTTCCATTCAATGCCCTCGATAGAAGCGTCAATGTTGAAGTAGAGAATTGAATCGGGATAGAGCCGCGTAATTTCACGAATTTTTGTTTGCATGGGGCAGGCATAATCGTCGTTAATAATGAATGCCTGATAACCGCGCGACATAAATTCCTCGAGATATGCTTTTGGAATTAAAGAAGTGTCGGGCGCAATGAAAAATGTTTTTCGCCCGAAAAGTTCTACATCTGTTTGTGTCATAAAAATATTGTATCTGATAAAGAAGAAAAAAGCGAATTTTTTTTAAAAATTTGTTATACTTTATGTCATGGAAACGAACAAATTTGGAGAAAATGAATTTATTTTCACTCAGGAACGGAACATTTCTTCCGCATTCATCGACAGTTCGGTCAAAATGGGAATCGCGCAGTCAGTTCTCATGGTTCAGGACAATCTCACCGAGTGTTTCGCAAAACTCGGCTGTGACGGCATCGTCTACCGCGAAAAATACAACGCGTTTTGGGTCTTCACAAAATCAAAATTGAGTTTCAAGCGAAGACCCGACTGGCGCGAAAAAATCGAAGCGAGCACCTTTCCGATTGACAATGCGGGGTTCAAGGCTCACATCAACACGATTCTGCGCGACAAAAACGGCGAAACGCTCATCACCGCAAATCAGGAAGCCTGCGTGCTCGACTTGGAAAAGCACCGCCCCGTAAAGCTCACGAACCTCAACTACCCCAAAGAGAATTTCCCCACGCCCGTTTTTGAAGAGCCGTTCGAGAAATTCGATTCAGATTTTTCGGAAGCAGATTTTAAATACGAGCAGATAATCCGCGCACAGCACATCGACATGTCGCACCACATGAACAACATCGAGTACATAAAACTCGCGCTCAATGTGTTCACCGACGACTTTTTGCTCGCCCATGAAGTAAAATCGCTTGAAGTGCATTACACGGGCGAAAGCAAGGAAGGTCAGACGCTCCGCATTTTCAGCAAAACGGAAGGAAGCACCACGCTCGTCGTGATTAAAGAAAGCGAGCGCAGTGTTTTTGAAATGAAAATTGCGTTTTAAAGCCCCGTCAACTCGCGCGCCTTTGCTTCAACAGCTTGGGCGAGTTTTTTTGCGTCGCCCTTGTTCTCTGTAATCAAGCGGACGAACACACTTCCCGCGACAATCGCTTCAACGGAACTTGCGAGGGCTTTTGCTTGCTCGCCGTTCGAGATTCCGAACCCGCCGTAGATTTTAGAGCCGCCCTCGCTCACTTTTTTGAGGAATTCGAGCGTGCTTGACTCGATTTTTGTATCCGTGCCAGTGATTCCCACGCGAAGGGCCGCGTAAATGTAGGGGAAGCCCGCGTGCGCGAGTTTGTGCAATCGCTCCGCGCTCATTGAGGGAGCCGCCACGGGAATGTTTACCATGCCGTTTTCTTTGCAGGCGGCGGTGAGTCCTTCGTCAAAATCAAAGGGCAAATCGGGAATAATCATGCCTTTTACGCCCACGCTTGCCGCTTTTTTGCAGAATTCGGCGACACCCGGCGTGTAAATCAGGCTTCCGTAGCTCATAATGTAAATTGGGATTTCGGGGAATTCTGAGTGAATCTGAGCGATAAAACGCAAGCCGTCAGCCGTGCGATAATTTCGGCTCAGAACTTCGGTGCATGCCGTTTGGATTGCAGGACCGTCCGCGCTCGGGTCAGAAAAAGGCAGCTGGATTTCAAGAATATCAGCCCCGCCTGAGACAAGCGCACGAGCCACCTCTAAAGAAAGTTCGTCAGTCGGGTAGCCCGCGACAAGATGACTCATCAATTTAATTTTGTTCATAGATTTACTCCTTATTTTTGCACGGTGTACACGAGATTTCGCACCCACGCGCGTGGCAGAATCTTCGTGAGAAAAACAGCGGCACGGACAGAAAAGCCCGGAATCGCAAGCACTTTTCCGCGCATGAGGCATTTATAGGCATTCCGCGCGACAAACGACTGCTCGGCGAAGAGAAAATGCGACGAAAGGCTCGATTCGCCCGCCTCAGCCCGCTCCCAAAAAGCCGTTTTGACAGGACCGGGGCAAAGTGCCGTAACGGTGACGCCTGATTTCGTTTTTTTAAGCTCAACGGAAAGTGCTTCCGAGAACGAGCGGACGAACGCTTTTGTGGCGTAGTAAACCGACATTTTTGCGCCCGGCATAAACGACGCGACCGAAGCCACATTCAAAATGCGCCCGTGTTTCCGCTCAATCATCTCTGGAAGGAAAAGGTGCGTGAGCGTTGTGAGAGAAGCCACATTCAGCTGAATCATTTCCTGCTGTTTTTGCAAATTGCTCTCGGCAAAAAATCCCCAGTCGCCAAAGCCCGCGTTGTTTACGAGGATGTCGACCGAAAGCCCCTGTGCGCGCATAAAATAGAAAATTTCTTGCGTAGCAGAAAGTGCGGTTAAATCTTTTGGAATCACGGTGACGCTGATTTTGTGCGCGCTTTCAAGTTCCGCTTTGAGTTCATTCAGTTTTTCTGCACGACGAGCAATGAGAACGAGATTATAGCCATCACGGGCAAAAAGGCGGGCAAGTTCCAGTCCGATTCCGCTCGAAGCTCCCGTGATGAGCGCAGTTTGCGGGGAAGTAGTCATGCTTTATTTTCCCATCACCTTTGCTTCGTGTATATCTTTTCCGCCTTCCAACCGCTCAATTTCTGCGTGAAGGAACTCTAGCCATTCTTTCGGACGGAAAACCGGGCTTGTGATGAACACATCTTTGTCGCCGCGACCGCTCATGTTGATGATGATTGCCTGGTCGCTCGGGATTTCTTTGGCGAGTTTGATTGCCGCAGCTCCTGCGTGTGCGCTTTCGAGTGCGAACATAATTCCCTCGTTTTTGGCGAAGAAACTCACAGCTTCAAGCGCGTCTTTATCCAAAATTGATGTGAACTCGACCCGCCCCGATTTTCCGAGCGCGGCAAGCTGAGGCCCGATTCCGCAGTAGTCAAGACCCGCCGAAATTGAGCGCGTTGGCAGAGCCTGACCGTCCTCGTCGAGCAAAAATCGGCTTTTGTAGCCCTGCATGATTCCGTCGCGGGCGGCGTTTCCTGTCATGCGGCTTGCGTTTTCGCCCACATTCGGGCCGATTCCGCCTGCTTCCGCTCCGATAAGGCGCGGTTCTTTTTCATTGATGAACGGCTCGAAAAAACCGATTGAGTTTGAGCCGCCGCCCACGCATGCGACCATTGCGCCGATTTTGATTCCACGCTCAGCCGCCTGTTTTTTGACTTCACGCCCGATAACGCTCTGGAATTCGCGAACGATGTCGGGGAAGGGAGCAGGACCGAGTGCGCTTCCAAAAACATAGTGCGTGGTGTCGGGGTTTGCCGCCCAGTCGCGCATGGCTTCGTTTACCGCGTCTTTTAAGGTGCGGCTTCCGCTTGTGACGGGGTGAACTTTTGCGCCGTAAAGTTCCATTGCGGCAACATTCGGCTGCTGCCGGCGCACATCAACTTCGCCCATGTAGATTGTGCAGTCCAAGCCCAATTTTGCACATGCCGCCGCCGTAGCCAAGCCGTGCTGACCCGCACCCGTTTCCGCGATGATTCGCTTTTTGCCCATGCGTTTTGCAAGCAAGCACTGACCGATTGCGTTGTTGATTTTGTGCGCGCCTGTGTTCGCCAAGCCTTCGAGTTTGATGTAAATCTGTGCGCCACCGAGCAATTTTGTTGCCGTGGGAGCAAAATAAAGCGGTGTTTCGCGACCGATGTAATCGCGGCGGATAATGTCGAGTTCGTCTAAAAATGCCTTGTCCGCCATTGCTTCGTTAAAAGCGACTTCAAGCTCGTCGAGCGGGCGGCGCAAAACTTCCGCCACATATTTTCCGCCAAAAGTATCAAAAAATCCGTTGTCTGATTGCACTATGTTTCTATTCATAGTAACATTCTACTGTTTTACTTCGCATTGGTCAACGCTTTGAAGAATTTTTCTAGCTTTGCAAAATCTTTCTTTCCCGCAGATGATTCGACACCAGTCGCGCAATCAATGAGTTCAGGAGCATAATCGCCTGTAATCAGAGCCACATTTTCTGCATTGATTCCGCCAGCAAGCCACAAAGGGTATTTTTTTTGAACAAGTTTTATAAGTTCGCCCGAAATCTGCTTTCCCGTGCCACCGATTTTTCCTGCTACGCTCGCATCAACCAAAACTCGCGGCTCACCTTTTTCAAAAAGCTCATCAAGCAGAGCGACATCGTTTTCATCAGAAATATTTATGGCCGCATAATGAGGAAGCGATTTTAAATCAGAATCGGCAAGGAATTTTCGCGCACAGGCAATCGTATGCAATTGAATCACATCAATCACACCGCGACGGCACAAATCAATCGCGCATTTGGCTTCTGCATCGCTCGGATCGACAATTACGGCGACTTTTACCGCATTCTCAACCGAAGAAATGACTTTTTCGGCTTCTTCTACCTGTATGTGACGCGGACTTTTATTCCAGAAAATGAATCCCACAAAATCTGCACCATGCGAGACAGATTTTTGAGCATCTTCGGCAGAGGTAATGCCACAGATTTTTACGAGTTTTGTCTGACTCAGCGCATAGTTTTTCCAAAATCGGGCATGCGCCGTTTCTTTTGAATGCACGAATGAATCAACAAGGCTTTTTCGTATGGAAGGATTTTTTGCCGCAGCCTCACCAAGCAAAAGCCCCGCAAACCCAAGCGCACCCACAAAATCAGCACTTTCTGAAGAACGGATCCCGCTCTCAAAAATCACGCGGGCATCAGCTCCCAGAACAGCCCTGATTTTATCAAACATTCTACACGGGGTAAGCAAATCAATCGTAAAGGTCGCAAGGTCACGGCTATTTACACCGCATGCGATGAATTTTTTATCAACGCTCTGGCACACAACCGCCAGTTTTTCGATGTCTTCATCAAGTCTGATTTCAATAAGCGAAGTGATACCATACGAAGCGGCGCGGTGAGCCATAGAACGCATTTTTTCTTTGGAAAGAATTCTGCTGATTAAAAGGACTGCATCTGCCCCCGCCCGATATGCCACATCAACTTCTTCTTCACTCACCAAAAAATCCTTGCGAAGCACGGCAGGTCCCGTTTTCCCGCTTGATTTTTCGTACTCATCAACGGCAGCACATACATTCATCAAATCTTTGAGCGTGCCTTTAAAATAATTCGTTTCGGTAAGACAACTGATTGCCCCTGCTCCACTTTCACAATACGAACGGGCCGTCTCTTTTGAGTCCAAATTTGGCGCAATGTCACCTTTGCTCGGAGAAGCCCGCTTTACTTCAAGGATAACGCCTTTTTGCGGAAGAAATTGATGAATTTTTCGCGTGCGTTCAGAAGGAATGTCGAATCCGAATGTAACGCCCTGCTTTTCAATATCCGAAACGCGTTTTTCTACGATTTGAGTGAGAATGTCTTTCATAAATGATTAGTTTTCGATGGAAAGAATGCTGTCCATGCCCGTAGCCTCCAAAACCTGCTTGCAGAATTCAGAGGGCGAGCGAAGAACCATTTTTCCGCCAGTCGGAAGCATAATTTTATGGGCAAGAAGAATGACACGGAGACCCGCGCTTGAAACATACTCGACATCTTTTAAATTAAGGTGAAGAATCTGCTTGGCCGGCTCAATCTGCTTGAGCGCGATTTCAAGTTCTGGAGCGGTATTTGTATCAAGTCTGCCAGAAACAACGAGTTCAATTCCATCGTTTGTTTTATTTTGTGTGATTGTCATTTTTATATCCTTTTTTTGTTAATTATTTGCACTTAAATCAGTCTGGCAAATTCTAAAGCCAAGACTGCTGCTCTTTCCAGCAGGAACACTGCCACTTCGGAAGTAGACCGTGCACTGCGGAGCGTCATCAAGCCAGCAACCGCCACGCTTTACATGCATGCTTCCGATTTGCGGACCATGCGGATTCGTCTGCGGTTTTGCAGGAAGCTCATTTTCAAAGTAATCCCAGCACCATTCTGTAACATTGCCGCACATATCAAAAAGTCCGAGCGAATTCGGTGCCTTTGTGCCGACCACATGGCTGGAAATCTCGCTGTTCTCGCCGTACCAGGCTACTTTGTTTATATCCGAGCTACCAGAAAACTGATAGACATCGCACTGTTTGCCACCACGCGCCGCATATTCCCATTCCGCTTCAGAAGGAAGACGGTAGCCATTTGCCATGAAGTTGCATGAGATTCGCTTCCAGACAGGGCTTGCCGCATCAAGCGTACGCAAATCCGTGATTGAACCGATGCTGTAACACGGTGTAAGTCCCTGCATAGTGCTTAAAATATTGCAATAAATGATAGCTTCGCACCAGTTGACCATTTCGACTGGTTTGTCATCCCCCTGCAACTTTGAAGGATTTTGATTCATGACATAGGTGAACTGTTTTTGAGTAACCGGCGTTTCCGCAAGGAAGAAACTTGAGAGGGTAACAGGACAATTTGCGCTTGCCCCACCCATCAAGAACTGACCACCTTCCACAGGAATCATTTTTGGAAGCGCATTGTTTGATGATTTTGACTGAGTATTTATGAAGGGATTGTTGTCGGCAGATTTTACGACGCGAACAGCCTTGCCACACTGAGAGCAAAACTTATCGATTGCGCTCAGTGTAGCCCCGCAATCAGGGCACGAACGACACACACGCAAAGAACCAACAGGAAAGCCGCAGTTACTGCAAAAATTGGCTGCATCTGGAAGTTCTGTCGCACATTTTATACAATTAATCATCGGTATCTCCAAAAACTATCATTCCCATTATAGCACGATTTCTAAAAAAGTATATAATGGAAATGAAAATATGAAAAAAATTCCTGCTCCTTCTAAGAAACGCCTTCTTCTCTTATCACAGCTATTGTCACAACAAGAAAAAAAGCGAATAACATCCACTGAATTAAGCATTCTTACTGGCTGGGGAGAAGCTACAATCAGGCGGGATATTTCACTGCTAGAATTGCACAACGGAGTTTCAAACGGATACGACAGGACAGTTCTTATCAATGCAATCAGAAGTACCTTTGACCTAAACAGCAAGCAAGAAGGAAAACACCGCTGCTGCATCGTCGGGCTCGGAAAACTGGGCGAAGCCTTGCTGGAGGCCTCTGTTTTTAACGGCACCGCCTTTGAGCTTGTCGCAGGCTTTGACAGCAATGTAAACAAAATCGAAATCATGAAGTCAACGATTCCGCTTTTTGCAACGCTCGATTTAGAAAAAAAAATACGCTCACTGCATATTGAATACGCCGTGCTTGCCGTTCCAGAAAAAAAAGCACAATTTATGGCAGAACGCCTCGCTGATTCTGGCATAAAAGGCATCGTAAATTATACGAATGTCGTTCTATCCCTCAAAAAAAGCATCAAAATCGAAAATGTGAACACGGCAATCGTGCTTACCGAAATGGTTGCAAACGACTGCCGTGCAGAGTCTACAGTTTCGCAAGTTTCTCCGTAACGAGTTTTGTTGCCACGCCGGGGTTCGCCTTGCCCTTGCTCGCTTTCATGACTTGCCCCATGAGCCAGCCGACTACATTGGTCTTTCCGCCCTTAAAGTCTGCGACCGCTTTGGGATTGTCGGCAATCACTTGGTCTACGATTGCTTCGATTGCTCCCGTATCGGTCACGCTTTCCATGCCTTCCGCTTTGATGATTTCGGCGGGCATTTTTCCGCTTTCGAGCATCTTGGCAAAAACCGTCTTTCCCTGTGCGGAAGTGATTTTTTTGTCGGCAATCGCGTTCACGAGTTCCGTAATGTGCTTTGGCGTGATGGACACTTCGCCAATCGTGATGTTCTTTTCGTTCAAGACCGCAAGCAGCTCGGCAAGAATCCAGTTTGCGACCTTCTTCACATCCTTTGCGCCCTTTGCCGCTTCCTCAAACCAGAGCGAAAGCTCGCGCGTGCTTGTCAAAGTCTCCACATCAAAGTCAGAAAGACCGTAATCCTTCTTTAAGCGGGTGCGTTTTGCTTCGGGAAGCTCGCCCACTCTTGACCCCGCGCGGGTAATCAAATCATCGCTCACAGAAAACGGCTTAATGTCCGGCTCGACGACAAATCGGTAATCGACGAATGAGTTTTTGGTTCGCTGCACGACCGTCTGCCCTTTTGCCTCGTCCCAGCCCATTGTGACCTTAAAGCCGGGGTTGAATTCCTGCCGGTCGTTTTGGAATTCCTCAAGCTGGCGTTTTGCTTCGTAGGTACACGCCTCGCGGATTGCCTTAAAGCTGTTCAGGTTCTTGATTTCAGAAATGGGCGTGTGCCACAATTTGCCGTCTTCCCACACATTCAGGTTGATGTTCGCGTCACAGCGCATGTTTCCTTCTTCAAGGTTTCCCGCCGTCACCTTCACATAGCGCAAGATTTCCTGCACGGTCTGCATAAAAAGCGCGGCCTCATCAGGCGACGACATATCGGGCTTGGTGACAATTTCGATGAGCGGAGTGCCTGAGCGGTTGTAGTCGATGTACGAGTGCGCGCCCTGCAAGTGGAGCGACTTACCCACATCCTCTTCCAAATGGATGCGCTCAATACGAACGCGGCGGTACTTTCCGTCGATAATGCACGGCTCGCCCTTAAAATTGTTGGGTCGGTGCTTTGCGCCGCCCGCCTGCTCGTCTTTGGGAAAGTGCGAAAGCGGCAAGTCCACAAAACCGTCCGCGCAGAGCGGAATGTCGTACTGCGTAATCTGATAGCCTTTCGTCAAGTCCGGGTAAAAATAGTGCTTGCGGTCAAACTTGGTAAAATGCGCGATGTTGCAGTTCAAGGCAAGCCCCGCCACCGCGCCCAGCTCCACATAGCCCTTGCTGATTCGCGGCATCGCCCCCGGAAGCCCCAGACACACCGGACACACGCGCGTATTGGGCATGCCCCCGTACCGATTCTCGCACGCGCAGAACGCCTTAGTCTTTGTCAAAAGCTGGGTGTGGATTTCGCACCCGATTACGATTTCGTATTTGTCGATTTTTCCAGCCATCTTAGCCTTTTTCTCCTGCACTTTTATAGGTTTGTTGATTTGCACATCCACAAAATCATATATTTTCTTTGCGTCATTCAACGCAAGTTGCATATCTTCCGATTCAATTTCCAATGCGAACGGATACCGCGACTGCGAGCCGTACACCGTCACCCGCGAACACAGCGTTGCAATCTGCGAAAAATCGGCGTCTAGTGTTTTGCATTCGTTGCATAAAAAGCGCACATCATGTGTTTTCTTTACCTCACGCCCTTTCGCAAGCAAAAATGCCTTCAAAGCCTTTTCCGCAGACTGCTGACAGTGATAGCAGATGATTTCAAGTGGAACGGGTTGTAAACTTTGCAAATACCGAGCCGAATCCCAATCAGCCTTCGCAAAACGCAACCATTCTGACACCACCGATGAATCAGGCATATTTCTCTCCGAAACCGCTTCCGCCCCGCGTAAACAGGCGAATTCCCTTTTGCGCGACTTCCTTTTCTATCGTTGCATGTGACTGCCGCTCACGGAATGCGCTCTCGCTCCCCACCAAAATATCGACGGGTCGCTTCTGAACAGAACCGATTGCATTGCTGATTTTCTGCATTGCTTCAAGCGGACGAATCGACTTGTCCGCAACAACGACATACAAATCAATATCACTGTCATCGGTCGGCGTGCCATACGCAAACGAGCCGAACAAAATCACCGCATCAGCGGAAACAGTCGCCGTAATCGCCGAGACAAGTTCGTTCAGTTCGTTTTTAATCATCGCACGCATTTTAGCCATTGTAGCAGATTTTGGTGAGAATTTATAGTGGGTTGGGGGAGAAATTTTTACAGGAGAATATGGGCGTTCCCGCCGCAAGCGGCGGTCGGGCTACTACAGGTTCCGCTATCGCTCCATTGCTTCGCAACGGCTACGCCGCCTTTCGTATCCCTAACGCGGACACCATTCTATAATCCAGCTGCCTTTACCAATGAATTTGCGACCACTATATTGCTCGCGCTAAAGCCACTGCTTACAACGGTTTGTCGCGTAAAATGCAAGGTATATTTTGTGCTATGAGCATTAACGATAGCGACAGTTTTTCCTTTCGTTCTGCACGCACAAAAAATAATGTCGCAACCCATAGTCTCAAAATCATTAAGGCTTGCCTCAAGCCGCGAATTTGGGTCTCCCTGCGTTTCAATGCCCACTTTCAGAGTGCCTCTTATGTTTGTAAAGACCACTTTTTTGTCCTTCCGATTAACCATAAAACTTGCCGTTGCCCCAGGATACTTGTTTCTTAGAATATCAATCACCGCTACAAGCGTTTCCGTTTTTCCTGTATTATGACTTCCCTGTAAAATGTACATATCTGCCATAGTTTTCTCCTCACTTTGCATTCCTGTACAAAGTTTTTTCTATAAAATAAAATATTTTCCCCGCGCCACCGCGCAACGCACGGCAGACGGCACGGGGGATTTACCACAATTAATTCAAGAAATGTTACTGTTGATATTTTCGGTAAAACCAATGGGTAGCATCTCCTGCTATTAGATATTTTGCGATATTCGCATCTGTCATGGTACCGATTGCCGTTTCTGTGTAATAGCCTGTAATTGGTGCGATATACCATGTACGACTTGCATCCTTAAAACTCAAATGAGAAACTTTATAAAATGCGTTTTTCTTAATATTAAGTACATAATTTGGAATTGTTATGGAAGCAAGACTTTCACACATATAAAAAGTTTCCTCTTGGATTGTCAGCACATTTTCACTCAGTCTAACGGTTGATAGGTTTGTGCAGTTTTTAAAAGAAGCAGCCCCGATAACTGTCACTGTGTCAGGAATAGTTACGCTTTTAAGGCTTGTACAACCGTAGAACGCATATTTGTTAATAGCAGTTACCGTTTCGGGAATTATAACTTCAGTCGCTTTTTCACCCATAAAATACAAATCCGCACCTTTGCAACATGGGTGAGAATCGCAATAGGTAAAACTAAGGGCAAGCCAGTCGTCAATACTTCCATTGTAATAGACAGTTTTTAGTGAAGGAGCAGCACTGACTGAAAATAGTCCGTCAACTTCAAATGAAACATTTTTTCCCATAAAGAGTGTTTCCAAAGATGTACAGTTATAGAAAGCTCTTTCACCCACAACCACAACATCATTTCCAAGAGATAATGTTTTTATATTACTACAATTATAAAATGCACCATAGAAAAGTTTTCCGCCAGTTACGGTTACTTTCGTTAATGAAATTGGAATACCATAGCGTTTGTAGGCTGAATTTGAGGACGCATAAAATTGCTGATGGTCAGTATAATTCCCCACCAGTATTTCCTCGCCAAAAATAAAGCCAAAAAGTGTATCCGAAGAAGCTTCCGTTGCACCTGCCCTTCCTCCTACAAATGGTATTGTTATCTCCTCTAATGAGCCACAACCTGAGAATGCGGAAATACCTATACTTGTTACGCCATCGGGTATTGTTATGCTCGTAAGACTTGTACAATTAGCGAATGCATGCCCTCCTATACTTGTTACGCTATCGGGTATTGTTATGCTCGCAAGACTTGTACAATTAGCGAATGCATACAATTCTATACTTGTTACGCTATCGGGTATTGTTATGCTCGCAAGACTTGTACAATTAGCGAATGCATAC
>ERZ842401.4408-NODE-4408-length-16419-cov-11.708323_pt1 | contig 16419 bp, 12 predicted proteins | sample MGYA00521270_ERZ842401 | MGnify/ENA primary metagenome ERZ842401 (study PRJEB31892, sample SAMEA3878208) | bioreactor metagenome | biome: Moose rumen | place: Sweden | collected 2011-10 | study: EMG produced TPA metagenomics assembly of the PRJEB12797 data set...
ATACTATCCCAAATCGAATAAGATAATTCAATAACATTAATATACGAGGAGAAAATGGTATGAAAAAACTGAATGTACTGCTTGCTGCAGTACTGCTTGGAGCACTCTCAGCAACTACCTTTATCAGCTGCTCAAACGGCGAAGATGGAAAGGACGGCGCAGGCATCGTATGGAAAGGGTCTTTTGCCACCGCCCCCGCAAACCCGGACTACAACTGGGCCTACTACAACACTACGGACAAGTGCTCCTACCTCTGGGATGGAAGCAAATGGACAGTGCTTGCAGGGTCAGCACCAACAGAATTTTCCGTCTCAGTCGTAGGAAGCGACACCTTCACCACAAAAGAGGTCAATTTCAGGAGTTTAGACACCAACAAAAAAATTTGCAATGTGGGGGGAACTCCTGTAACATTTGCTTTTGCAAACGATATGCCGGAAGTGCCCTATGTACTCTGCACCGATGCTGTTATCAAAGACCTGACCGGAAGAACATATACCGTCAGTGCGGTAACAAAAGACTCAAAGTCAGTAACCGTCACCAACTCCGTAACTAGTGCAACGCTCACCTTAGACCTGACAAGGCACACCTGCACCTACAGCAACTACGATGCCTTCTTCCTGACAAGCAAAGACGCCTCCTACGTTGACGTTGCCTATCCCCTGAATGACTATATAAAAATAGTTGATCTGCACAACACCCCGGGACAGTCCATCGCCCTTGACTGGTCAACGCAAGACATCGGCGTAGTGATTTATAACAACGGCAACACCTGCTCCCTCGCTATTCCCCTGCAGTTTTTCAACACTGTCTTCGGGCAGAATTTCGTCTACAATGGCAGCAACATCTATTACCCTAACGACCTCCTGCAAAAGGCCACGGATGCCAATGGCTACAAGGCACTTCAAGATGAGTATTACAGCGTAGGCTCAAAAACGGAAACATCTCAGAAATTTGCGGACTACCGCTACAACGATTTCTGTCTGAACCTCGACATCAACTACGGACTCAAATCCCAGCACGGCATAGATAAGTTTCCCGATTTTGACACTTACTTTACCGTCATCGGGCTGAAGGATAAGCTAAAGAACACAAATCCCCTCACCTTTGCCCAGGCCGTCAGGGATGTCTGCGAATACTACTTTGGTGACGGACATTCAAATTATGTGAAAAACTCTTACCTCATTGGATCTACCGCATCAATATCCACTGAGCTTCTGTCTCAGAACGATAAAAACTACGCCATAAACACCACACTTTACAAAACTGCCCGCAATAAAGGGAAAGAAACGGTTACTGAAAACGGACAGGCACGGGCAAAGATTCCCGGCTACGAACTCTCTTCAGACAAAAAGACCATCATCGTCCGCTTTGATTCATTTAAAAACAACGACAGCAAAAGAGAGGCAAGAATCAATGAACGCACGGAACTGAGAAAAAGCAATGACCTGATTCTCAAAGACTATGTGGGGGTCAATGAAAGCGAGTATGATACGGTCTCTTTCATCAGCGCAATCAACGAAATAATCCGAGAAAACACCGAGATTGAAAATGTGGTTCTTGACCTTTCCTGCAACGGAGGAGGAGCAGTGCATACGGCCGCTGTAGTTGTGGCATGGATGCTCGGTGAGGTAACATTCAACATGGAAAACCCCATCACCGGTGCAAAGTGGTCGATTACCTACACCGCAGACATCAATATGGACGGCACTTATGACGGTAACACCACACCAAGCACAGGAATCACAGGCGACAGCATCAAGGACAAGAACCTCTTCTGCCTTATCTCACCACTCAGTTTCTCCTGCGGCAACACTACGCCCGCCTTACTCGCCGCTTCAGACAGAGTAACCATACTGGGAACAAAATCTGGTGGAGGAACTGCTTTTGTCCATCACGCCAGTGCTGCGGACGGTACACTCTACCGCATGTCCAGCAAGTATGTCACCGGCACGTCAAAGAACGGCGCCACTTATGACATAGATCAGGGTGTAGAACCCCACGTGCGTATCTCCAAGCCCGCAAATTTCTACAATGTGGAAAAAATCAACACACTTGTGACAAGTCTTAACTAGGCAAGTCTTAGAAAACAAAAAAAGGTCGTTCGGTAAAAACCGAACGACCTTTTTTATATGACTGCACACATAAGCGTCATAGCGCGAGCAAATTATACCAAGCCCTGAGCCATCATAGCGCGTGCGACTTTCAGGAAGCCGTAGATGTTGGCGCCGGAAACGTAGTCTGCTTTTGTTGCATATTTGGCTGCTGTTTCGTAAGCGTTGTCGTGGATGTTGGTCATAATTGTCTTGAGTTTTGCGTCCACTTCTTCGCGGCTCCATGACAGGCGTTCTGAGTTCTGGCTCATTTCAAGACCTGATACTGCAACACCACCTGCGTTAGAAGCTTTTCCCGGAGCAAAGAGAACGCCAGCCTTCTGCAGTTCTGCAATTGCATCTGCACGAGTCGGCATGTTTGCGCCTTCTGCAACCAGTTTTACGCCGTTTGCAATCATCTTCTTTGCGTCTTCAATGTAGATTTCGTCCTGTGTCGCACAGGGGAAAGCACAATCCACCTTTACACCCCAAGGTTTTTCACCCTTAAAGAACTTTGCCTTGGGATATTTCTTTACGTATTCGTCTACCTTCTTGTGAGCAGCGCGGAATTCCATTACGTATGCCAGTTTTTCTGCGTCGATTCCGTCTTCATCCAGAATGTATCCGCTTGAGTCAGACAGGGTAATAACCTTACCGCCCAGCTGAGTGATTTTCTCACATGCATACTGAGCAACGTTTCCGTCACCAGAAATGGAACACACCTTACCCTTAAAGTCAGTTCCAGCCGCCTTGAGCATACATTCCGCAAAGTAGATAAGACCGTATCCTGTTGCTTCCGGACGAATCAGAGAACCGCCAAAGTCCAGTCCCTTTCCTGTCAGAACGCCGGTAAAGTTGTTCACAATCCTCTTGTACTGGCCGAACATCCATGCAACTTCGCGTCCGCCAACACCCTTGTCGCCTGCGGGAACGTCTGTATCAGCACCAATGTGGCGGTACAGTTCCGTCATAAATGACTGGCAGAAGCGCATTACTTCTCCGTCGCTCTTTCCGTGGGGGTCAAAGTCAGAACCGCCCTTACCGCCACCCATAGGAAGCGTTGTCAGACTGTTTTTCAGAACCTGCTCAAAGCCAAGGAATTTCAAAACATCGAGACCTACTTCCGGAGAGAAGCGGAGGCCTCCTTTGTACGGACCAATCGCGCTGTTGAACTGAACACGGAATCCGCGGTTTACATGGGGCTTACCCTGATCGTCTGTCCACGGTACACGGAACATGATGATGCGTTCAGGCTCGACAAAGCGTTCCAGCACGGCAGTTGCTTCCAGTTCGGGCATGGTGTCCACAACCGGAGAAAGCGTCTCCAAAACGAGGCCAGCGGCCTGCAAAAAGTGCTCCTGATCTGCATAGCGAGCCTGCAAATCTTCCCATACGCGCTTACAATACGCGTTCTTCACGTTAAATGATTTGATAGCCATTAAAAAACTCCTTGTGACATAATGTACATAGCAAGACAAAAAAAGCGCCATACATAAAGCCACCAATCCCCCTCGGGCATACGATGAGCCTTTTGTATGACGCCTTTGTCATATGCAAAACTATACAACAGAACAAAAAAAAAGTCTAGAGGTTTAAAAAGGGGCGAAGTCTCGCCCCTAGGCTCAGCCAGCGCTTTTGCCGCCGTCTTCGCCATACCCCACTCTCCTGGGGTTGCACCCCAAGCCCCGCACAGAATGAAAAAAAGACTTACGAACCGCGTTTTTTAAACGTAATCTTATTTGGATTTGGAATTCCCTTGTCCGCATCATACAAAACCAGTTCGTGATCCAAAAGGGGCACTCTGCATATCTCTTTTTTAAACGAGATAATCTTAAAATTCAGTTCCACGTAGGGCACAAAGTCTGTCTGCACCGTCAGAGCCGCTTTCTTAAAATCAACGGTATTTAAAGTGTCCGCTATGTGCAGCTTAAACTGAGAACCCAATTTAACCGGCGTTGAAACGCGGGCACTCAAAAAGGATTTTCCAATACCGACAGAAGGCGTAATCCTTACCCAGGGGCCAAAAGAAATGTCGTAGCCTTTTCCCGAATCCTCTTTTTCAAGCCCCACATAGAGTTCCGTGGGGTAAAGAGCTTTTGCACCAGCAGAGGGGCGCACGTATGGACGCAGGAACCATTCGATGCCGTAGCGCACATCCACCCAAGCCTCTCCGCCGTAGAGACCCACAAAGCATAAGTGCGGGTTAAAGTTTCCCACGTCAAAGTCAAACCCCAACTGTACGTTGCAGCCAAAGACAATAGGGATGGGCCCCAACTGCATTTCCACATCAGTCTTTACGACGCTTGTATTTTTCTTTCCTTCAAAGAGCGTTTTCAGGCACTTATTCATCTGCCCCTGAGCGGGTTGTGTTGCCGCCCCCTCAATGCCGGCGTTTGCGAGGGAGTTAAGGGAGAGGTCTATATTTGCATAGAGAGCAGCACCCACATCCACCCTAAACTGACCGCTGGGATTTGTTATTGCCCCCTTTAAACCGAAGCAGAATTCAAAGCCCGCCGCTTTTGCCACCCTTGACTTCTTGACCGCCTCAGCATCTCCGCCAAACATAAGCCCCACAAGGTCAAAACTCACGAATTTTTTCCACTGATTTTGGATAACCTCACGGTTTTTCTTGAATTCTTCATAGTTCTGGCTTATGGCCCGTGCCTCACGGTCTATAATTTCCGCAACGGCATTGCGGCAGGCCCTCATGCTTTCCCTGTCCAGTTCATCGGTGCTGCCTACATTTGCCACCATGGACGGATAGATGTTTTCCAAGTCAGGCTCTTCCACAACAGCATCAGGAGAGTCGTCATACAGTTCGTCAATTAAGAGGCGGCAGTAATTCTTCTTGTTTTCGCTCGTGACCGCAGTCCAAAGTTCAATACACTTTTCCTGGGCAACATAATCGTTGTAATCCTCCTTCGCCTCCGCATCAATCACCTTTGCCTTTACGACCGCCGCAAAAAATCCGTCCGCGCCAGTATCAGCAATGGCTTTGTTCAGCCATGCAATTGCATCGGCAGCCGCTACCGGCAGTTCCTTTCCACCGCCATTCAGAGCAAGAATTTTTTCTTTTACGGCAGCATCTTCGGCAAGGCTTTTGAGCAGGATGCCAGGCCCATTCACCTGGTCTGGAAACTGATACAGTTGATAGTCATAATCAACGGAATGGGAGGCATAATTAGGTCTGTTCACACAGCCAAGATTGCCATTTTCATCTTTTCGAGTAATGACATAGCAGCGGTTGTAACTGTCATCATCTGCCTTAAAGGTCACTTGATTTTGAATTTCAGCGGCAGTTTCCTCTGCATAAAAGGCGGGATTTTCATTTCCATCGGCATCAAAGGGTTTTATTTCGTCAGAGCCATAAGCCGCTTTTGCTTTTTCCCAGCCATCACATGCTTCCGTACACAAAAGGTAGTCGCCATAAGCCCAGCCAGGCTGTTCCGTAGGGCTATCGCCTTCGCAAATGTAAATAAAGTCTCCGTCACTGTTTACACCGTAAAGTCCCGCCTCTACACGAGCCGCTTCCCTCGTTGTCGCCCTATAGCCAGCACGTGCCTCGGCAGCAGTAAAGGTAAAGTACATGCAGGATACAGGATCTTTCGGCTCATTCAGAAAAGTAAGCCAGCGGGCATCTTCATAGCCTGTCCGCTGAATATCCGGTTTAGTATATTTTACGTCATTATACCTGTCACCGTTAATATCCCAACTTTCTTCCGTCTTCAGCGTCCTGCTCATTGAAGAAGATGAGCCGTCTTTATTGACCTGTGTAAAAGTGAGCGATACAGATGTAGAATCAATAGTATTTACCGACAGATAGCCATAAACCGCCTGAGAGGGATCGTCCTCATACATCACCTTGCTGCCACTTGTGCCTGAAAGCGCTTCCTTTACGCTTGCCGTCAATTCCCTTCCCACTTCACTTCCGCTTGCCCAATCCTTATCGTGGGTAATATCGCTGTCTTTTGTTGTAATGGTAACTTCAGTCGAGCCGACGTCTCCATAGTACACCGTATTATCGCTGACTGGGCTAAGTTTTCCCAGGCGGACGGCAACTTTAGTGCCGACTGAAAGTTGCCCTGCAGCGCTTCCCGGATTCCAGATAAGGGAGCCTCCAATATAGCCGCGGTTTTCCGTCAAAAAAGAATAGGAAAAAGCAGCACCGCCGTCCGAATTATTATCTGCATCGCTGCATGAAATTCCCGAAATCAAAAGTACCAGGGTCATCACTGCAGCAAAAAAAACAAAACCGTCTCTTTTCATGTAAAAACTCCTATAGCGAGTATATATAAAAAGCACCCGTGCAACCAAAGAAAAAGGGCACGAGTGCAATCTGTCAGTCAGATGTAGTGTTTACAGATTCCTGTCATCCAGATAGATGTGGTGGGGCAGACCTGATACGTAAATCGGAGTCAGTTCCGCCTGAATGAGCGGCATCGCATACTCAATGAATGCAGGCAACATCTGAGTGTGGTCTGCATTTACCCATTCCATCGGCACTTTCTTTTCAAGGTTTGCAACTTCGCTGATGGGGTGCAGTTCCGTGGTACACTGGTAGGGAGAGTTTGAAATGCGCTTAATCGCCACCATTTCTCCCGTGTGTCCCTCGCAGGCCGCTTTTACCGCGGCACCGCCAACCTGATAGGCTTCCGTAATATCAACGCGGCTGGTAAGATGTCCTGCACACCGCTGGAGCGTAGAAAGTTCGATTGAGCGGGTCTTGGTGTCCAGTTTGCGGGCAATGGTATTGGCAAGGAAGCGGGCAGTACCCGTCAGAGACTTGTGACCAAAGGCATCCACCGCATGCTCGTCATCTGCAAGTTCACAGACATAGCGGCCGTCTTCCAGTTTTACGCCTTCAGATACTGCAATGACGATACTCGCCTTGTCCTTCTGCATCCGCTCCACTTTTTCCACAAAGCGGTCTACATTAAAGGGAACTTCCGGCAGACAAATCATATCCACGCCCTCGCAGTCCTCCGACTTTGCCAAGGCAGCGGCAGCCGTCAACCAGCCGGCATTGCGTCCCATGATTTCTACAATCGTCACATACTTTGTTCCGTACACCGTTGCGTCGCGGATAATCTCCTTCATTACTACACCGATATATTTTGCCGCGCTTCCATATCCGGGCGTGTGGTCGGTAACGCAAAGGTCATTGTCAATCGTCTTTGGAACACCGATAAAGCGGATGTCGGAATTAATCTGCTTTCCGTAAATGGCCAGCTTATTGATTGTATCCATTGAATCGTTTCCGCCGATATAGAAGAAGAAACCGATGTCCAGTTTTTTAAGCAGGGCAAAAATCTTATCAAACACTTCCTTTGCCTTGGGGTCATCCAACTCCGGCAACTTATAGCGGCAGCTTCCCAGATAACTTGACGGCGTGCGCTTTAGCAGTTCAATGTCCAGCGCACCTTTTAGTTTTTCCTTCATATCTATGTAGCGTTCCTGCAGAAGCCCCTGAATTCCATGAACCATACCGTATACATGCGGTGCACCTCTATCACGAGCTGCCTCAAAAACACCTGCCAAACTTGCATTGATTACCGATGTCGGACCACCAGACTGACCGACGATTGCATTCTTCATGAAAATCCTCCTATAAGAATAGCGTGTTGATTTCTTATTCTTATTTTATTCTAACATAGGATTTCTGAAAAAGCGAGAAAATTATACAACAAAATCCGCACAAAAAAAGGCGGCCTGAGAGGGTCGCCTTCGTGTCAAGCAAGATATACTTATGCCGCTACATACGCTTCCAGTTTGCGCATTCTTCTGGGGTGCTGCATACGAACAATAGCCCGTTTTTCAATCTGACGAATACGTTCTTTTGTCAGCTGGCATACATCGCCTACTTCTTTCAGAGACATAGGACGGCTTCCATCCAGACCATAGCGCAGACGAATAACACGGGCCTCATTGGGACGGAGACTTCCCAGCACTTCGTTTATGTCATCATGCATTGTCTTTGCAAGGATTTCCTCATAGGGAGATGCATAGCGCTCGTCTTCCATAAAGTCGCCGACAGATGCATTTTCGTTGTCACCGCCCCGCACCTGTGCGTCAAGGCTCACCATCTCACGATTGATATTCAACATATCGCGCACATGGCTTGCATCCATATTCAGCATTTCTGCCACTTCTGAAATTTCCTCTTCTTCAGTCTTTCCGCTGCCAACCATCTTGCGGGCATGCTCAATCTGTACCAGTTCGTTTGCACGATTGAGGGGCAGACGGATTGCACGGCTCTTTTCGCAGATTGCCTTCAGAATGCACTGACGAATCCACCATACCGCATAGGAAATAAAATGATATCCCTTTTCAGCGTCAAATTTATCAATGGCAGTCATCAAGCCGATGTTTCCTTCGCTGATTAAATCCACCAAGTCCATTCCCTGCCCCTGATATTTTTTTGCCACATTCACGACAAAGCGCAAGTTAGCCCTTACGATTTTGTCTTTTGCAGCCTTGTCACCAGCCTTTGCCTTTAGTGCAAGTTCGTTTTCTTCCTCACGGCTCATCAGTGGAATTCTATTGATTTCCTTCAAGTACATTGTAAGCACTGCGTCGTCGTTTGTCATGTCGGTCTCCTACTTATTTACGTATTTCACTTAATATATAGCAAGATTCGTGCCAACTTTTAAAAAGTATGATTTTTCAGGGATTTTCCTGCATTTTGAAACTTTTTTACCAGCCACAGGCAAAACTGCAGGTCTTTTTTCACTTTTTTGTACTTTTTTTCACGATTTTCTTTGACTTTTGAGACATTTATTATTATTTTAAAAATATCAAACGTATATTTTGACCCAATCGTTCTTTTTATACGCAAAAACTGTATCATTTTGACACAGCAAATTACTAACAAAACTCTTTGGAGGCAAAAATATGAAAGTCAAACCGCTTGCTGACCGTGTATTGCTCAAGCAGGAAAAGGCAGAAACAAAAACTGCCAGCGGAATCATCATTCCGGAGACCGCACAGGAAAAAACTCAAACTGCAAAAGTAGAAGCAGTCGGTCCAGGAACTGAAAAAGAAAAAATCACCGTAAAAGTCGGTGACCGCGTAATGTACGACAAGTATGCCGGCACTCAGATAAAAATTGACGGTGAAGAATATCTGATTGTCAAAAACGCAGACATCATCGCAGTTATCGAATAGGCAGGGCGTTCCCCTCACTACGCTTGGGTCGCTATGTCCGCCGTTCCGCTATCGCTTCATACCTGCGGTACGCCTTGCGGCGCGGCTCCCAGCGCTAACGCACTCCGTTTGTGGGTGCGTTTTTTTTATCTGTTCATAGCAATTTCAATCTGCCTGCGCAAAAGGCGGGCATCCGCATGTATGGGATTCAGCGAAAGGCAATAGTCCAGCGAAAGCAATGCGGCGTTTTCATCCCGCAAGTCATTTTGAATCACCGCACAACGATAGAGTATATCAGCCTTTTCCAGAACATTCCGTGTACGCCCGGCCGCAAGCCCATACAAGGCCAATGCATTCTTTTTATCACCAGTGCTGCTGTAGACCATGGCAAGATTACATGCTGTCACCGGAGAAGCCAGCGGAGACACAGAGACAATGGGTGTACTCTCAGAAGTGCGGTGCAGCCCCCCCGTCTCAAAGAGAACATATTCATACAGGCGGCGGGCAGCCGTAATGTTTCCGTCCAGCAATGTAAAATAGGCCGCCGTCTCCCCTTCCCAAATTTCCATGCTGTTCACTTCCTTTGCCGCCCGGTCTCCAAAAGTTCCCCGCAGCACTTCTGGCGGAATCACATTCTTTGCCACCGGCCGCTCTCCGCCAAAGACATCAATCAATATCTTCTGCGTTACCGGTTCTTCATTCTTCAGGCTGTAGCGGGCGTCAAGATATTTTGTAAAAAGGTTCCGTGCATCCTCTAACTTTCCATTTGCCAAAAGTTCATGCACGGCAAGCTGCACCAGTTTGGGCGGATACAGACTCTGCCCCAATTCATGCGCTTCCAGCATCTGCCACACATATGCCAGTCTTGCAGTCTGCGTCAAATCAGGATTGTTCTTAAAGTATAAAAGGCATTGTGCCACCAGCAAGTCTTCGTCCACTTCCTTGCCGTCCGCCTTCTGCTGCGCAATGGCACTTTCCATGCGGTACAAGGCATCGCTCACCAGAATGCGCGGCCGCTCATCGTATGCCTGCATGGAGTGGGTGCGGAATTCCGTCATGCGCAAGGATTTTTCCAAATCGGTCATTTCAGGCGGCAGAGAACTTTCATAGGCAAACCTGCCATAAGTCACCAGACCAGGCACATAATCCCCATTATTCGTCACCACGTCAAAAATCAAATCATAGGCGCGCTTGTAATTGCCCCGATTCTGCTCCCACAATGCGCTGTTTACTTTTACCGCAGGCGGCACATCCGCTGATTTTTCACCCTTGTACTGCAATACAATTTTTCTGGAGGCTTCCGCACTGTCTCTGTCATTCAGCATCACATAGGCATCGCTGGCAAGTTCAGCGGCGGCAGGCAAAAGCACTTCGCTCCTCACCTTGCTCAGATTGTCCAGGCATACATCGTAATTTTCCGCATCGTACTGCACGTATGCCCAAAAGAGCATTTCTGCCATGGAGCGCGTCGTCTTTTGCGACTGATACTGGGCATGTACATCCTGCAAGGCCGCCGCCGTCTGATAATCGCCTGCCAAAAGACAGACCAGTGCACTGTTCATAAGCCAGCGCGTGTTTCCAGTGCCCACAAAGGCATCGTAATAAACCGCCGCCAATTCATCAGAATAGAAGGAAGTTTTTTTTGCAAGTTCCGCCACTTTTCTGAGCACGGCTTCAGAATACAGTGAACCATAGCGGGTGCCTGCCAAAGGACGGCTTATGTCTACCGCCTCATCATAACGGTCTGCACGGAGCAGATAGTGAGCATACACCGCCGTCAACTCCTGATTTTCAGGCAGGGCTTTTAAGGCATTCTGCAAGGTTTTTTCTGCAAGGGATTTTTCTCCCAGAGTCATGTAGCGGCGGTATATTCCCAAACGGGCAAAGGCACTGAAGGCATTTTTTTCCGCTTTTTTTAGCGTTGCCATGGCATCGGAGGTCTGTCCCTGCCTAATAAATGCGTCAACACGTTCTAATTGAACTAAAAAGGACTGATTATCAGATTTAGAGCACGAAAAGAAAAGCCCCGCACAGAGCAGAGAAAGAGCGAGCACTACACCTTTTCTTTTCGTCGTCATAGGCTAATTCAATGTTTTTTTAATGGTATCCAAAACCGCATTGATAAATTTAAAGGCTTCATCCTGTCCGTATTCCTTTGCAATACCGATAGCCTCATCAATCACGATTGAGGCCGGAATATCCTTTTGGTACAGCAATGAATACACACTCATGCGGAGAATAGCCAGCGAAACTTTATTCACACGGTCAAATTCCCAGCCGTTCAGATGTCTTGTAATCAAGCCATCAATTTCGGCCTTGTGTTCTACGGTACCGGCAATCAGCATTCGGGCAAAGGCACCGCTCTCTTCATCAATTGTCTCACCCCTGTCGTTTTCTGCCCATGTCAGTTTAAGCACGTCTTCCAGCGGGTTTCCTCCAATTTCCATGGAGTAGAGTCCCTGAAAAGCCAAGATTCTTCCTTTTCGTCGTGACATACCGTTACCAGTTCAGCAGTTTATTAAGCGCATCACCAGTCTTCTTGCGATCCACATTCTGCGGCGTGTCCAAAGATTTAGTGATATCCTGAATGGCAGTGATAAGGAACTGGCTCTGTTTCTGCTGCGTCAGATTAGACTTGATGTAGTCATAGACCGTAATTGTCGTCTCCGGCTGTACAACATCGCTCAAGCTCAGCATTTTTGCCGCATATTTCTGGCGCACTGCGTAGAACTGAAAGTTGTCGCTCGTTTCATTCAGATTTGAAATATAGCCGATGTCACGTCCAAAGAGTTCCATCAATTCCTGATAGCTGATTCCCAACTGCTGTGCATGCTGAGCCGTCTTGCTGACAATCAAATCACCGCCCTGATAGCCCTTGTCGCTTTCCATGTTGGACTTAATCTTGTCATAGGTCAGTTTCTTTGCCTTTAAGTCAGCAAGCATGCTGTCGGCTTTCTTCTTTGCCGCTTCGTTGTCCTTTCCGTCCTTGGGCACAATCACCAGGAAAAGTTTCATCATGTCGTTCCACACAAAAGAAGCCTTGTTCAAATCGTAGAAGGTGCGGATTTCCTCATCACTGGGAGCAACATTCTTGATTTCATTCTGTTTCTGGCTCAACACATACTGCTGGGCCAAAAGTTGATTCTTCAAGAAGGCCTTGTAGTCAGCAACATTCATTCCCAACTGCTGCTTCATAAAGTCATCCAGAGAAAGACCTGTCTGAGACTTTACAATGTCCGCAAACTGTGCTTCCGTTACCTGCTGACCAACCTGCTGGCTTACGCTCTGGAGGAAATACTGTTCCACCTGAGAATCCGTAATCTGCATGTTTGCCTTCTGCGCTGCCTGCACAACCAGTTTTTCATCAATAATGGCGGCAAGAATATCTTTTTTCTGATCAACCGTAAAAGAAGAGACGCCATTTTGCTTCTGGTACATCTCTACTCTGGACTTCAATTGACGAAGCGTGATGGTCTCCGGCTTATGCAATTTTACAACCGCCAGGGCCTGCAAGTCATTCTGCGCAAACACCGCCGTTGCGGCCACCAGAAAAAGTGCGAGTCCAAGAGCTAATTTTTTCATTTTATCCACCTCATTATTCAGCCAGCGGCAGAATACCACTAAACTTTCTTACTTTATATAACAGACATAACTGTACTTTGTTACAGAAAATTGCAACAAATTGCTATTTATCCAGTGGCAAGCCACCAGAAATCACTGCGCGAATACGTCGCACGCCCGCAGAAGAAGACTGCTCCTTGGTAATCTTAAAGTCACCAATCTGAGCCGTGTGCTGCACATGGGGACCGCCACACACTTCCTTGCTGAACCAATCATTCTTTGGATTCTTGCCAACCGTATAGACTTTTACGCTCTCACCGTATTTATTTGCGAACAAAGCACGGGCACCTTCCGCCTTAGCCTGCTCCAACGTCATCACTTCCATCGTAACCGGAAGATCTTCCTTAATCTTTTCGTTTACGATGTCCTCAACCTTTTTAACTTCCTCAGGAGTCATGGGCCGGTCAAAGGTAAAGTCAAAGCGCATGCGTTCATTGTTGATGTTAGACCCCTTCTGCGCAACCTTGTCGCCCAACACGTTGACCAAAGCCTGCTGCAACAAGTGCGTTGCCGTGTGGTACTTTGTCGTCGTATCACTCTGCTCTGCAAGTCCGCCCTTAGCCTTTCCCGCATCCAGAGACTTTGACGCTTCCTTGTGTTTTTTCTCCGCTTCCTTAAAGCCTTCCAAATCCACCGTAAAGCCATGCTCTGCACCTAATTCCTGTGTCAGTTCCACCGGGAATCCAAAAGTATCGTACAAACGGAAGGCAACCTTACCGCTGATTTCTTTTTTTGGATTTTTCATCAAATTGGGAAGCAGTTTCTGGAACTCCGCCTCGCCGTTTTTCAGAGCCTCGCGGAATTTATTCTCCTCAGCCGTCAGTTCATTGCAAATCTTTTCCCGATTCTGCTCCAGTTCGGGATAGGCTTCCTTAAAGTTTTCAATAACGGGAGACGCAACCTTTGCCAAAAATTCATTTTCAATACCCAGTTTCATGCCATGGCGCACAGCACGGCGAATCAAACGGCGGAGCACATACCCTGCACCCAGATTTGACGGAGTTACACCCCGCTGGTCACCCAAAATAAAGACAGAAGCACGGGTATGGTCAGCGATAATGCGAACGCTCTTGTCCTTTTCCTCGTCAGAGCCATAAGTATAGCCAGAAAGGTTTTCAATCTCAGCAATAATAGGCTGGAAAACTTCTGTCTGATATACGCTTGTCTTTCCCTGCAGGATACAGTTGGTGCGCTCCAGCCCCATGCCCGTATCCACATTCTGCTTGGGCAGCTTGTTCAGTTTTCCATCTGGCTGACGGTCATACTGCATGAAAACATTGTTCCAGATTTCCATCCAATTGGCACTGTCGGTCTTTTTGTTTGAGCCAAGGGGAGGAAGCCCCTGACCAACCCAGTAGAAGATTTCTGTGTCAGGACCACAAGGACCTGTTGGGCCTGCTGCCCACCAGTTGTCGCTTGCAGGAAGATAGGCAATTTTATCCTCGGGCATGCCATTGTCTTTCCAGTAGCCGGCCGCTTCTTCATCGCGGGGAGCAGATGCATCGCCCTCAAAGACCGTCACAGACAGTTTTTTGGGATCAAGACCAAGCCATTTGGGGCTCGTCAAAAATTCATAGGAAAAAGCGATGGATTCTTTCTTAAAGTAGTCTCCCAAAGACCAGTTGCCCAGCATTTCAAAACAAGTCAGATGGCTGGAATCTCCCACTTCGTCAATATCACCCGTGCGAATACACTTCTGATAGTCAGTCAGGCGAGTTCCAGAAGGATGAGGCTGCCCCAAAAGATAGGGCACCAGCGGATGCATACCAGCCATTGTAAACAAAACAGAAGGGTCATTTTCGGGAATCAGAGACTGTCCTGAAATTTCAGCATGATTTTTGCTTTTAAAAAACTCAATGTATTTAGAACGTAATTCGTTTGCAGTCATAATAGTCTATTTTATGAATTAGTGCCCTCGGTGTCAATTGACACAATATATATTCCTTATACAATAGAAACAATTATGGAAGAGGAAAAAATAGCACTTTTTGAAACAGCACCCATTCCAAAAGCCGTAATGTCGCTTGCTGTTCCTACCGTGCTCAGCATGATTGTCACCGTTTTGTACAATATGGTAGACACCTTTTTTGTCGGTCAAACAGGAGACCCCAATCAAATGGCAGCCGTCAGCATTGTTACCCCTGTCTTTTTGTTTTTCATGGCGGCAGGAAACATCTTCGGTATCGGCGGTTCATCATTCGTCAGCCGCTCCCTTGGCGAAAAAAAATATGACCGTGCAAAGCACATATCTTCTTTCTGTCTGTACGCAGGCATCATCACAGGCATTCTGGGAGCAATGCTCATGCTTGCCTGCATGACACCCCTTTTGCATGCAGTCGGCACAAGCCCCAACACCTTTGGCTTTTCCCGCAGCTACCTTACCTGGATTGCCATAGGCGGTCCCGCCATTGTCGTCTCCACCGCCTTCACCAATCTGATACGGGGAGAAGGCGCCGCAAAAGCCTCCATGGTTGGCATGATGGCAGGCACCCTTGCAAACATCATTCTGGACCCCCTCTTCATTCTTGACCGATTCTGGGGCATTCCCGGTCTGGGCATGGGTGTTTCAGGAGCCGCAATCGCCACCGTCTTGGGAAACATCGTCTCAATCATCGTCTACATTGCCCACATCATCTCAAAACGCTCAGTTCTTTCCATTAGATTGCAGTATTTCACCGTACACAATGGCATTCTCCGCGAAGTAGTTTCCGTGGGACTTCCTGCCTCTGCCGTCGGTATATTGATGAGCCTGAGCAACATCCTGATGAACAACATGCTGGTCACTTACGGAGACATTCCCGTTGCCAGCATGGGAATCGCCATGAAAGCCAATATGCTCGCCATTTTCGTACAGATGGGACTTGCCATGGGTATTCAGCCTCTTGTCGGCTACAATTACGGAGCGGAAAATTACCAGCGCATGAAAGCCATCATGAAATTCACCGCCATCTGCGTATTTGTGTCAGGGGTCATTCTCACTACAGTCTATTTTATCTACTCCCGACCCATAGTCAGTTTTTTTATCAGCGACGAAGCCGTCATCGCCATGGGCATTACCACACTGCACGCCCTCATGTGCTCCACCCCGCTCATCGGCATCATGTTCGTCCTCTCATTCTCATTTCAGGGCATGGGAAAAGGCAAGGCTGCATTCATCCTCGCCGTCAGCCGCCAGGGCTTTATCTTTCTCCCCTGCGTCTTCCTGCTCAACAAATTCTTTCACTTGCGAGGCCTCATCTATTCCCAGCCCATCGCAGATTTGGTTTCCATCGTCATGTCACTGGTCATGTTCCTTTGGATTAACAGAGCATTAAAAGCGGGGGAAGTCTCCCCCCTCGGCTACAATGTCTGACTAGCCAGGCATTGTAGCCTACCCCCTCTGCGGGGCAAGGATAAGGCCTTTCAGCCCCGCAACGCCCCATGATGCATTTTTTGCCGGCTACGCCGTCCAGAGCCTCCGCATTATAGATATCGTGCTTGAATATCGGCTGGACAAATGAAATGTATGAACAGCAAAAAGCCTACCGTTGCAGCGTGTCAAGCAAGCCCCGCGGTTGAGCGTAAT
>ERZ842401.4409-NODE-4409-length-16413-cov-5.366059_pt1 | contig 16413 bp, 13 predicted proteins | sample MGYA00521270_ERZ842401 | MGnify/ENA primary metagenome ERZ842401 (study PRJEB31892, sample SAMEA3878208) | bioreactor metagenome | biome: Moose rumen | place: Sweden | collected 2011-10 | study: EMG produced TPA metagenomics assembly of the PRJEB12797 data set...
CGGCGACCACCGAGATCTACACTCTTTCCCTACACGACGCTCTTCCGATCTTCTCCCGCGCAAGGGCGCTGATGAAGCCGCTGAGTTCAGAATTTTAGCACTTGCCTGTTGAAAGGGCTGTGTGATATAATTCTAGCATCCTGCGGGGAACTGCACGACGAATTTGATCTTTTCCATACTCCCGGGCGCAGGATGGCCCGGGACCGGCGGCACGCGAAAGCGGAGTCCGCCAAGGGCGGACGGCAACATCCGCTGACGTACGCAATCTTGCGTATTTGGCTTCAACCGAAAATCGCCAATTTTCATATGGAAGTCCGAATATGTAAGATGCGTTGCGTGGAGCATTCCACGTGGCGTGTCTTTCTTTCGTGTTTTCCATAGGGCGTTTGGCGATGCCTCGGTTGAGACATGGAGTTACAGGCACGCCACGTTTTTTTTCGTCGCTGCGCGGCGCTGCCTCTCGCATAAGCGGCGAATGGAATAAAAAATAGAGCAGTTAGGCCCATATCGGATCGAGGCGGAATATGGACGAGGCGGAATGTCCGTGGTCTATTCCGCCGTCCATGTTTCGCTCAGGACGCGTCATGCCGTCAAGGTGTTTGATGTAGGGAACAGCGCGAAGGTGGACGTTCTGCGCGGCAAGTTTCTTGCCGAAGCGCGCGTTCTCGCAGCGCTGCGGCATCCCAATATCGTGCGCGTCACGGACTATGGCACCACGGAAGACGGACTTCCCTGGTTGACTATGGATTTTGTCGAAGGAACGACGCTTGCCGCCCGCTTGGCCGAGCCGGTTCCGCCGACGGAAGATGAAGCGAGTTCATTTTACACCGACATCCGCTCTGCGCTTGCATATTGCCATTCGCACGGAATCGTACATGGCGATTTGAAAGCCGAGAATGTTCTTCTGCGAGAGGACGGACACGCCGTCTTGTCCGACTTCGGCATTTCGCGGATTACAGATGTCCGGATGCGGCAGGAACTGGAATTGACGGGTTCCTGCGAGGCGGGTGGCTTTGGAACTGCATACGCGCTTGCGCCAGAATGCCGGGACGATTCCGTAGCAACAACGGCGTCCGATGTATATTCTTTCGGCGTTCTGATGTTCAAAGTCGTCACAGGCATCTGGTACGATGGCTCCGAGAGGTTGTTCGAGAATTTGAAGGCGTTTGCACCCAAATGGTCTGCGCTCCTTGAACCAATGCTTCGGTGCGATCCATCTTGTCGTCCGACAACGGCTGGCGATTTGCCGGAGAATCCTTTTGCGGGCCGGAACGGAAAGATCTCGTTTTTGCGCTGCCGTTGCGGGAGGCATGCACTCGTCGCGACAGTTTTTGTCCTATGCGCAATTCTTTGCGTAATTGTTGGATTCGGCATGGCGGATGCACCGCAACGAGATGGTGTCGACGCGCAAAGCAATGACGAAACAAGACTGTCGCCGGGACGGATTTTCATGCGCGAGGCCACACATTTCCGCCGTCTTGTCTTGCCGGTGGACGGAATTGCGTCTATCGAGGTCCCTGGCGATTTCAGCGGAACGCTGTTGACGGCTGACGAAGTGGAGGGCGAATTGCGCGAACAGGTACGGGTCGTGCCGCAGTCTGGCATGCGCGTCTTGTACCGGGGCAACAGGGAGGTTGTCATAAAAAGGCAATGAGCGCGATACCAGACACCCCGAAGACGCTTCTCGACCAGATTGCCGTGCGCGGCGAACTGGACGACGCGAAATGGCAGGAGTTCGACAGGCTCTACCGCCCGGTGATCCGGTTCTTCATACGGCAGAAGTTCTATTCGCTCGTGAACGACTACGACGACATTTCGCAGGACGTGATGATGCGGCTCGTGCGCGAGCTCCGCGCCAAGCGGTACGATTCGACGCGTGCCCGCTTCAGAACGTATCTCTATGCGATAGTCTATAACATTGCCGTCGATTATCTGAGAGAAAAGAATCGGGCAAAGGGCCTTCGACTCGAGCATGTCGAGTGGATGGAGCGTCCTCAGACGACCGCGCTGGAGACGATGGAACGGCAGTGGAAGGAATCGTGCTACGAGGCGGCGCGGAAACACGTGCTGGAACATGTTTCGCTTCCGAACGGATATCGCGAGATATATCTGGACGTCGAAACCGGACATAGACCGGACGAAATCGCCAAGGCGCGTTCCGTGACGGCGGCGCTCGTCCGCCAGGTGAAACACCGCGTAGCGGAACTTATCAAGGAGTACATGAAGTTTCTCCAGTAGAAACTTCGTCACAAAACAGGAATTTGTCCGTATGAACAAGAAGAAGAGACTGTTTTCCGCCGCAAAGAACGCAGAGACCGCAAGGCCTTTGTGAACCTTTGCGTTCTTTGCGGCAAAAAATTGAAATGAAAGGGAAGCGATGAAAAAGCTGATGGTCGTAGTTGCGGCGGCGTTTGCGGCGGCATTCGCGTTCGCGCAGGATGTCGAGATCGTGAAGGTCAAGGGGCGCGGCATTGGCGCCGACAAGACCGAGGCGCTGAAAGACGCCTATCGCGATGCGGTGGAGCGCGCTGTCGGGTTGTATGTCGATGCCGAGCAGATGATGAAGAACGAGGAACTGGTGAAAGACCAGATTCTCACGCAGTCCAACGCCTACATCGAGAAGTGCGAAGTCGCAAAGGAAACGACGAAGCCCAACGGATTTGTCGAGATTCAGATTCTCGCCGAGGTGCGCAAGGTCGCGCTCACGAAGAAGATTTCCGATGTCATGCCAGGACAGACCGTGAATGTTGCCGCCGAGAGTCGGAACGCACATGCTGTTGCGGTGACGGAAGCAAAGATGCTGGACGATGCGCTTGCGTTGATAAAGAACGAGCTGAAAGGATATGATCCCGTACGGCAGCTTATGACGGTGACGCTTGCCTCCCCGAGGCCGGAAATCGAACATATAAAGGGCGATAGCGAAAACATTCGTCTTTGGTATGCTGTCGATGTAAAGGTTGACGAATCCAAATACTATGGCGAGTTCGTGCCGCGCTGGGCGCGATTGCTGGAGCAGATTAAGTCGGAGCCGGCTAAAGCGGTAAATCTCAAGGAGGAAAGGGAAGTCGCAAAGTGTCTTGAAGCGAACCGGGATCGGCTGCAAAAACATGTCAACAAGTTCGGCGGAAGATCAGACGTGAGGTCGTTCACGGGAGTTGTGCTCCCTGCAAAATACAGATTGCCGTTTGTTCCCGGTCCCAGCCCTTTGCGCTATTGCGGTTCGGCCTTGAACGAGCAGTTCGTCGACATGACTTTTCTTCGCGGCAGGTTGTTTGACAAGGAGGCGATAGTCGGCGGGCTCAAGGATCTCATGGACGTTAGAGAGACAGGGCCGATGCCAACGTCTTCCGTATGGAGTGACGGGGCGTTGTGGAATGGCGGCTACATGCGGTTGCGTGAATGTTTCGACAGATACGGAGACAAGAAATATATGGGGGATGGATGCATGAAGTCTATTGTGTTTTTAGAAAAACGGTCTGGAGTATGCCTTTATGGCAGAAGTTTTATCATTCCGCAAGATTGCATGGAAGAGATTTTAGGTTGGCAGCAAGATTACGTTACGGTTGATCAAGACGTAGAAAAAGGAGGCGCAAAGCACGTGGATTATCAAATGTCGCTATTGGATGAAGGGGGTGCGCCGATGGCATTTGCACCGTTTGAGCTGTTGACAGGCTATTTGTGCAACAGCGGTTGGATCGTGCAGAATGAGCGAGGAGGTGGTAGTCGCAAACGAGGAGGTGTGAAGGTGCAATCTCAGATGCAAATGGCTTGGTTTGTCACGCCCTTTGTAGGCGCTTGCGCAGGTTCCTTTCGCAAGTGGATTCCTGTGGAGCTTCCCAAAGACGACGTCGCCAAGGTGACGCGTGTGCGGGTTGAGCTGGCGAATCAATGAGACGGTACGACAGGCACGCTATTAAACGGGAAGGGTTCGTTCAGTCCAGCGGATTGGACAGAACGCGGAAGCCTGCGTCCGCAAAGTCGCGCGTGTTGCGCGTGTGGAACTCGTCGACGCCCCAGTATCTGAGCGTTTCCGCAAGGCGCACGTCATGGATGCGACGTCTGGCGAAGTTGCGGGACGCGGCGCGTCGCCATACGGCGTTCATGACGCTTGGCGACGCCGGTATGTCGACTATTGCCCAGGCGGGATTACTCCGATACGACGATATCACAGACGCGGCATCGCTTGCCGAGAGTGGGTTTTTCAACAGGACAGGATTGCGCAACAGGCAATACAGTTCGACAAGCGTTTGCTCTGCAACGACAAACTGCGTATCGTCAGCATGCAACTCCAGGAAATCGCACGCGACGGCGTGCTTGGGGTCGTCTGGGCAGGATGCCGCGAAAAGGATGTTTGTATCGCACGAAACCATGTGCCAACCTCCTCGGTCAGTCCCGATCCTCGTAGATCTGCGCGCGCCAGTCTTCCTTTGCGAATGGGTCGGCAAGAAGACCGGTTGCACGGCATACAGGAACCGTCCACCGCTTGGGCTTGGACAGGCGCCCTTCGACAGAATGGATGCTGATGAAAAGCTCAAGGGCGTTGCGGCAGAGTTCGGCCAAGCTGATTTCGCGGCTGTCCGCGTATCGCTTGGAACGCCCGTAAAGACAGTCCGGAAGTTGTATCTGTGTTCGTGTCATGGTGTAAATTATACATCAACATGGTTTTGATGTCAATGGGGCTTCGAAAAACTAAAGTGAAAGGAACAAAATGAAGAAACTGATGATAATTGCGGCACTGGCGTTTGCGTCAGCATTCGCATTCGCGCAGGATGCAGAAATCGTGAAGATCAAGGGGCGGGGCATAGGCACCGACAAGACTGAGGCGCTGAAGGATGCCTATCGCGACGCGGTGGAACGCGCTGTCGGCATGTACGTCGACGCCGAGCAGATGATGAAAAACGAGGAATTGGTAAAAGACCAGATTCTCACGCAGTCCAACGCCTACATCGAGAAGTACGAAGTCGCCAAGGAAACGGCGAAGCCAAACGGCCTTGTCGAGATTCAGATTCTCGCCGAGGTGCGCAAGACCGCGCTTACGAAGAAAATCTCTGACGTCATGCCGGCGAAGACGTTTCGTCTGAGCGACGGACTGAAAAACGAACACGCCAAGATGACGACAGTGGGAAAGCGCAACATTGACGGCGCGGCGCTGCTTAAGAAGGCGCTGGAGGATTTTGATCCGTTTGTCATGGTGGCCGATTGCTCGCTTGCGAGTCCTGAAGCGGTAATTCGCGAAGATAGACGACCAGACGCGTCCAAAAACACTGTTGCAGCGAACTATCTTTTCAAGTGTGGGATAAATCAGCAACGATTCTTCGACACCGTCGTTCCCCGCCTGAAAGATGTTCTTTCACAGGTGTCGCTTTCCGAGCCGAGGGAAATTTCTATCCCGCTCAAAGTAGGCGATGCCGTCGATGTCGAAAAAATGATTGAGGCAGGCCAAAGATCCACGGATCGTCTGAAATATATGCATGAGAATTTCATTGCAAACTGGCCACAGATTTCAATAAGAGAGGTTGCAAAATCAGAGACGGAGGAATGTTTCGTTCTTGTGACAGCCGGCAACAAGTACAAGACACATTACAAAGGGCTTGTTTATGAGCTTGATGCGGCCTCTGCAAAAGTTGTCTCCGATTGGGCGAAGACTGTGAGCGACCGAGCCAGTTTCGAAGTGTCACTTCTTGATGCCTCTGGCGAGCCTATCATATCGCGGCGGCTGTCGCCGTGGAGCACCGCTCAGATTGGAGTTGTCCGGCGTGATAGAATTGGACCGTACAAAAAATCATTCATGGTGACTTTTGTCGCACCTTGGAAGAGGGGAAACTCTGGGGGAGGAAGTTTCGCGGCGGAATTTGAGTTCTATTCGTGGCACGAATTCGTCATTCCGAAGGACGCCTTGCCCGAAGTCAAGGACATGAAGATCGAAATCGTGAAGTGAAAGGAATGAAATGAAAGAGATGATACTTGCGGCAGCGACGCTGGCCGCGACGACGGCGGCGTTTGCCGACGACCCGAAGGCTGGCGAGACGTGGCGCGTCTCGACCGAGACGCTGACGCTGCGAGAGAAACCCGACGGACTCTCGTCCGCGCTCGCTACGCTCAAATACAACGACGCCGCAGAGGTCGTGACGACGTGCCGCTTCGCCGTTCCGTTCGGCGGTGACACGGAGAAGTTCCCAGAGACGCTTCTGCCGCTCTGGATAAAGGTAAAGGCTGACGGCAAGACCGGCTACCTGCCGTTCCCGTCCCTCGCAAGCGAATGGCTTATGGGGAACCAGAATCCGAACGAAGCGATCTCGGCGGACGGCACGCTCGCGGCGAAGCGCGGTTTTTCGGAGTCCGAGAATGACGTCGCTCTCGCGTCCATGCGCGGATTCTCCGAATCCGAGAACGGCGAAATGGCCGCGATGCGCGGTGCGGCAGGAAGCGGCAAGGCGGCTGCCAAGGCCGACCCTGCGGCAGTGACGAAGGTCCTGGCGGTGCGCAGGACTGTCTCTGATGCGGAAGTCTCCGCCTTCATCTCGGCGGGCGAGCTCGCCAAGTCCGATTCGCGCAAGTTGAAAGAAGAGAAGGTCGAGGAAGAAGGCTTCTTTGGCGGCTTCATGAAGACTACGCGCAAAGCAAGCGCGAGCGGACTCGGCTTCGCGTCCAAGCTCGCTGGCGCTGTCGGCGGCGATGACAAGCTGATCGGTGCGGCGGCTTCTGCTGGGAAGGTGACGAGCGGACTCATCTACAGCGAAGTCGGTCCCGTTCAGGAATACCAGCTCGGCTGCGTCGTTGCCTCGCGCATCCTGCCGCTCTACAAGCCTCTGCCGCCGAATGATCCGAGGAGCGTTTACGTGCGGACGCTCGGGGCGACGCTCGCCGCCGCGTCGAACGATCCGATGCCGTATCATGGTTACATGTTCCTCACGGTGCAGTCGGACGAAATAAACGCTTTTGCCGTTCCCGGCGGATTCGTCTTTGTCACGACTGGGATGCTCAAGTTCCTGAAGGACGAAGATGAACTTGCCGCGATCCTCGGACACGAAATGGGGCACATGGAGCTTCGCCACGGCATGAAGTCCGTCGGCAAGGAGAGCGTGTTGAAGCTCTTCTCTCTCATGAAGGAAGTCGCGACCATGTCCGACGATTCCGGCGACAGTGCGCAGGAAGCAACAAGACAGCAGCTTGTCGCTCTCGCGGATGAGCTTTTCGGCAAGCTCACGACGTCAATCCGAAATGGCTACGGCATCGAAATGGAGAGCCAGGCAGACTGGCGCTCGATCCAGTTCTCAAAGGTGCTCGGCTACGAGACGAGGGCACTGTACGATGTTTTGGAGCGGTTCAAGGCAGAGAAGGGGACGTACGGCGGCGCGAGCTATCCGGCAGAGCGCGGCGCGGACGTGCTGAAGTACCGCGAAGGCTTCGGCTGCAGGGACGGCGACGGGGCGTCCGGCCGTGCCGCAAGGACCGCACGATACAGGAGTGCTGTGGGAGATTAATATGTTTAACGCAGAGGTGCAGAGAGGTAGAGACGGTTTTGCGAAAGCAAATCCTCCTATCCTCTGCGACTCCGCGTCTCTGCATTAAAAACAAAACAGACTGGAAAAGAAGATGATATCCGGCCACGACAAGGTGCAGGACCGGCGGATCGCCGCGAATGCCAAGGCAATCGAGAGCCTCGTCAAGTACATGCGCGAGGTGCGCGACCACTTCGAGCCTATCTACGGGCTTGCGGAAAAGGTTCCGGAAAAATGGACCAAAACAGTTATAAAGCTGCGCACCATCGTCAAGCTCGGCGTTGTCTTCGTGATCCTCGCCAAAGTCGGCGGCTGGTACTTCAACAAGCAGACGCTGCACAAAATGGCTGACCGCTACGCTGAAGTCGCCAGGCGGCTCTACTATACCGAGAACAACCCCGACGTCGCCCTGCCGTTTGTCGACAGGGCGCTTGAAATCGAGAAGGAGAGCCCGGAGTACATATTCTTCAGGGCGTACATCAAGGGCATGGCTGCAACGCGCAACCTTCTGAACCTTGGACGACCCTTCAACAAGGCGGAACTCGACCGTGCGCATCAGGCGTATGCAGAGGCGGTGTTTCTGCAGGGACTGGAGCCGAAAAGACCGGAGCCGTACATACTGCAAGGTCAGATACTCGCGGCGCTGAAGGAAACGGCTCGTGCGAAGGAGGCGATTTTGAGAGCTGTGCAACTCGATCCAAAGAGCGATTTTGCGCTCATGCGTCTTGCCATGGTGCAGCTCGACGAAAAGGACATCGATGGCGCGGAAGCGTCGATAGCAAAGGCCCTGGAGCAGAATCCGAAGTCAAAGTGGGCGTGGCTCTGGAAAGGCGTCGTCGCGATGGATTTCAAGAAAGACCTCGAGGCGGCGCGAGCATGTTGCGACAAGGCGCTGGAGATCGACCCCAAGTTTGATCTCGCCATCTACAATCGCGGCTGGACGTATGCGACAGGGAAAGAAAAACGCTACGACCTTGCAAGAGCAGAGATGAAAAAGGCGCTGGCGGTCAATCCCGACTACAAGGAGGCCTGCTATGCGATGGGTATGTTCTACGGCTACGAGGACAACTACACCATCGCCAAAGTATGGATGGACAAGGCGATCGCGATGGATGCCGACTTTCTTCTCGCCCACAAATGGCGTGGGATCATCTGCGGCGAAATGGAGCAGTATGAAGAGGCGGTGAAGAGTTTCGGAGCGGCGATTCTGCTCGATCCGATGAACGCCGACCTCTATGTGCGCCGTGCAAAGATGTCCGTCGCGATAGGGAAACTCGACGACGCCTTGCGCGACCTCAACTTCGCGTACGAACTCGATCCCAAGGCCAAGCGCACGCTGCTCTACCTCGGCGATGTCTATCAAAAGGCGAACAACGACGACAAGGCGCTGTCATTCTACGAGAAGGCCATTGCCGCTGACGATAAGTACGACGAAGCCTACGCGCGAAAGGCATCGCTTCTCGCAAAAGAAGGCAAGACGGGCGAGGCGGCCGCGGCAATTGACCAGGCGATAGGTGCAACCACCTACAAGCCAGAGCGGTTCTGGGTGCAGAAAGGGGATATTCTATATTTGGATGGGAAAGCGTCCGATGCGGTGGAGTGCTATGTCAAGGCGCGGACGCTTGCGCCGCGTTTTGCCGAGGCATGGAAGAAGGAGGCGATGTTGCTGAAGAGACTTGGCAAGGCGGAGGAGGCGAAAGCGGCTGCCAAGGCCTATCTCGAGCTCGTTCCGACGGACGAAACGTTTGGTGGAATGTTTTTCAACGCAGAGACGCGTAACCGCCCCTTGAGGGTGGGCGCGACCCGTGGGGAAGCGACCAAGTCGAGCGAAGCGAGGGCCGAGAGTCGCAGAGAATGAAGGAAAAATCCAATAACTTGCGCGTGGCGGTTTTCAGGGTGATTCAGCCAGATTCGACTGGATATTGGCCGAGCCTGCTCTTCGACTGGACGATTACCACGCTTATTCTTCTCAGCGTCGCGTCGGTTTTCATCGTGACGCTTGACCTCACCGCAGATGTGCGGGATTCGCTGAGAGGATTCGAGGCGGCGGTGTCGGTCGTGTTCACACTTGAGTACGCACTTCGCATCTGGACTGCGCCTGAACTCTATTCCGATCGATCGCCGTGGAGGGCGCGTGCAAGGTATGTCGTTTCCGGAATGGCGTTGATAGACCTGTTGGCGATTCTTCCGTTTTGGGTCCCGATGTTTCTGCCTGGCTCTATGCTGGGGATGCGGGCTTTCAGGCTCGTACGGCTCTTGCGCATATTCAAGCTCAATCGCTACTTCGATGCGCTTGCGATGGTCGGTTGCGTAGTCCGGGACAAAAGGCGGGAACTCGTCGGTTCGATTTTCTTCGTTGCGATTCTCATGCTCGTCTCGTCGCTTCTCGTCTATGCCGTCGAGCATGATGCGCAGCCAGAGGCGTTCCGCAACGCGTTTTCGGGGCTCTGGTGGGCTGTAGCGACGCTGACGACGGTCGGGTATGGCGACATCTATCCCGTCACTGCGGTCGGACGCATCCTCGGTGCGGTCATTGCGCTTCTGGGCATCGGCATGGTCGCAATACCTACGAGCATACTTTCGTCGGGGTTTCTTGAATATATGGCGAAGAAACGCGAGGCGTCAAAGGCGGCAGGTGGAAATCAAGCGCCAAAGCTCTGCCCGCACTGCGGAAAACCAATCTTGTCACAAAACGACAACGCAACCGTATACACCAAATGAAAGGACAATAATGAGTGCATCAATAAAGAAATTCGTCGTGGCAGCAAGCCTGCTTGCTGCGGCATGCACATTCGCCGGTGATGCCGAGATTGTGAACGTCGAGGGGCGCGGCACAGGCACGGACAAGGCAGAGGCTCTCAAAGACGCCTACCGTGACGCGGTTGAACGCGCCGTCGGCATGTATGTCGACGCCGAGCAGCAGATTAAGAACGAGGAACTGGTCGAAGACAAGATTCTCACGCAGTCCAATGCCTACATCGAGAAGTACGAAGTTGTAAGGGAGCGGAAGAAGCCTAACGGCCTTTTCGAAGTCCAGATCAAGGCCGACGTCAAGAGATCCGCGCTGACGAAGAAGCTCCGCGACGTGATGTCCAAACAGACGTTCGCCCTTGGCGACGATGCGCAGAACATCCATTCGCGCGTTGTCACGACGGAGAAGCGCAACACCGATGCAGCGGCGCTGCTTGATAATGTTCTCGGCGAACTTGATCCGGTCAGACAATTGATGAATCTATCGCTTTCGTCATCGAAGCCGATCCAATCGGCTGATGAAGACGGGAAGCAGAAACTTTATTATCGCTTTAAGTTCACAGTGGACGAGTGGAAGTATTATGGCGAGTTTCTTCCGCCGCTTCTGAAAGTGCTTGACCAGATTGCGCTCAAGCAACCAAAGGATGTGCGACTTCGTTCGGTGGACCTGGGCGAAGATGGCATTGTCGATCAGAAGAAGGAATATCTCGCTGGGAAGTGGAATTCATTTGATGCGAATAAAGACGGCCACACGAAAATCTCAACTTACCGCTATGACGGTTGTGTCAATGGCGTATATGTCGGTGATATTGGGTTTTCGGACGGCAAGGGAGATTCCTGGTGCTTCTCAAATACGCACAGCTGCTGCAATCCGGCGGAGGAATATTACTCTGGAAGTATTGCGGAAAAAGGTTTGGTTCGTGTGATGGTGATAACGAAGATGAATGCGCCACGCTCGGCCATAACGGCGCGCGAGTATGAGCTGCCGCAGGAATGCGCGGATGTTGTATCGAAATGGTGGCAGAAGGCGATATCTGTTCCGAGCGTCAGGGTGTCAAAGACGCAGTACCAGACAACGACATACAACATAGTGTTCTCAGACAAGAGCGGCGAAGAAGTTGCCGCGATGCCAATCTCTTTTGAGAACAGGATGCTTTCGAATATATTCCTTGGGAATTTGCCTTATTACCCAAAGGGGAACAACTACAAGCATCTTGTCGGGCTGTTCATTTCGCCGATGGTGCATTGCGACGCGGCAAGCCTTGAAGAATGGATCGGCTTTGACATTCCGCAGGACGAACTGCCCAATATCAAGTCGGTGACGGTGGAGCTGGCGGAATAAACAATTTAAGCCACAGAGAACACAAAGATCACAAAGGCTTTGTGTACTCTGTGATCTTTGTGGCTTACACACAAACAAAGAAAGGTAAAATAAAATGAAGACATTGATGGTAAAGATGGCGCTTGCCGCGACAGTCGCGGTTGGAGCTGGAGCGGCGTTCGCCCAGGAGGCGGACGCACAGGAAAATGCGGCTCCTGCCGCAGCGACGGAGGTCGTGAACGACGGAGGCGTCGAGGCCGTTCGACAGGCCGAAGAAGCCGCGCCACAGGAACCGCCGAAAAAGATATCCAACGCCAAGGACGAAGTGACGGCATGGGTCAAGGGCAAGAAGTGGAAGCGGGGTTGGGATTCAAAGAAGAAACGATTCGTGCAGATAATGGCGGATAGCTTTGACTGCGACGACCCTGCCAAGGTGCAGAATGTCATGCTCCAACGTGACATGGCGGCAAAGCGTGTCGTTCTGATGGCAAAGCGTGCTGTCATAGACTCCATAAAGACTGATGTGAATGCAGAAGATATTGTCTCTGCAATGTCAACGCCGGAAACGCCTGATGCTGAAAAAGCAGAACTTGTTAGAACGATCCAGACATTGAAGCAGCAGTCCGTTGCTGAATTTAGCGCAGAGATGCCGCTCTTCGGCGCAACGTGCGTTAGGCAGTCCGAGTCGTGGAACAAAGGGAAGTACCAAGTGGCGATTGTACTAGTATGGTCGCCTGCTTTGGAGCGTTCGGCACGTGCCATCATAACAGGCAACAAGGTTGTCTGCAAGCCGAAGGAAAACGGCAAGAGCATTGAGGAGTGGCTGGAGTCAGTCAACCCTGCGTTCATGTCAGGGCCGCTTCAGTTTGTCGATGCAGACGGTACTCGTTGGTTCCTTGGAATTTCAGCGCGTGACGCGGATGAAGGTTTAGACGCGAATACGTTGAGAACAAATTGCAGACTTGCCGATCTATCTGCAAAGCAAATGCTTGCATTTTCGCTTTGGGGAGATGTCAAGTCGCACGAAATCACCACTAATAAACTAGTGTCGACTACAATTGACGGCAAGTCTTCAACCGAAGCGGCAGAGTATCGTGAATCCGTTATTTCGCAGTCAATCAAAAACCTTCCTTTGCGCGGTGTAAACCAGCTTCTTTCCGAGGAGGTTGATCACCCTGTCACTGGCGGACGCATCTACGTATCGATCTACGGTATCAACCAGGATGCTGCGGAGGACATGCTGAAGGTCGAGGCGGTGAACGTCGCCACGCGTGCCGAGCTTGAGCGGGCCAAGACTGTCGAGCGCGGCAGGGCGGCAGCCAACAAGGCGCATGTTGAGAACGCGAAGAACGACCCCAACGACTTCAACAAGGGCTACAATGCGCAAAGCGGAGTGATCCATAAGGAAGTTCAGTCGCGTAAGGGCAAGCTACAGCTTCAGCAGAAGGAAGCCGCGCAGAAGCGCGATAAGCAGTCGCAGGCCGGAGTGTTCAACAGCGGCGCGGATGCTGATGACGACGACCTGTAAGGAGGCGTTATGCAGGCGTGCATTATTTTAGCGTGTGCCGTGCTGACGGCGGCAGCGGGATGTGCAACACCTGTCATGGTGGAGGGAGAGGGCGCGGCAAACGCGCCCCTCCCGGCCGTTGAAACGCAGGTGGCGACAAACCATGTGGCGGATTGTGCGGTGACGAAAGCGGCTGTGACAAATGCCGCGTCGGTGAAGATTGTCTACCCAAATGTGCCAGACGCCGATTTTTCTGTGGATGACTGGGCGGAAGAGCTGGCGGAGAAGGGGGGCCAGGGGCTTCACATCAGAAACGGGCAGATTCTTGTTGTTGCTCGGATCCCGGCAATCGAAGGCGAACACCAGATGCTTGCCAAGGCGCGGGCGAAGTTCCGCGCCATCGAAATCCTTCGCTCCCACTATCCGGACCTGCCAAAGGAATTCTCCGCTTCGTGCCGCATACTTGTGTGCGAAACGTCCGATTCCGGCGGCGAGTGCGTTGCGGTGATGGCGTTTTCGGAGAAAGACATTTTGCCGGCAGCGTGAAATCCTTTGTCAGATTTTCGGACTGGACTTCCCTAACATTGGAGAAAGAAGACAGGAGGTCTCAATGAAGAAAGTCATATTTGCGGTTGCAGCTTATAGCGTTGCCTTGTGCTTTGCCGAGTCGACGACTACCTACCGTGATGGTTCGGGACGGGTGATCTCGACAACTGTCGTCGACCGAAACGGGAAGACAACGTATCGCGACGGACAGGGCAGAATCCAGGGCTCGCAGACGACTGACCGCAACGGCAAAACGACGTATCGCGACGCGCTTGGACGTGTACAGGGTTCGCAAGTGACCGATAGCCGAGGGAAGACTACGTATCGCGACGCCTCCGGCCGCGTGCAGGGGACGGTCACGACCGATTCTAACGGCAAGTCGACATATCGTGACGGCATGGGGCGCGTCCAAGGTTCGCAGACGACTGATCGTAGCGGCAAGACGACGTATCGCGACGCGCTTGGACGTGTTCAGGGCACACAGACGACAGACAGCCGAGGGAAGACCACCTATCGTGATGCGTCCGGGCGTGTGCAGGGCACCGCTACGATGGACTCTAACGGCAAGACTACGTATCGCGACGGCATGGGCAGGATTCAAGGCACGCAGACGACTGACCGCAACGGAAAGACCACCTATCGGGATGCACAAGGCCGTGTCATCTGGACAAAAACGGTAAAGTGAGCCTAAATGCTCCAAGCGTGTTGAACGAAACCATCATGGTCTTTGGTTCGATTTTTGAGCCAAACACTTGACGCGCTGGTGCGGTTTTAGTACAATACGCGACATGAAAAATGCCATAAAGACCGTATTGGCAGAATTTTATGAGGATGGACTGCCGGAAGTGGTCATTCATCGCGATGTCGAGTATTATGAAAAGACTACCCTTGCAACGGTAATAAAGGGGATGCGCCGCACGGGCAAGACCTTCGTGACATACGAGCGCATGCGGGAGCTGATCAAAGACGGAATCCCGCCGGGGCGCATAGTGCATCTCAATTTTGAGGATGAACGCATAAAAGCGATAACTGTTGACCAGCTCCATTTGATCGGCGAGGCGCATGCGGAGCTTTTTCCTGAATTCGCACAGGAGAAAATCTGGTATTTTCTTGATGAACTGCAGAATGTGAAGGGCTGGGAGGCTTATGCGCGCAGACTCGTAGATTCGCCGAAAGTGCAGTTGTGCCTGACGGGCTCGTCGTCGAAACTGCTTTCAGAGGAGATTGCGACTGCCATGCGCGGCCGGTCTGTTCCGCTTGAGGTGTTTCCGCTGTCGTTCGGCGAATACCTGCGCTTCAATTCCGTATTGAAGAAACCACTGTCCGCCGGGGTCTATACTTCGGCGCAGAAGGGAATGCTGCGCAATGCCATGGAGAGGTATTTCAATGTCGGGGGATTCCCTGCGGTGCAGGACATGCCGGAGGCGGCAAGAAACGCCACGCTTCAGGATTATCTGCATGCGGTGGTCTACAGGGATGTGCTTCAGCGGCACAAGGTAGTAAGCGTGCAGTCGCTCCTGTATACGCTTGACTATCTTGTGCATAACTACGCTCGGCGGATTTCGGTTCACGCGATATCAGGTGTGCTGCGGAATCTTGCCTATTCATCTCGGCGCGAGGATGTTGCAGACTATGTGTCGTATTTCAAGGACGCTTATCTGGTGTACCCAGTCTCGGTGATGTCCGATTCGCTGGCGGTCAAACGGGTCAATCCTGACAAGTACTATGTCGTGGACACTGGCCTCATTTCCGCTGTCACGCCCAAGATTGACGCCGAGAGGGGGTGGAAGCTGGAGAACCTTGTCTATTTGACCTTGCGGCGAGGGATGCGGAAGGTGCACTATCTTTCGCTTCCAGACAACCGCGAGGTTGATTTTCATGTATACGATCAGCTGTCTGGACGGCATAGTCTCATACAGGTGGCGTGGGACATTTCCGATGATGCGACTTTTGGCCGCGAGTTGTCGGCCATCCGAGAGGCCAAGGCGGCAACTGGAATTGAGGACTGTATCGTCGTCACTTGGGATACGGAGGCTGATCTCGGAGACGGCATCCGTGCAGTGCCGGTTTGGAAGTGGTGCCTGTCTAACTGAATAACTATGACTTACCATCTTATGAACTGGAGACTGCTGCGGAGCGTCGTTGCCCTAAGCCTGCCGACTGTCGTGGTCGTTGCGCTTGGCGTCAGATTCCTCGTCGAAGATGTCCCCGTGATAGTGCGTGACGAAAAGGCGCGTGTCCTTGCGACGACCGAGCAGGCGGCGAAGGCAATGCGCGAGGATCCGCTTTTGGCTGACTTTGTCTGGGAACGTGGGCTCGGCGTTATTCGAGGCGCGGCGCAGTTCGGTGACTACCCGGCCGACATGTCGTGGAAGGACTGGAACCCCGAAAGCGGCACGAAGCGTCGCGACATGTGGGGATGGCGTTCATTCGATGGCGGACGTCTTGTCTGGGCTCGCGGCGTCGGAGAGAAGGACGGCGAGACGGTGTATGTGCGCTGGACCGATATCGAAGAACGCGACTACGAGTTCATGTTCTATCTTTTCGGCCCGATGTTTCTGATTGTTCTTGTCGGCATCACCTTCCTCGGAGCGAGGTTCTTTGTAGACTACGTTCGCTCGCGCGACGACTTTCTCGCGGCGACTGCGCACGACCTCACGACGCCGCTCGTCGGCATGCGCTATTCCATCGGGCGGAACGACGAAGAGGCGAAGGTCCTCAACGAGCGGATGATACGGCTTGTCGCCAACATCAAGGACTTCCTTCGGCTTTGCGGGAAGCGCCCC
>ERZ842401.4410-NODE-4410-length-16412-cov-3.448860_pt1 | contig 16412 bp, 16 predicted proteins | sample MGYA00521270_ERZ842401 | MGnify/ENA primary metagenome ERZ842401 (study PRJEB31892, sample SAMEA3878208) | bioreactor metagenome | biome: Moose rumen | place: Sweden | collected 2011-10 | study: EMG produced TPA metagenomics assembly of the PRJEB12797 data set...
TCTTTCCCTACACGACGCTCTTCCGATCTCCAATATGTGAATCTCTCGTTCTACAGTTTATTCTTGCTACATCCATACGAACATTCTTTGCAAATACTTGGGGGTCATTTATCTTTTCTTTATACATACTTTCCTTGCCCTCTTCATAAACCTGTCAAAAAAAACTCCACCTGTTCATCGGCCAATTTTTTCGGTCTCTCTCCTTTTTTCTCTCGTACAGCAAAGTCAGCCATTATGTTTATCGCATCCGACAATGTAACCTTACTTACCCATTGTAATATGCTTCTGGCTTTTGCGCTGTCAAGTCTGAGAATCTCTGCTTCTTTTTTAATATGATCTCCAGTCTCCACCGTTTCATAGTCAGCCATTCCAAACTGTGCTCCCAGCAACTTGGTCAGCTCTCCCACTGTACAAAAGCCCTTTTTATCCGGTCCGAAGTTATAAGCTCCATTATATTGTTTTGTTTTTCCAGCAGACACAAAAAGTCTCTCCGCCAGTAAAAGATAGCCGTTCAAAACATCTAGGACATACTGCCATGCTCGAAGGGACGTCGCATGTCTAATTTTAGGAAGCTCTCCTTTTGTATAGCAATTCAAAATATACGGAAAAAGTCTTGTTTGGTTATCATCCCCATTTCCTATTACATTACTTGCCCTTGCCGTTGCAATGCCTACCATACGCTCTATATTTTGAAAAAAAGTTTCTGCATAGCACATACTGAGCAACTCTTGACAGACTTTACTTGTAGAATAGGGATCCTTTCCTCCTAACGGCGCATCTTCTTTATAAGCCTCCCCTATTCCTCTATCCAAATAGCATTTATCACTGGTAACAATCACAACAGCTTTAACATCTCCATAATGCCTTATTAATTCTAAAACATTGATAACACCCATTATATTCGTTCGTAAAATATAATGCGGAAGAGTCAAACTATCTTTCAAAGAAGAATGGGACGCAAAGTGCAAAACTATTTCTGGATGGAAACTACTAAACACTTTTTCAAGACTCTGCAAATCAACAACATCGCCTTCATGATGTTCATATATGTCTGGAGCGACTCTGGAAAAGAATGAATTCTTATCCAATGGCAATGAATATCCGCAAACCTTAGCTCCCATCCTTGCAAGCATAAGCGACATCCATGTCCCTTTAAATCCAGTATGCCCTGTCAACAATACGCGCTTATTTTTCCAAAACGTAGTCATGCTACTCTTTCTTTGTATCAAGTCCTAATTATTCCCAGAGTTCCATCCCATGACATCATAACATACGCGGCACTGTTCAATTCTTTCATATTCCCCCTTTGCTAAAATCTGTCTGTATAAACTCTCTTTTTCTCCTAACCAGCAAGCCAAGATTGTTTCTTTCTTAATATTTCCTAATACCATAGTCCCATTGATATCTGCACAACAAGCAGTAATATCTCCATTCCAACGCACAGCCAGCGTATCGAATATCTGCGGACAACATACATACCTTCGCTTCAAATATTTTTGCTTTTTATGGAGACTGTCTATTTTTTTTCGATATTCAATATCTTGAATTTTTCCAGCTGTGACATCATCTAAGTTCGTAATACCTACTTCAACATTATCTGCCTTATTCCGACATAATTTCTTAAATTCCTTTATCTTCTCACTACTTTCATCAATAATTGTTGTCCCTATGGTAATATAAGGTTCTGTCTTTGTCCCCCCCCTCATTTCATATAACATTGCCGACTTATGCAACACTTCCTCAAAACAATCCTTTTGCCGTAATGCAAAATACCCCTCTTTATCGACACCTTGGAAAGAAAACTTGACAGAATCTATCTTCATATCTATCAACTTTTTCATAATTTCTGAAGACATGAGACTTCCGTTAGTGGTAAGGTGCACAACCAATCCATTTTCTTTAGCGCGTTGCAAAAACGATATCGCCTCAGGATGTAGAAGAGACTCTCCCTGTCCCACAAACTTAATTGCCTGGCAATCTTCCTTAACAGCCTCTGCTAAAACATTCTGAAAGACAAATGCCTCCATGTATCCTCTTTCCCGTTTGCTTAATCCCAGACCGGTTGGACACATTAAGCATTGAAAGTTGCAATGGTTTGTTATTTCCAACTCAATAATCTTGGGAAAACGAGGCAACTTTCTCATTTTATACTCTGCTGTTCCCTTATCAATGGTTTGGTAAATGCTCTTTAATTTATTTATCCGTTCCATAGTATCCCTTTATATGCTCAACACCTCATTTTATCCTAACTATGCCTACCAGATTCTCCATGGCGCTTTATTCGCTTCCCACATTTCATTTAATTGATCCTTATCTCGCATTGTGTCCATCGCTTTCCAAAAACCATAATGCTTATATGCGTTTAATTGCCGCTTCTGCGCCAAAGCTTCCAACGGTTCTCTCTCAAAAATCAAATCCTCGGAAACTGCAAGAAAATCAAATACAGCATAATTCAAAACCATAAATCCACCGTTAATCCAGCCGCCGTCTCCTTTCGGCTTTTCTATAAAACTACTGACATCTCCTGATTCCGTAATATCGAGCATACCGTATTTTCCCGTAGGCTGAACCGCGGTAATTGTTGCGATTCTACCTCTGTTCATATGATTTTGAAGTAACTTTTGAATATCAACATCAGCAACTCCATCTCCATATGTCAGCATGAAACACTCTTGCGGAGATATATATGGCTGTATTTTCTTTATTCGGTAACCGGTTTGAGATTCCAGTCCCGTATCCACCAGGGTTACTTTCCATGACTCCGCCGCATTATGATGAAGAAACATTTTATTCTCATTTTTTAAATCAAAAGTTACATCGGACATGCGAAGATAATAATTAGCAAAATACTCTTTAATCATGTAACCTTTATATCCGCAGCATATAATAAATTCATTATACCCGTAATACGAATACATTTTCATTATATGCCAGAGGATAGGCATATCTCCGATCTCTATCATTGGTTTCGGTCGCAAATATGACTCTTCACTAATCCTCGTTCCTTTGCCACCCGCAAGAATAACCACTTTCATAACAACCTGCCGACTTTCTCTGAAACGAATGCTTTAATTGTAGAAATCATATAATCTAATTTTTCTTTGGTCATACCCGGATAAACTCCAATCCAAAACGATGCTTTCATAACTTTATCCGTATTTTTCAGATCTCCGATTTTTCGATATCCCAATCCATTTTTTCTCATTTCATCAAAGCATGGATGCCTCAGTAAATTACCGGAGAAAAGCATTCTGGTTTGCACCAGCTTCGATTCCAAATACTGCACAAGCTGATCTCTGCTAAAACCAGCATCTTCACGTACTGTCATCAAAAATCCGAACCAACTCGGAGAGGTATCATTCATACATTCCGGCAATATAAGCCAATCAGACACAGTCTCCAATTCTTCTCTCAAATACTTCCAGTTTTCTTTTCGCGCATTAACAAAATGAGGAAGCTTTTTTAGCTGCGCACAGCCGATAGCCGCCTGCAAATCTGTAGCCTTTAAGTTATACCCAAAATGTGAATACACATATTTGTGATCATAACCATAGGGCAACTCTCCAAACTGCTGCGTATATCTATGACCACATGTATCATCTACTCCAGAAGCACACCAACAGTCACGTCCCCAATCACGGAAAGAACGAACCAAACGTGCTAATAAAGGATTATCTGTACACACTGCGCCCCCCTCTCCTGTAGTGATATGGTGCGGTGGGTAAAAACTATAGGTAGATATATCTCCGAAAGTTCCCGTCTTTCTCCATTCTCCCCGATACAAAACTTCGGAGCCAAGCGCGTCACAGTTATCTTCTATCAACCATAAATTGTATTTATCGCAAAATTCCTTTACTACATTCACATCAAACGGGTTTCCCAGCGTATGTGCCAAAAATACAGCCTTTGTTTTTTCTGTCCTTACTTTTTCCAATATCGAAATATCCATGTTGTATTGTGGGATTGTAATATCAAGAAAGACTGGAATAGCTCCATACTGTATAATTGGAAAAACAGTTGTCGGAAACGCCGCAGCAACTGTAATTACCTCATCATCCTTGCATATTTTTCTCTTTCCCAGTTCCGGAGCTGTCAATGCCATAAAAGCACAAAGATTTGCAGAAGAACCAGAATTGACAAATGCACAGTATCTTACCCCCACATAATCTGCAAGTCCTCGTTCAAATTCATCTGTATAATGCCCCGCTGTCAGCCAGAATTCCAAGCTCGCTTCAATAAGATTTAGTACCTCTTCAGAATCAAACACGCGCCCTGCATAATGTATAGTTCCTTCCTTTAACGCAATATTCTGTCGCTCTTGATAACATTCAGTGACTAATTCTCTAATAAGTTTTCTTCTTTCTTGGTTATTCAGATTCTCACGATTCATTTCTTGTGCCTCAAATCGACTTCTCAATTCCATAAAAAATCTAAAATAAGTTTTTGCTCCACAACCTTCTAAATCTTTGTTTTAAATAAATGCGTTTTAGTACATTCCAAACATACTTTGGATTAAATATGCTTCGATTTAAAAAATAATACGCCTCAAAAGTAATTCGATATAATTCTACCGCCAAATATAAAACTTGTACATACTCTAATGGAAATCTACATATCACCTTTACTGTTTTTAAACGTTCATTTAAATACTTCCCACCAAGATCCAACCACTCCTTTTGCGTCCAATTTACCAGAGGAACTCCATACCGTTCTCTTGCCCTTTTGTCCACTATATGTTCATAATATCTAAAAGTCGCCAATTTGATTTCTGCTAATAGATGATAGAATATATATTTAGTTAGTATACTCTGATCTTGTATCTTAAAAGCTAAATATCTCTCTTGTATACCAGAATAGTACATCACATTCTCATATGTGTAATTTATATACTTATTCCCATTCTTTTTTATGACATCCTCTCGTGTTCTGGAGGCAATTTTCCTCTCAGGAACTTCTACGATCTTTATATCTAAATTCAAATAACAACTTTTTTCATCTGGGCCATGTTCTGCCAAAAACTCCATATCCAGCCAAGTTGATAAGTAGCCATTTGTCTCACTATCAAAGCACATTTCACTTACATGCGTATTTATAAATGTATCTCGCCGATATACTAGATATGAACCATGTGTATACCATAAGCTATAGAAAAAAAACACATCTGTACGCACCAAGTCTCTTGCTGGCAACAGCCAATCTCGTCGTACACCATTTCTAACACATATAACATCCAATGTTCCAAGTAATGCTATATACTTCTCAAGATTTTCTACAACAAGTACATCATTGTCCTGGAGAAGCATTAGGTATTTCCCCCGACCATGCCCTAACGCTACATACCAATTTTTTATATGTCCAAGATGAATTTCATTCACAAATATCTTTAATCTCTTATCCTTTATCTCCTTCAAAACATTTATAGTATCCCTACTCTGCGTTGCATTATCATTAATGACGATCTCAAACTGATTACTCGCACACGACAATATACTATTTACACTCTTTATCAAATATTCGCCTCCATTATAAGTTGGAATGCATATACTTAAAATAATATCTTCATTCATCTTTTCTCTTCCTTTCATTCATCTCGCAAAATTTTACTATTTATTATATGTCGGCTCACACACCACTTTATATAATGCCAACAGTTGATTATATATCAATTCCGGTTCCATTCTTTTAACTACCATTTTAGCATTATTCCCTAAGGTGTTTTTTTCTTCCTTTGAAAGTTTATACACCTTATCCATTGCAGCAAGTAATTGCTTCTCATTATCACGATCTACCAAAAAACCACTATAATTATCTTCTATCAACTGTTCGAAGCTCGCTCCCCTCGTGCCAATCACCACTTTTCCTAAGGCCATGGCTTCTATGCATGTATTTGGCAAATTATCCATCCTGGACGGCATCAGACATGCTTCTGCATGTGAAATAATATAATTTGAATATTCTTTTTCATAAATTGATCCCAAGACAAACACTCTATTCCTATTTTTTATGGTTCTCTGTATATACGAATAGGAATCAAATGCACCATTTTTACTCGTTAAATCCACATTTGATCCAAGAAACACAATATAGGTATCCGGATGATTCTCTAAAAAAACATCCGCAATATTACAAACCATATGCAGCCCCTTAAGAAAATTAAGCGTCCCAAAGAATAAAAAGTATTTTTTATTCTGCAATAGGCTATCAAAAAAAGCAGGTTTCTTCATAATAGCATGTACACAAACAGGACTCTCGATAATCTTTATCTCCTTGTGTATGTACTGAGTAATTAATTCCGCGCATACCCGCGATGGTCCAATGATGATTTTCGCCTTTTTAAGGGCATCCAATTCTCTTTTTTCACTAAAATTCAGACAAAGAGCCGTCACATCAAAGTCTTCAACCAAAGCTCTACGACATATAGGTTCAAAACTTGATATCCTCACAATTGAAGGTGTAAACCTACTCATGAGCAAGGGTATACCTTGCAAACTAGAATACTGAATAATATCGAATCTAAGACGCCTATGCAATTTATTCACACATTTATTGAGAAAAAAACTGGGCCGATATCTTTTGAATATTCTATTTCCAATTGAAATCTCAAAGGAACATCTTACCCTTACAACAGTAATCTTATCTTTCCACAAAAAAATTTGATCTTGATTACTCTTAACTATCACATATACATCATGGCCGTGATTGGCAAATAAAATAGCGACATTTTCCAAATATCTTGCCTGTCCTCCGCATGGCGCTTCGGAAGTAAACTCGGTTGTTACATATGCAATCTTCATCGTTTCTGTAAATTATTTGGATTCAAATGAACTCCCGCGTATTCAGTTTTTTCAGATTATTTATCATAATGTTAAATCCGGTAATCCTGCATGCACTACAGCCAAGCTGATTAGAAGCGTCCAGAAGCTTTTGCGTTGCCTGAATTCTTTCCTCGGATTGCCATATTTCTCTAAATGTCCTTTCATTGACATTCCCCAATCGTAAAATGTCCTGCCTTCTTTTCTCACAGCAAACCACATCCCCGTTTGCATGAATAATAGAAGTAAGCCCATGCGCAATGCAGGGAAGGCTTGCATTATCACAAATCAGCCTGTCATTAATTACCATCTTAAACTTTATACGCCTGTTTTCTGTCAAATTGAGAATCTTTTTTCTCAAATCATACAGTTCCTCTCGTCCGGGTATAAGCTCTATGTCTTCTTCAACCGGTCTGAGATAGAGATAATCCACTTCCAGCTCATCCAGCTTATCTATTATACTCTCAATCTGTGAATGATTTCGCTTGGTTATTACATACCCAATTCCAAGAAAAACCCTTTGATAATCTCGGAGTTCTCTATATCTCTTGATATTATCAAGAACTCTGTCCATAAGATTTTTTCCTTTTTCGAGAATATATTCTTCCGGCGTACTTGCATCAAGTGATATCCTTACCCAACGTAGCTCATTGATAATATCCGATATATCAACCGTTCCATTTGTAATAAGCCCAAGCGACACACCGCTCATACTCCCGTATCTGACAATCTCCTTAAAGTCCGGATGCAGAGTGGGTTCCCCACCGCCCTCCAAAGTAACGCCGATTCCCATTTGTCCGAATTCCCGAAGAAGTCTGAACGCGACCTCTTTATCAAGCTTTGTACCCTTCCCGAGCAGAAGTCTGTCAGTGCACCAAGGACAGGCAAGATTACAGCTGTCAGTCAGATGCATTTCTACACTTATCGGCGGAAGATTGTCATATATTCTTATATGCTCCGCCACCTCCATTACAGACCTGACCTTTTCAGCATGACAAAGAAGTTTTAGTTTATCGTATTCAAATTCATCCCAATAGTTTATCTTATCTTTCATATCAGGATTTCCCGTAATTCATCCGTCGTTGCTTCAGCATATTCATATCCGTAATAAATCGGAACACACTTATGATGCTGCGTTATCCATTCACTATTGGGCATTTTTGCGGTGATTTTGGCTATCACATGCCCCAGATCCCCTGCTCCGAACACCTGTCCCGTCTCCTGTTTAAGCGGCGTATCAAATACGATATATTTGTAATACCCTGATTTCATTCCTTCGGGAAGAATCACTCTGTTTTCAAAAATCTGATCATATTTCCTTGCCAGCCTTCTTTTCCATTCTAAAATCATCGGAAGACGTCTTGTCTGAACAACTCCAAGTGCAGCTGTAAACTCATTTATCCTCATATTGAACCCATTAGGAATTCTGTAATATACATGTCCGTTCACAACCTCTTTTCCATAATTTCTGTATTCTTCTATCCACTTCAGCAGCTTCTCATTCTCGCTTACCACCATGCCTCCATCTCCGAGCGGCATGGTCTTAGTCGCATAAAACGAATATGCGCCGGCGATTCCATAATGTCCCCCTGTCTTTCCCTTCCACCATGCCCCGTGGGCGTGAGCACAATCTTCAACCAATTCAATATTTTTCTTTTTACAATATGCAACTATTTCATCAATCTGAAACGCAATATGACCGCCTATATGTACTACGATAACAGCCTTAGTGTTTGGTGTCACCTTTTTCTCCAAATCTTCAATACTTAAACACAAATCCTCCCTGTTGCAATCGGCAAAGATTACATTGCCTCCTGCCAACTGAACCGCTCGTGCATCTGCCCAGAATGTATTGGAGGGAACGATTACATCCTTTCCTCTGACATCAATATAGTCAAGTATCGCAAGTAACGCTGCGCCCCCCGACGATACCGCTCTGGCGCCCAATTTAACATATTCCCCAAATTCCCGCTCAAAGGTTCTTTGCATATCTCCTTCTGACCAGAAACTGGAATTAAAAATCTGCTCTTCAAGCCGGTAAAATTCTTCCCTGTATTCGCGTTCAAACGGTATGACCATTGACAACCTCCTTACCTTTGATGACGTTTTGTAAGAGCTTCATATATACTATACCACCCTTTAATACAATACTCCCATGATGAAAATTCGTACACCTTTATCCTGTTTATTTCACACTTTTTTTTATATATCCCCACATTCTGAACAACATCGTTTAAGGCAGGAACAAGACTGTGAAAATCATCTACATCAAACAATAGAATTCCTTTCTCCTTTAAATCGGAATACGGCAACCATGAACCGGCTAATACAACATTCCCCTGAAATAAATGCGCCATCATTGTAGAACTCAGTTGATCCGTTGTTTGCATATGGAGCATAATATCTGTCACTATTGTTATCTCTGCCATCTGATCTGTTCGTAAAAATGTATCCAAGATCATATATCTGTCCGTTATCCTCGAAATTGACTCCTCAACCTGCAGTCTGTATGCTTCATTAGGTACTCCATATGTCATTGGAATAATAAAAAAACATTTATCCAATGCCTCCGGCAACAGCTTCTCTATAGCGCATATCATGGCAAGATGCTGATGTTCCTTTGAGCCATTATATCCCAACATAACAACTGTTTTATCAGGGGGAATATTCCATTTCGCTTTCAATTGCGACACGGCATCCGTATTATACCTCTTTATAGAATCTATAACATCGACACCAAATCTCACAATATGATGTGGAATAGCTCGTGTCCATTCTCCATACGTTTCATAAAAAAGCTCTCTCGTTTGAGATGTTTCCGAAGATATAACGGATGCTCTTTTAATTAAGCGCTTTTGATAATATTTAGTCAAACCATTTTTTGACTGTCTGTACACATCTGAGCCCCCAACGGATATATAAATATGCTCTGCTTTATTCTTAAAACTGCCAGCAAATACCCCCCACCGTATATCTAACCAAAGAGGCTGTATAATATCAAAGTGCGGCAATTGCCTGATTGCAACATAATATGCCAAAAAATGGCGTCTAGGCAAGTTTGATACTGTAAAAATCTCCTCGCCATTCTCCAACGTCAATTCCTGCAAATACTGAATTCTTGCTGATTCACTCGTCAATAGACTAATACGTATATTAGGATAATGTTTTTTTAAATTATTCCACAATTGGATCACATATGCTGTATAAAAGTGACATAAAAGAAGTAAACTTATAAACATAATATCCTTTCCACAATAAACTAATTTAATAGACTATTGATCTGCGTACACATTTTCCGCAATGCATCTTTTTCCCAAAAAAAATTACTGTCGCTACGTTCCTGCCTGTTTGCAAAACTATAGTTCGTGATCCAATACGCTAAATCTTCACTACTTACAAACCCTATTGCATATCCCTTATCGACCAATTTCTTCATTTGTTCTTTTTCTTCTCGACAATAAATGAGCGTATATATATTAAAAATTAATCCTTCAAATAATGCCGTTGAATCAACACCGACTTGTATATCGCAAGTTGCTAAACTTTCATATAAACTTATCTTTTTGCTGAATGTAATTTCAATATCCTCATTAAGCAAATAAGGATATTCCTCTTTCCAGTTTTCACTTTCTCCTGGATGTAATCGAAAAACAAACTGATACTTATTTCTATCAAGTAATAAATAAGCCTCATACCCTATTTTAACAATATCATTTATTTCCTTTCCCTGAGAAAGAATTAGTACACGTATTTTCCTATCCATATCAAAAAGATATTGCTTCCTACATTGGGCATATTTATTTACCTGATCCTCCAAATAAGGATATCCGCCAACAATAATGTCAGTTGATGGCATTTGTACAAACGTATTCCAAAATACTGAATATGTATAAAAATAATCAGGCAATTGCGGACAACTTTCTCCAAAAGAATAACTTAAATTATTACATACATTTCCATGTTGAAGCTCTATAGTTGGTATTCCTTCTTCCTTTGCTATAGAATTGATGACACGGCATTCATCGGCCATTCCCACCACTTCTATAATAACTTTGGGATGAACTCGTCGAATAACATATCTCATATATGTGTCTATGCTTTGAATCTGAAAAATTCGCCAAATAATGCCATAAATGAGTTCTTTCTCGTCGCACTCCTTTGAAAAAATCTTAGTCATCTCTTGTAAAGCATCCTTTAATTGAGAGCCTAATACCGCATACATTAATTGCATATTCCGTTTATAAAATTTTTTTTGTAAAAAAAAGCGTACAACACCGGTTATTTTACTGATATCTGTATAGATTAAATTTTTCGTTTCTGTCGGATAAAAATGCATCCCATGAAAAGGTCTTTCCAAGATCAATTTACTAGTATAATTCCTTGCAATATACTCTGTATACAAACATATGTATTTATTATCATTTAATACTTTCCGCGGATGGTTTAAAATAAGGATATCCACCTCTTTAAGCTTGCAATGAGATAAGAACGAGGCTATTACTTTCCTCAATGTGCATATGGATATACCTAAGCTTTTTCTGCCATGGACTGAACTTTTTTCTTTCTCTGTCTCCTTACTTTTCTGATACGATTTTAAGAACCCCCCCCATACCTCCTCCCTGGCATAAACCCAATATTTTATATTCCATATTTCCTTATCAAAAAGGTGATATTTTTTTTCAATATCTAAAAAAGTCCTGATCTTCGAATCCATTATGTTTTCCTTTTCCTATTTCATTTTTTGAAATCTACAAAAATATAGACGTATCCCGTTTTGTTTACCAATAGCAACCATTTTCCACATACTGCATATTTGGGGGTGTTTCCTCGACAGCGGGTCTGATCCACGCGTCATTATAAAAGCTCCTGATATACGGATTTTTATCCCAGCGTCTTCCCTTGATTCCAAACCACAACTGAAGGGAACCCCCCATATGGATTGCCTTTTTTCCCTCTTTTTTGAGTGCCGCAGCCAGAGGCATGCCGTAGGAACCACAGCCCAGTACGGCTATATCAAAATCCTTTCTTAAGATTTCTGTCCGCATATATTCCAATGCTTCGAACCAATCCGCGAACCTCGTGTCTTTCTGCCCTGCGATAGTCTGTACCGCCGGAAAGGTAAGCAGGGTAAACTCTGGGAGTATCTCCGGATTTTCCCATAACCTTTCCCGCCGTTCATATTGCGCTCTAATGGACTGCACAAAGGGATGCACCACCATCACCCTTTTCCCTTTTAATGCCGCCGTCCACGGTCGCTTTCCCTGCGGCAACATCGTCCAAGGCTCAATATTTCTAAGCGCTGTCAACACAACGTCATTCCGACAATATTGATCGATCAGATACTCCTGATGCCCTCCGTTCCAAAAACCCAGCGCATCTGCCTCCGCCGATGCGTCCAGCATTACCTCTTGAAAGTTCTTTAACAAATCAGGATTTTTTGGAAAAAAGCCGGTATTAAAAAAAAATCTTTCCTCCAGTTTCCTATCCGGCTGTCTTGAATGAAAATGCTCTTTCCCGAGAAACTCAAAAACCATTCCCGCTTCCAAGGAGCCATAACGAGCCAGCATAAACGGCGCCGGATCCTGCAAACGCTTCTGCAAATACGAAGCAAAAGCATCTATCTCCATGAGTGCCTTTCTCCTAAGCGTCCGCTTCCGTTCCGGTACTCTGGCATGCAGCCTTGAAAATACGGCGTCTGAAAATCTCAGCGTATCTCCCCATATTCGGTAAAACTGCCACCGCAGTCTCTCCTTTACATCATTCATAGCGAAAATGTATCGCAATAACGACACAAAGGCAGCGTATCCCTTCCTTTGGCAAGCTGCCTTCTGATCTCGTTATAGCCCTCCGAAAACCATATTTCTTCAAGCCGCTGCACATTACAATCTCCGAGCGTATATTTCCCACGCGCATCATTACAGCACAGGCTTATTTTTCCGTCCGGACGTATGATAAATTGTCCGAAAGGCATTGTACAAGGCATATGAAACACTTCTTTTTTATCATTATTCGGAGCCTGTCCGCCTCTCGTATACAATACTTCATGCACCTTACGCAGATGAATTTCTATTTTTTTTTGAAGCTCCGGCTTTTGTTCGCATACCCGGAGCACCATTTTGGACTGCTCTGTTAATTGCAGCTGATCATCATAATTGTCAATTACAAGTCTGTCCAGAAAAGGCATAATTTGGAGCAGCTTTTCTTCAGTCAGCAAACTTCCGTTTGTATAAATTTGAATGGCAGCAAGCGGCACCACCTCTCTTGCACGCCGCGCAAAATCAATAATCCGCTTATCTAAAAACGGCTCATTATTAGAATGCAGGGAAAGGCTTCCGGCAAACCCCATTTCCCCCAGCTGTTTTACAATCCTGTCAAACAGTTCCTCCGTCATGAGCGCATACGGCCTGTTTTCGTCATGTCGGTTCACGGGACAAAATGGACACTCTCCATTGCACCGATTAATGGTTTCTATCTCAACAGAAGAAAAAAGGGACGGAGTTTGCATCCAATTTCTGATTTTTCTTTTTAAACGGGGCTTTAATGCAAAATACGCTGCCTTTCGGAGGAAGCGCCCTCGCATGACATATTTTCTCCATCCAGCATATCTGTTAAAAATCTGCCTTTCATTTTTTTTTTCGTCTTTTTTATTCATACAGTTTTTATTCTTCCGAAGCAAGCTTCTAAGTTAATCACACGCACAGGACTCTAATTTTTTAACTAACTGCTTTCCCCGGATTTCCAACTATCACGCTGTTTTCCGGAAATTCTCCCGCAACCACCGCGCCCGCGCCGACGATACAGCCGTCGCCAAGTATGGTACCCTTTAAAATCAGGGCGTTGCAGCCGATAAAGCAGTTTCTTCCGATATGGATCGGCTTCGCCGCGATTTTTTCCTTTATATCCGCATTTCTTTCTCCAATATCCAGCGGGTGAAAATCATTGTCCAATATTTTCGTATTTCCGCCGATGCAGGTGTATTCGCCGATGGTTATTTCCTTTCGCGCGTAAATCGTTACCCCGCTCATGCCGACATGATCCCCGATCGTAATTTTCGCCTCCGGCGTCCTTGTCACAATGACCGTGCGCTGATACAGTCCGACCAGATTGGATAAAAACGAGCTTTTGATCATCACGTCCGAACCAATACGAAGCGAAGCGCCTTTCGTATTGACGATTACGGGCACGCCCTTTAACCGCAGATTGCTTCCGTAGGAAATTCTCTGCGCCTTTAAGATGAGCTTAAACCAGTTGCTGTTCATCATGATCTGAAGAAACTATACCCCGCCATATGCGGATGTACCATAAGCTTTTCCTGAACCATTTTTGTCTTTCTTTAATTATTCCTCAGCGCCAAGCCTTCGATAGACGTCGACCAGATTGCTCAGATCATACCCCGCTTTCGCCAGCTCCGCCGGATGTCCCGTCCTTTTTCCGTCGCCCGCATAATGCTCCGCAAGTCGTACAGCTCTTTGCGCCCATAGCTTCGCGGACTGTTCTAGGCTTTCCTTTTCCACAATATCCGTCAGCATGACCTCGTCCGTAATCGTATCCGAAAGCAGACAGGGCAGTCCCGCATCCTGCGCTTCAATGACGGCGATCGGCAGTCCCTCGTACAGGGACGGAAAAATCATGCAGTCTAACGCCTGTATCAGTTCCGCGACGTCGCTTCGCTCTCCCAAAAGCATGACGTCATTTTCCAAGCCCAGACACTTTATTTTATCACAGATCGCCTTTCTTTGCTCTCCGTCGCCGATCAGATAAAAAACGGCGTCTCTTCGCAGTCTTTTGATTTCCGCAAAGATTTCCAAAAGAAAAAGATGATTTTTTGCAGAAAAAAAATTTCCGATATGCCCGAACGCCAAACGATCGCCAATGGCAAGCGACTTTCTTTTTTCCCTTCGGACAGACTCGCAAAATGCGTACTGTTCCAAATCAATGCCGTTGTACACGACTCTGTACGGCGCTTTCCCGAACATAAACTCTCCCGCCGCCTGCGAGCACGCGTATCTTTGCGTCGCGAGTCTATTCAGACAGGGACGAAGCAGCGCATGAAAAACGGGGTGTACCGCCCTTGTGGAATGGGCATGCGGGATTCGCATTTTCGCGCCTCCCGCCTTTGCCGCCAGTAGATCCACTGCCACCGTCGCGGTATCTGTCTGCCGAAAGACGATTTCATATTGGTTTTTTTTGACAATATCTCGGATTTGCCGATAATATGCAAGCGGCTGCTTCGCCATACGGGGGATCTTATATACCCGTCCGCCGGGACTTCTGATTTCCTCATGATAATTGTCCGGCTTTTCTCCCATAACGATAAAATCAAACTGGAGCTTTTCCCGATCCAGTCGTCGATAAATCCCCATAAGGAAATTGCTCATGCCGTCCGGCGCCATATTCCCGACAATGTGAAGGATTCTTTTCACAGCGCAAGCATCTCCTTCCGATACTTCATAATTGAATCCTGCATGCGCAGATGCCGCAGCAGATATTCTCTGCCCTTATGCCCCATCTCATGCAGGCTGTTCTCTGACAGCCGTGCTTTTGCCGCTTGCCTTTCTTCTATTTCAGCGACATGCTTAGTTTCCGATGCCAACGCATGCACAGCCGTTTGCTTCACGGATTCATCTTCCGCAAACTGCAAAAAGAACTCCAAATTTTTCCGAAACGTCTCATAATCCCCCGGCTCGGAAAGCAGACCGCAGCCGGCCTCCTCCATAATCCGCGCTCCCTCGGAGCCATGCTCCAATACGCCGAGCACAGGCTTACCCGCCGCCATAACGCCGTAGAGCTTGCTTGGCACGGACACTCCCTTGATCCCCCTCGCATTGACAACAATCTGCACATCGGCGGCGTTTAAGCTGTACACCAGCGCCTCCTTGGGCTGATACGGGATAAACGCGATATTGGAAAGTCCCTGCTCTTGCCTGTACGCTTTTAATTCCTCCAAAAGAGACCCTTCTCCGACAAAGGCAAAAACAACGTTCTTTCGCTTCTCATATTCCGCAAATATCCGAATCAGATTTTTCAGATCATAATATAAGCCGATATTTCCCGAGTACATTACGACAAATTTATTCATCAGCCCGTATTTTTCACGAAATGCCGCGACGCTTGTCCAATGCACGGCATTTCTCGCGATCGGGTATACGACCTCCTCATTGACCCAGTTGCTGATAAAGGCATACCGCGGAAGCCCTCGGGAGGCTTCAGGCACCTGCGGTTTCTCCCCTGTCTGGCTCTGTTCTATCCCCAGCCTGCCAAACAGCGTTTCCAGCATATCTCTGCCAACAACGATGACCTCGTCCGCCTTTTTGCACGTCCATGTATCTATCCTCCGAAGCAACGGATAGGTAAGCCCTGAATTTGCGACGTTGACCGCCCTCGACTGCTCCGGATTGAAATCCTGGATATTGTAAACCAACTTTGCCTTTTTCAGCCGCTTCCCAATAACGCCGAGCAGCCCGCCCAAAATCGGCGGCTGGGAAATCGCAAACACAATGTCCTGCCCGCCCACCTGCGTCGTTGCGGAGATTGCCGAAAAGCTTGGCATTAAAGAAGAAGTTATTAAACAATATAATTATGATTATCAAAAATAAATTT
>ERZ842401.4411-NODE-4411-length-16404-cov-4.595633_pt1 | contig 16404 bp, 17 predicted proteins | sample MGYA00521270_ERZ842401 | MGnify/ENA primary metagenome ERZ842401 (study PRJEB31892, sample SAMEA3878208) | bioreactor metagenome | biome: Moose rumen | place: Sweden | collected 2011-10 | study: EMG produced TPA metagenomics assembly of the PRJEB12797 data set...
TTGCCTTCCGCCGGCATCGCGAGCTCACCCGCGATGCGCTCTTGACAGAAGCGCTTGCCTTGGGCTATACAAACCAACTGCCTTGTTCGCCGCATGGTTTTGCCTGGCACAGGCGCCGGGCTGCGGCGGACCATAGACCATAAGGAGATATTCTATGCGCAAAATGGAAACACTGCTGCTCCTTTCTCCGGAGCTGTCGGTGGAACAGCGCGAAACCATCCTGAGCACCATGGACGGCGTGGAGGTACTGGCCGCCCTCGGTGAGCTGACGCCCCGGCCCAAGGTGCTGGTGGTCTCCCAGTTTTCCAGCGGCAACGTGGCCAATCTGGCCGCTGCCGGCGGGGCGGACTATTTCATGCTGAAGCCCTGCAAGCCCACCTCGGTGTGTGAGCGCATTCGCCAGATGGCCGCCCCGGCCTTCCCCGCCGAGGACGCCGCCCGGGTGGGGGGGGTGAACATGGAGGGCCCCTTCATCGCCGAGGGGAGAAAGGGCGCCCAGCTGGCGGAGCATATCCTCCCGCCGGATATCGGCCTGCTGCGGCACTGGAGGGAAATCAGCGGCGGCCTGGTAAAGCTCATTGACGTCGCCCCGGAGCAGCCTGGGGGCATGGCCTTTGTAAAGGCCGCCCGGGAGCTGTGCCACGTGTCCATTGCCCACACCGTCGCCGACTACGACCAGGCCAAGGCAGCCTTTGACGCCGGCATCGACCACGCCACCCACCTGTTCAACGCCATGGCGGGGCTCCATCATCGGGAGCCCGGGGTGGTGGGCGCCGTCTTCGACGACGACCGGGTTTATGCCGAGATGATCTGCGACGGGCTGCACCTGCACCCCGCCGTGCTGCGCACGGCTTTCCGGCTCCTGGGAGACCGGGCGATGGTCATCAGCGACTGCATGCGGGCCGGCGGCATGCCGGAGGGGGAGACCGCCGAGCTGGGCGGCCAGACCGTCTACGTGAAGAACGGCCGGGCCACTTTGGCGGACGGCACCCTGGCCGGGTCCGTCACCAACCTGCTGGACGAGGTGCGCAATCTGGTCCGGTTCGGCATCCCGCTGGAGCAGGCGGTGAAGGCCGCCAGCTACACCCCGGCCAGGTCTCTGGGCCTGGAGAAGGACATCGGCAGCATCGCCCCGGGCAAGCGGGCGGACCTGCTGGTGCTGGACGACGAGCTCCAGCTGATGGGGGTCTACCACTGAGGGAGAGGACCGGAAAATTTTGAAAAAGGGTTGACATTCCCCCGCTTTTTGGTATAATAACTATTGCTGTTCGGCAGAGCAGTAGATAGCGGTATTGTGTAAAGGTAGCACAGCAGACTCTGACTCTGTTTGTCTGGGTTCGAATCCTGGTACCGCTGCCAAAAGGTCTCGACGCCGCGGGGTGCCGAGACTTTTTTGTCGAGGTGTGGCTCAGTTTGGTAGAGCGCCACGTTCGGGACGTGGAAGTCGCAGGTTCAAATCCTGTCACCTCGACCACAAGAAACCCGCTAAGCTCTAGGGCTGGCGGGCTTTTTTATGCCTATTTGACCCCTTCGTTGACCCCAAACAGCTTTTTTATGCCTGCTTGAGCTGGGCGATTTGTGCCTCCATTCGGTGAGCGCTTTCCGTCTTCATTTGGTCGGTGATGTAGCCGTATACGTCCAGGGTGAAGCTGGCAGCGTGATGGCCCAGGTTGCGCTGGACGGTGAGGATATCGTCCCCGCCCTTGATGGCCAGCACGGCGTAGCTGTGGCGCAGATCGTGGAAGCGTGCCTCCGGAGCGCCGATCTGCTCCGCCACCCTTTTGAACTGGCTGTAAACGCTGGAGCCCGCCAGGTGCTGCCCCATTTCGTTGGTGAATACCAGGTCCCACTCATTCTTCCAGAGCCGCCCGGCTTTGAGCTGGTTCTCCGTTTGGCGGAGCTTCTCTTCCTGGAGGACCTGCATCACCGAGGGGGCTGGCTTGATCACCCGACCTTTGCCGTTCTTCGGGGTGGTGAGGGTGGTGACCTTGCTGCCGTCCCGGGCCAGCTGGAGCTGCTTGTTGATGGTCAGCGTGCCGGTCTTGAAGTCCACGCAATCCCAGGTGAGGCCCAGCACCTCCCCCTGGCGCAGGCCGCAGAACAGGGTGACGATGTACACCCGCTCATAGACATGGCCCTGGATGGCCTTGAGAAAAGCCGTGATCTGTTCCTCGCTGAAGGGGTGCAGGTCGGGCTTTTCTGTTTTGGGCAGCTTGGCGGCGTCGGCGGGGTTGAACCGCAGGTAGCCCACCGCCACGGCATCGTTCAACGCCCGGTGGAGGATCCCGTGGACGTTCTTCACGGTCTTGGGGGATTTCCCCTCGGCGGTGAGCCGGTTGTAGAGACTTTGGATCTGGGGCGTCTTCAATGCCGCCAGCTTGACCTTCCCCAGTGCCGGCCGGAGATAGCGCCTGGTGGTGTCCTGGTACAGGGTCTTGGTCCGGGGCTTCACGTCCCCCAGGTACTCGGCCTCCCAGGTGTCCAGCCACTGGGCCAGGGTGATCTTCACCGGGTCGGTGTAGGTGCCGTTGTCCCGGGCAGAGAGGGCCGCCGTCAGTTTCTTGCGGCACTCGTCCTGGGTGTGGCCGAACACGCTTTTGCGCTGGCCGTTCACCACGAACCGCCCTTCCCAGCGCCCGTCCGCCCGCTGGCGGATACTGCCGGCCCCGGCGGCGTTACGGGTGTTCTTTCGTTGTTGTGGCATTTGTTTTCTCCTCCGCTTTGCGGGATTTGTTTTGGTCGACGATACCCATGCGAAGATTTGTCTCCCGCATGATTTCATCCAGCTTCCTCTCTACTTCGCTCACTTGAGTAAAGGAATCCACCACAGAGCTGAATCGGGTTGAGAGCTTGAACTGCATATACCCCAAGCGCTCCAGGGTATCATAGAGGCCTTCAAGCTCTTCGTCAGTCAGCAGGCCCGGTTCTCTTTCGGAATAGTAATGGAGATCACCGCGAGCTGCACTGCTGTACCAGAGGAGCCCCGCAAGATCATGGATGATGAAGAAAAAATCATCCGATTCCAGCAGACGGATCAGCATATCCCAATCAGAATGGATGCTGCGCACCGTGCGGGCTGGTCTCTTGGTTCCGGTCAATGGAATCTCCTGCAAGAGCTGCAGCATATCCAAAGCCGCCTCCGTCAACCCGGTATACGCCAGGGCGACCTGACGCCGCTCTTCCTCGGAAGGGACCAACGGTGTGGGAAGTCCGAGGAGAAAGTCTGCAGTTACATCGTAGTATCGGGCAAGCGCTGCGATATGCTCCGCCTTGATATGCCGGGTTCCGGCTTCCCAATGATTATACACTTCCCGGGAGACCCCGATGGCGTCCGCCACCTCCTGAGGCGTCCTGGCACCCCGCAGGGTCCAGATCCGTCTGCCGATCTCTTGATCGATGGATGTGCTTTTGTTTTCCGCCGCCATCACAAAACCTCCTGAATTGTTTTTGTGCCACTTTTATCTGATTAGAACATAATCGTTTGACTCGAAGGGGAGAAGCCGCTATAATAGGGATTAGGAAGACGAAAAGGAATCACCAATTCTAGGTGATTTTCGTTTTCATCTACATTTTACACCGTCAGGAACAAAAACGCAACTATTTTTTTGGAGGTGGTCACTTTGACAGATCAGGAGCGTGAGCAGGCAAGGAAAGCGGCCAACGAGTACAAGCGACTGTGGGCCAAGCGCAACCCGGACAAGGTCAAGGAAGCTCAACTGCGGTACTGGCTCAAGCGGGCGCAGCAGCGAGGGGAGGAGGAAAAACGTGGAGAAGCTGGCTCTTGATATCACCGAGGCCGCCGCCCTGCTGGGGGTCAGCCGGCCCACGGTGTACGCTCTCCTCCGGCGGGAGGATTTTCCCCGGTTCAAGATCGGCCGCAGGACCAAGATCCCCCGAGAGGGCCTGGAGGCCTGGGTCCGGCGGCAGGCAGAGGAGGCGACAGACAGTGAAACGATATGAGAAAACCGCCCCCGGTGTTCGCGGCACCGAGAGCGGCAGGGCGGGAACAGCATGGGTTTGCTCATATTCCCACATCTTATTTTACCACGGAACCCCACGGGATTCAAGGGCGGGAGGGATCGGACTTGACATTTGACAGCTTTCTCTCCCGCCTGGAGGGAGTACACCGCACCGGGGACCAGGCCTCCGCCCGGTGCCCCGCCCACGAGGATACAACCGCGTCCCTTTCCGTTAGGCTGGGGAAGGGGGATCGTGTGTTAGTGAAGTGCCACGCCGGCTGCAGCCCGGAGGAGATCACCCGGGCCATGGGCCTGACGGTGAAGGACTTGTTCCCGGAGAAGAACACCCGGAGGACTGAGAGGTGGGAGACCGAGGCCCGGTATGACTATCACGACGCCCAGGGCAAGGTGCTCTATACCAAAGTGCGGTACCGGAAGCCGGACGGCAAGAAGGCCTTTAGCTGGTACCACGGCAATCACCAGAAGGGCCGGGGCGGAGATCCTGTCCTGTACCGCCTGCCGGAGCTGGCCGGGGCGGAGACGGTCTACCTGGTGGAGGGAGAGAAGGACGCGGACAACCTCCGCCTCTACGGGCTGACCGCCACCTGTTCCCCGGATGGGGCAGGCCCGGACAAGTGGAAGTCGGAGTTCTACAATGAGCCCCTGCGGGGGAAGAAGGTCATCATCCTCATGGACAACGATGACACCGGGCGGGACTTCGGAGAGCAGGAGGCCCGGGCGCTCTACGGCGTGGCCGCCAGCGTGAAGCTCATCGACCTGCGGGAGGGCTGGGACGATCTGCGGGAGCACGATGATATTTCCGATATCCTGGCCCGGCAGGATCCCAAATATGTACTGGCCAACCTGGAGGCGCTGGTGATGCAGACGCCGGAGGCTGAGCCGAAGTCGCTCTCCGTCGCAGAGGAGAAGCCCCAGCCGCCCGCCTTCTTCGATGACACAGGCCGGCGCTTCCTGTTCAACGTCATGGGAGACTATCTGGTGCAGCACTGCCACGCTTGCCTGATCCACGGGGTCGTTCACATCTATGAGAACGGGCTTTATCGCCCCGGGGAAAATATCCTGCACGGACACATGCTCCGCCTGGTGCCCACCCTCTCCGATGCCCGGCGGCGGGAGGTGTTCAAATATATCCGGGTCTGCCTGGACACCCCGGTAAAGGAGGTCTCCGACCCGCACCTGGTCCCCTTTAAGTCCCGAATCTACGACCTGGAGCATGACCGTTTCTTGCCATACAGTCCGGACCACGTCTTCCTCAACCGGTTTCCGGTGGATTACGACCCCTGCGCCCCGGCGTGCTCCATCGTGGATCAGACCCTGGACGCTATCTCCGTCGGAGACCCGGAAGTCAAGGCGCTGATCCTGGAGACCTTTGGAAACTGCTTCTATTTGCTCAACGCCTACCGTGGCACGGTCATGCTGTACGGGGAGAACGGCAGTAACGGCAAGTCCACCCTGCTGAACCTGCTGCTGCAGATGGTGGGCAGGGAAAACGCCTCCTTCCTGACGCTGCAGGATATGGCCGAACGGTTCCGGCTCATTGACATCTACGGCAGGGCGATCAACGTCTGCGATGACAACGGGGACCAGTTTATCGCGGACTCCTCGGTGTTCAAGCGGGTGGCCACCGGGGGCACGGTTACCGCCGAGCGCAAGGGCCAGGACGCCATCAGCTTCGTGCCCTTTGCCAAGTGTTTCTTCGCGCTGAACAGCCTGCCGCCGGTCAGCGACAAGAGCAGGGCGTTTTTTTCCAGGCTGTTGCTGATCCCCCTGAATGCCGACTTCTCCCAGTCTAACACCCGAGACATCAGCTTGAAAGACCGCAAGTGGTCCGAGGCGGAGCTTGCATACTTGACCCGGCTTTCCGTGGAGGGGCTGAAACGGCTGATCCGCCAGGGAGACTTTACCAGGCCTGCGTGCGTTGCCCAGGCTCTGGCACGCTATGAGCTGGAGAATAATCCGGTGCTGGCGTTCCTGGAGGACCATGGTTCCGTGGTGAATGTGCCCACTGCCCAGGTCTACCAAGACTTTCGGGACTGGTGCCTGGACAACGGCCACAAGACCATGACACAGGTCCGTTTTTCCAGGGAAGTCTGTGCGAAGTACGGCCTGCAGACGCTGCCCAGGTATGTGCAGGGGATGGGCACGGTCCGCTGTTTTGTCACGACGCAGTAGGGCCTTACGCTTCTTGCGGATTCTTACAGGTTTCACAGCGAAAGTGTAAGACCGAAAATCCCCATGATTGCTGGCTTCACAGGCTGTTTCTTACACATTTACACTTCTTTGATCGAGTTTGTATTGTTGTAATGAGAGACGATTCTGACAGGAGCTCTCGACATGTTTTCGAGTTGGAACAGCAAAGCGTAAGGCAAAATGAGAAAGGCTCAAAGCCGCATAAACACTGGGCTGGAGCATCTTACACTTTGTGGATGAAAAAGTGTAAGACGGAATATTATGTAAACCAGAAAGGAGATCCACATGAGCATTCCGACCCAAGACCGAAAGCCCGCCACTCTCAGCCGGGCCTTTATCAAGCTGTTGGATGAGTACACCCCTGGAAGCCTGGAGTTGTTCCTGGCGTGCGTAGACGATGAATCAGAACGACTGAAAAAGGACCTGTGCAAGAAGGTTTCCGCTCAAGCTGAGATAACTAAAGCACTGGGCTACGCACTACTATTTCAGGACAGTGAATCGGACGCCTGGAAGGTTGCCCGCAGTGTACTGGAAGAGGCCAAGCTGGAACGCCGGCCCGGAAAGGAGTAAGGCAATCATGGACCTGACTATCAACACCGCCGTCCCTCTGGACCGCCTGAGTTCCCATTTTGGGTACATTGTTTTGCTCTGAAAACAAAGGAAAGGAGACTGCAGACCATGATGACCGATGAAATGCCCTGGCGCTACACGGTGCTTGCCGTGGCCGACGGGGGAGACCTGGTGGAGCTGGGCAAGTTCAAGACGCCGGATGCCGCCCACCTGTTTTGTTCCATGTGTGAAGAAAATTGGCACCGCCCGGGGATCACCTTCGAGGTGGACGACCTTCACCGTGCCTTCTCCACCGAGGAGCTGCTGGACGGCTCCGCCGAGGAAGCGTGACCGCCCCGCCTTCAACATCCTTTTTTCCATACCAACATGAGGAGATGAGCTAGATGATTCACGGAAAGAATCCGCCCCAAAGCTATGAAGAAATGAGTCTGGTCGCCGACGCCAAGCGCGGCAGTAAGATGTACCGGGCGGAGTCCTCGGAATTCGTGGACGGTGAGATCAGCCGCTTGGTAGACCTGGCCACCCTGGAGCTGGCCGCCCTTTGCGACCGGCTGGAAACGGTGAGCCTGGAGGATACCAAAGCGGTGAAGGCGAAAGCCATCGAGTACCTGCGCGCCTGTGCGGAGAAGTCCATCGTGCCCACCATGACCAGCTTTTGCCACGCCCTGGGCTACTCCGAGGAGGGCGTCCGGCAGTTTCGGATCAAGCACCCCAAGCACCCCACCGCCGACTTCCTGGAGCTGTTCCACGAGGAGTGCGCGGAGACCCTGAACCAGACCGCCTTGCGGGGCTACACCGAGCGGACCTACTCGATTTTTGCACAGAAGGCCAAAAACCAGTGGAAGGACAGCATCGTGATCGAACCTGTGATGAAGGATGCCGCCCTGGAAACGGTGTTGTCCGCGGAGGAGATCGCCGCCAAGTATCAGGACCTCCCCGGGGAGTGACCGCCACCATGCAAAGTGATGGGTACAGCACCGCCGAGCTCATGGACCTGCTGATCCCCTTCGAGGAGCTGGAGGACCGAGCGCTGGCCGAAGTGTGCGCCGGTTTCATGGGGTTGAGGCCCAGCGTGAACCTCGGTCCTGCCCAGGTGATGGTGAACCGGTTCCGCCTGGCACGGGCCGCCCAAGACCTCCGAGTGAGAGAACACGGCTCTTCCTGGATCCTAGTGGACCGCCGCCGTACCGGGAGAAAAGGGGAGGCACCCGCCCGGCGCCGCCGAGGATAGGCCAGCCTGTACGGACACAGGCGTTGCTTGTCGGCATCATGCCGCCGGGGTATCAGGGGGATCCCCTGCCTGGCAAGCTGTCGAGTGGTATCACGAGGCGTTGCTTGTCAAGATTGTACCGCCAGGTACAGGAAGCTGCGCAAGCAGATTCGTTGCTTGTCCAGATTGTGCCGTGACAGGACCGGCCGGAGAAAACCACAAATCGGGGCAAAAGAAAGGCCGGGGGGCACTTGCAGCTCTCCGGCATTTTATTACTTTATGTATTTTATCATTTGAACTAAGTAACTTCCATCAAGGTTTTCAACTTCTTCTTTATCAAGCGTACGTCTCGCAAATTCAACAAATCCATTGGATGAATAGAAATCGATCAGCTTCGGTTTATCTTCGCACTCAAGGTATGTAAAGCGACCCCCGACATTATCTTGAATGAACCGTATCTTTTTACATGCTTCTCCCAGCAGTTCGTCACCCGATATAAGTTCATTAAGTCCATCAGTATAGTTCTTTCCAAGTTGAGCAATCAATGGAGCAGAAATAATATATCCATGAGCATCTGGATCGTGTTTTGCAAAATGTGAAATACGCTTGCGAAGAGTGTTTCTCGTCGATTTTCCGCTCTTTGTTCTAAAAAAACCATCTTCCACCTTAATCGCTTTGCTTGAAAGAGTGAAGTATCCGACTAACTTCCATTCTTCCCGAAAGGAGGCAAACACCAAGTGCGTCTGCGACCACCGCTGTTTTGAGAAGTCAATTGCTTTGTTGCGCAAAAAATACTCAACATCCTTGTTCAGAGGACAAGAAAAACGGGAGAGAATCTCTTTTGTGAAATCCTCTCCACATTCTTCGACTAAATCACGCAAATTGACAACTCGAAAACCCGTCATTTCTTTCGACCAAACATCAGTCGAAGATCATCGCGATTAACATCAGAGAAAGATCGACTGTTTACGACTGGTTTTGAAGACTTTCCTGAAGCGTTTTCAAGTGCATTAACCAAAGAAAGGGCAGTTTTTTTGTCCTTAATGTTTATTGTCTTCAAAATACTCTTTGTTGCCATAGAACAACCTCCTCAGACTGTCAGAAAAACACTACTACCAGTTTCAGTCCTGAAAGAATTACCAATCACGGTGGTCGTTTCACCGACAGGATAACACATAGAAGACTAAATTGCAAGAGGAATAATTTGATAATTAAACTAGTTTGTTCACTCAATAATACGCTCAAAACTCAGAAAAGTTGCCTTCGCTAATGCAACAAAGAATAATTCGTTTTTGAAAGGTCTACTATTGCACCCCTGCTGATATCAGAGCCGCCTTTGGGGACATTTTCCGTCATCTCTGGTTCGAGGCGTAGTAATGAAAAGGGCCTTTTTGAAATTTGCCGCCACAACGGAGGAGTTATGCGATCTCATCCGGGGCCCCGCTGCTTCCCCCGCCGGTGGTGGTGGCCAGGTCACGCTCCATCCGCTCATCAATCGCCTGCTTGATATAGCCGTTGACGGATTCCCCTGCCGCTGCCGCCGCCGCTTGAACCTGAGCGTACTTTTCCTTAGTCAGATCAAGAGGTACACGTTTCAGCTTGTCCTGCTGGTACTGGTAGAGATATTGTTTGCGCTTATCATCCAAAAAGCATCACCTCCTAATCAATATAGCACAGTTCACAGATTATGTACATATCAAAATTGCACATAATAATGTACATAACATTGTGCAACATTCCATCTTGAAGTTATGTACATAACATGATATCATATAATCACAGAAAGGGAAACACAAACCCAGACAACAGGAGGTCACGATCATGACACTGAGAAACAAAATCATCTTCAAACTGAACAGCCTGTATTCCACCCTCTGGATCGCCGTCACCGGCACGGACAAGTTCGAGTATCGAGACCGCAGCCACATTCACAGCGCACTCATGAGCCTGTACAAAATCTAAAGCCGAAACGCCGCAAGGCGTCACCGGGAACCGCCCCACCCGGTCTGATGATGGCAGGGCAACGGAGAAGAACGGCAAGTCAAGGTGGACGGGAGTAGGCGAAAGCCGAAAGCAGGAGTACCAGATCAGAGCTGGAAAGGATAAACGAAGAGCCCGCAGAGCGAGGCGAAGTTAAACAGCCCCCAGCCGCTTGCCAGACTTCCCTGAACAAGGAGAGGAGAGCCGACTATGAAACGCTACGATTTGAGCAAGATCATGACCCGGGCCTGGGCCCTGTACCGGAAGAACGAGGAGCTCACCTTTGCCGAGGCCCTGCACCGTGCCTGGCAGACCGCCAAAGCCGAGCCCGTCAACACCGCCCGGATCCAGGAGGCCAAAGCCGCCGCCGGCGTCACCGAGGAGACCAACACCTGGGCCGGCTGGAAAGCCCTGGGATTTGAGGTCATCCACGGCAGCAAGGCCCTGTTTGGTGCCACCCTGGAGTGGGCCAGCAGGGGAGACGGCCAGACCTACAAGGCCCGGTTCTTTGGAGCCAGCCAGGTCCAGCCCATCGTCGCGTAAAGGAGGAACCCACCATGACCACCGCCGTCGTCTGTATCGTGTTGATCGTCCTGGCCGCCGCCCTGGTTGGCAGGAAGAACGCCAAAGCCGTCCGAGCCCTGACCGCCCCGCCCGTATTTTTCCCGGTACGGCCCGGCCCGATGAGGACGCCGCCCGCTCCGGTGCCAGAGCCTGAGCCGGACCTCATGCCCGTGATCCTCCCCACGCTGAAAGAGCTGGAGAAGGAGGCGCGGGACCGCCAGAAGGCCGCCAGAGAGGCCGAGGAGCGCCAGCTTGCCGAGTCTGATATAGACCGCTGGGAGGGGCTGAAAACCACCTATATCCGCCTGCTGGAGGCCATAGACAACGAGCTGGAGACCACCACGGACCCCAAGCGCATCACCACTCTGCTGACCCGCCAGGCCAACACCGAGGCGAAGGTCCACAACCTGGACCGCCGGATCGAGAAAGCCTATTTTGTGGCTCGCCGAGCCGCATAAGAATAAGGAGGAACCCATCATGAAAAACAAGAAAGAAACCAGGTACACCATCAACTGGGCTGCTGTGGACAAGGCCTGGGAGGAGATGAACGGCAACACGCCCGACGAGACCCACAAGGATTTCCTGCAGAGTGTGACCTCCCTGTGCATCAATGCCTACGAGGCAGGGAAGCGGGGGACTCCGCTCCAGGATGAGATCCCGTGGCTGGATTGAGGGGAGGGGAGCACATGCTGAAGAACAGCGACGCCAACGACTACTTTTACTGTCTGTGTGACGTCCGGCGCCTCCTGAACCACGCCCGGGTCGTGGAGGACAAGGAGGAGGTGCTGGCCGCCGTAGGGACAGCCGTCCTGGCCCTGGACGACATCCTGCGGCATCTGAGCCTCAACGGGGCCGACGATTTCTTCGACTACTTCACAAAGGGGGAGAGCATCCTGAAATAAGAACCACCGCCGCCTTGCATCCCGCAGGGCGGATTTTTTTGGAGATAAAACAACCGGCAGAGAAAAAAACAAAACAGCCGCAAGGAGAAAAGGTCTTTCTGCATCTTTCTGTGTACGGAGAGGAATTTGATACCAGAATGAAAAAACAAGTTGACCCCTTTTCTGACCCCAAACAGCATTTATAAAGATTTACACCCATTGACAGGAAAATCGGAAAACCCAGGGCCTAAGACATTTCCTTGACTTCGTTTTACAGCGATTTACAGCCCCGGTATAATTCAAATCCTGTCACCTCGACCAAAAATCGCGCCTTGACCCGTAGGGTCAGGGCGTGATTTTTTGGAACGGGATTTGAACCTGAGAAGGTCTGGCCGTTTAGAAAATGTGCCGGTGGCACATTTTTAGGCCAGAGTGGTGAGGCCGGTACCGCGGGCAAAGCCCGGGGTGGCCGAGCCATCAGAGGCAAGAGACGCAGTCTCGCAGCCGCTGGTCAAATCCTGTCACCTCGACCACGTCGCAGCGAGCCCTTGAGGTTCGCTGCGATTTTCTATACCGAAAATCGCGGCTTCACCGTACGGGCTGCTGCTCCTCCCTTCAAAAAGTCACGTTTGCTGCGGCTGTTCGCTTGTAAACGCGCTCACTACGCCTCCGCTGCAATACCAACTTTTTGCAGAAAAGACCACAGTCTGTCTTCCTCTCCCCACATAAACTTTGTTTTTGCGGGGGCCCCTTTCTTTTTTTGATTTTGCGCGCCTCCGCTGCACTGCCAATTTTTTGCAAAAGAGGCGCCGCCTATAGTTATCATGTTATATCTTTACCCCTAAGGAAAAGTCAGCTCTCGAGCATACCCGCTTGGAGGCTGGCTTTTTTATTTCATCTATGGTAAAATAAATAACACTTTCGTTTGACTTTTTTGTGGGGCAGGAACTAGTATTTGCGGAACATGCAACACGAAATGCAACACAGTTCACCTGGCTGAACAATGACCGCTTGAGGAGTGTGACCGGCGATGATCCGAACGATAACGAGAAGGATAGCTTGCCTGCTGCTGGCAGCATGGGCCCTGCTGTGGGAGATGCCCCTGAGCACCCCGGCTGCCACGGCCTCCGGGTACCAGGACTGGAGCGGCAGCTCCACCTGGCTGCGGGGAGACGGCTCCGCCGAGAGCCCCTTCCTGCTCTCCACGCCCCGGGATCTGGCCTACTTCCGGGACCAAGTAGCCGCCCCGGGCGGGTATATCCAGTGCTTCCCCGGGGACGATCCTTCTGCCCCGGCCGAGTACCGGGCGGCGAACTCCGCCCACTACCGGCTGACGGCGGATATTCTTTTCAACGACCCCAACGGCGCCGAGTGGGAGAGCTGGTCGGAGACCGTGGCCCCCACCAACGGCGGCGGGACCGTCCACCGGTGGACGCCGCCCGGCATGAACGGCGACAAGGGCGGCATGTTCCAGGGGCACCTGGACGGCTCCGGGCACACCATCTACGGGCTGTACATCGTCCAGCCGGAGGACCGCTGCGTGGGCTTCCTCGGCCTCATGAGCATGGGCACGGTGGAGAACCTGCACCTGTCCTCCGGGTGCGTCATCGGCGGGAACTGCACCGCCGCCTTTGTGGGTCGGGCGGTGAAGTGCCTGAGCCTCGTTGGCTGCGCCACGGACCTTCACGTCTCCGGGGGCCAGGCGGTAGGCGGCTTTGTAGGCGGAAATCCTCACTCCGCCAAAAACCCGGAGGCCGCCACCCTCCCGGAAAAGGAGACCACCAAGCCCAACTTCGCCCTGTACGGCTGCACCAATACCGGGTCCATCACCGGCCAGAAATGGGTGGGCGGCATGGCCGGGCTCATTACGGCGGGCTCCGCCCGGGTCAGCATCGACAGCTGTGAGAACACCGGGACCGTCACCTCCTCCGGCCCCGCTGCCGGGGGCATATTGGGCGGCACCAATGAGGCCGACGGCCTGGGCCACTCGAACATTTTCTCCTGCACCAATACCGGCGCCGTCACCGGAGGCGGCTACGCCGGGGGCATCGTGGGCTGCGGCCGGGCTATTGATCTGTTCTCCTGCACCAACCGCGGGCCGGTCACCGGGAAGAACAACACCGGCGGCGTCTCCGGCGGCAGCAGCACCCCGGACCCCCTGACCAACAGCGTAGTCCTGCGGTGCGTCAACACCGGCCCCGTGACCGGGAAGGAGGGCGTCGGGGGCGTTATCGGCAGCGCCGTCAGCACGGACGTCCGGGAGTGCGCCAATCTGAGCGCCGTCACCGGGGAAGAGGAGGTGGGAGGCGTTGCCGGGCGGGCCGGCCGGGATACTGACCTGCGCCCTGTGGAGCTCTCCGACTGCCTCAACACCGGTACCGTCTCCGCCTCCGGGGATCTTCTGGCAGGCATCGTGGGCCACGCCGCGGATGGCCCCTTCCCTGTGGCCTTGTGCCGCTGCGTCAGCGCCGGGGCTGCCGGGGGCCACGCCCTCAGCTGCTGGGACGAGACTGGCCCGGACGCCCAGGACTGCTTCGCCATTCGGGAGCTCTTTTCGGATTTTGCCGGCTGCACTGGGGCGGCGTCTCTCTGCACCCGGCCCGTGCTGGAGGCCCTGAATGATACAGGCGCCTGGCGGGCGGGCTATCCCGTCCCGGTGCCGGCCGGGCTGGATCCGGAGCTCCAGGGCGATCCCGAGACCAGCGGGATCTTCTCTGCCCCGGCAAGCGCCGCGGTGGAGGGCCCCGCGCTGGAGCTGCGGGCCTCCTTCCCGGAGGGGGAGGACCTTCTCCAGGCGCTGGCCCCCTATGGGCCGGTCTTCGGGTTTTTGGTCCTTCCCAAGGCGGACCTGCCTGTCGACGCCCAACTGCTGGACGACACCCCCGGCGGGACCTTCGTACCCGCTGAGCGGGAGGGTGCCGCCGTCACCGGGCGGCTGGCCGGACTGGGGGAGGACCAGTATGAAGACGTCTATCTGTTCCGGCCAGTGCTTCGGCTCACGGTGGAGGACCTGCCCGTGACCCTCTACGGACCCTGCGGGGAGACCTCCCTGTTCACCGCGGAGGGGGCCGGGGCCATCCCCGCTCTCGCGGGTGCCGTCGTGACCGCCTGCGAGGAGGAGATCTACCTGCTGGAGGGCGGCACCCATTCCCTGGAGTTCTCCGCAGCTTCGGCCGGGCCCGTCTACAGCGTGGCGATGGTCTCCTCCGACGAGACCGTCGCGGCGGTCTCCGAGGGCGTGGTTACCGGCAGGCACGCCGGCACCGCCCAGGTGACGGTGAAGATTCTCGGCCCCTGGGGGACGAAGACCCACCGGTGCACGGTCCACGTCCTGGAGGACCTGGACCGCCCGGTGACCGCCAACGACTACGCTGCCCGGGACGGCGAGCTGCGGTACCGGCTGAACTCCCTGGCGTACCTGAAAACGACCCTGGACAAGAACGACGGTCACTGCGTCTCCTGCGACGGGGAGGTGTTCCTGATCGACGGCGGCCACGCCAACGACGAGTCCCTCCGCTGGCTGCTGCGCCTGCGGGAGCTGTACCTTGCCCAGGGCTACGAGAGCGGCCGGCTCTCAGAGGAGGACTACCACCGGTGCCTGCTCTCCGACCGCTGCCGGCTGCAGTTCACCTCTCTGCTGACCCACTGGCACGACGACCACCTGGGCGCCCTGCGGTATGTGATCTCCCGGGAGCCCAAGGTGCAGATCGGCCGGCTGGTGGCCGCCGAAGACCCCGCAGGGAAAACCGCCGCCTCCTACGACTCCTATGTGGACTGGTTTCGGCAGACCCTGGCCCGGGCCAAGATCAACAGCCCGGACCTGGAGCTGGTGCGGGTGGGCTTCGGAGAGGAGCTGACCACCCGTTTCGGCTCGGGAGGCGTCCTGACCGTCTGCGGGCCCTATGATTTCAGCACCGTTCCCGCCGTGACGGGAGAAGGGGTCCCCTGGCAGAACGACAGCTCCGTCTGGTATGTGTTCGATTACGCCGGGAAGAAGCTCCTCTTCACCGGGGACACCTACCCCAACGACGTGGGCATGGAGTTCAGCAATGGGACTCTCTCCGGGAGAACGGCGGTGGACTACATGCTCCAGACCCACGCAGACGCGGTAGGGGAGAACGTCTTTCTGCTGGAGTGCAACCACCATGGCCGCCGGGCCTTCGTGGAGAATCTCTTCGACGCCGTTCGGCCTGCGGTAGTGGTCAGCGGTCTGCGCTACGGCATGGAGGACGCCCTCACCGTGTCCAAGGCGGTGGAGACGGCAGACTTCTACCTCGCCGGGGACGGGGAAGCGATATTCGCCTTCCGGCCGGACGGCAGCTTCGCCGTGGAAAAGGGCGCTCCGGCCTACTCCCGGAACGAGGAAGGCAAGGCGGTCCGCAACTACGTCACCCGCCGGAATCAGGATTTCCCCCTGGCAACTGTTCCCTCGGCGGAGCCGGCCGCTCCGGCGGAGCTGCGCCTCTCCGCCGCCGTCCTGACCCTCGCCCCGGGGGAGCGGGCACCCCTGACCGCCGTCGTCCTCCCGGGGGGCGCCGCCAAGCTGATCTCCTGGTCTGTCAGCGACCCTGCTGTTCTTTCCTTTGACGGCGACGCCGTCACCGGCTTGGCTCCCGGCACCGCCACCATTACCCTGCGGGCGGGGGAGGCCTCCGCCTCCTGCACCGTCACGGTCACGCCGGCTTTCACCGACGTGCCCGCGGGCGCCTACTATACCAAGGCCGTGGCCTGGGCCGTGGCGAATGGCATCACCACCGGCACCACCCCCGCCGCCTTTGAGCCGACCGGCGTCTGTACCCGGGCCCAGGTGGTGACCTTCCTGTGGCGGGCCGCCGGCCAGCCGGAGCCCAGCAAGACCGCCAGCCCCTTCACTGACGTGCAGGACAAGAGCCAGTACTACTACAAGGCGGTGCTCTGGGCGGTGGAGAAGGGCATTACGAATGGAGCCACCCCCACCACCTTCAATCCCAAGGGCGACTGCACTCGCGGCCAGGTAGTGACCTTCCTGTGGCGGGGCCAGCATGAGCCT
>ERZ842401.4412-NODE-4412-length-16403-cov-4.550220_pt1 | contig 16403 bp, 16 predicted proteins | sample MGYA00521270_ERZ842401 | MGnify/ENA primary metagenome ERZ842401 (study PRJEB31892, sample SAMEA3878208) | bioreactor metagenome | biome: Moose rumen | place: Sweden | collected 2011-10 | study: EMG produced TPA metagenomics assembly of the PRJEB12797 data set...
TGGCGTGGGTCGCAGGCATGAACAGCATCCGCAATCGTGTTGAGGAAAGCATCCTGTCTGAACTGGTTTATGAATAACCTGTCCTAGCCGCTTCTTCGGAGGCGGCTTTTTCAGTTAACAAAAAAGCGCCGAAGCGCTTTTTACGGAGGATTTGTGCCTGTTCCTCTTGCTATAACCTGTCAGCCCAAAGGAACAGAAAACAACCAGATCAGGTCGGAATGAATTTTTAAGGGCGCACTTTGGGAGCTATTTGTTTCCTCGATCAAACTGCAATGGAGGGTGGTTGCCTTCATTATTATGGTGCATATTCATTTTCCATCAGCTCCGTCGAGCATAGCGCACGAAGCCGGGCAAGGTCCGGGATGGTGATTTTTCCTCTGGCTGTTTGAATGACGCCTTTTCCCCGCAGATCCTTCAGGATCCTTTCCAATTGCGGGCAGGATATGCCCACCAGGCTGGCCAGCTCGTCCTGACGCATCGGGATCGTGGTACGGTCGGGCTCCATGCTGGTCACAAACAAATAGAGCACATCGCATACGCGGATTTCCGTGGGCATGAATGTCTGGTTCATTTCCTGGTAGAACAGATAGCCGATCATTTTGCAGTTTTCTTCCAATAGCTGGGCGGCAAATTCTCCATCCTCCACGCATAATTGGCGAAGAACCGGATAGGAAAAGCTGTAAACCGTCACATCTGTGATGGCCTTCAGCACCATTTCATAATCGATCAGGTTTTCATGCGGGGCGACGCCCAGGGGAAAGACGGTTTTCGGCCCGAAGAACATGATGGATTTCATGCTGCCGCTGCTGTGGATCAGCGACAGAAGCACGACGCCGGAGCAGATATAATGGGCGGTATTGTTGATCACGCCCGGCGTGGTCAGGGTTTCGCCCGGATGATACACCGTTTTGCGCAGCCCCAGGGCCGCAGCCTTTTGCTCAAACGCCTTGACATGGCCGGCCACGTAAAGCCGGGGCACAAAATAATCCGTCATGCGTTTTTCCCCCTCGAAAAAACTGTGAACCCATCAAATGATGGAGAAAATCTACCCAATTTATGGTAAGTATAACACGAATCTTCAATCTTGCAAAGGAGGAAATGAACATGAGGAAAATCATCGCTTTCCTGCTGGCGGCCATTCTGCTGCTCACCGGCGTGGTATCCGCTCTGGCAGAGGGAATCAGCTTCACGCCCGGCACCTACGAGGGCAGCGCCCGGGGCATGAACGGCACGTTGAACGTGACGGTAACGGTCAGCGAAAACAAGATCGAATCCATCCAGGTGGGGGATAACGGGGAAACCGTCGGCTACGGCGACGTGGCCATCGATATGATCCCCCAGCGGATCGTGGATCAGCAGTCCCTGAAAGTGGACACCGTTGCCGGCGCGACCATCACCAGCTACGCTGTGATGAACGCCGTGGAAAGCGCTTTGAAGCAGGCCTCTTCGGATCTGTCCGCACTCAAGGTCGCCGCGCCCAAGGCTGAATTGGTGCAGGGCGAGGATGCAACAGTGGATGTGGTCATCGTCGGTGCCGGCCTGGCGGGCATCAACGCCGCTTACGAGCTGAAGAACAATTATCCCGACGTTTCCTACCTGATCCTGGAGCAGCTGGACGTGATCACCGGCTCCCTGCCCCCTTCCGGCGGCGCGCTGCTGGCCACCAATTCCTACCTCCACACGGAATATGACGCTGTCAGCACTATTGACGACATCATCGAAGAACTGGAAAAGGCTACCGGCCATGAAATCAACCGCTCCTACGCGGAAAAAATCTATTCCAACTCTGAAGAATTGATGGACCGGCTGTTGGATTACGGCGCTGAATTCCCGGTGCATCAGCTGTCCTCCGCCGCCCGGAATGACAAGGTGACGGCGTTCATCGCGGAAGACAACGGCGAAGGCTTTGCCAGCTTCTATTACAATCTGGTGAAAAATCATCCCATCAATCTGCGGATGCACAGCAAGGTGACCGAGCTGATCGTGGATGAGGGCACTGTGGTTGGCGTCAAGGTGCAGGATGCGGAAAAGGAATATAGCGTTCATGCCAAGGCTGTTCTGCTGGCCACCGGCGGCTTCGGCGCCAATAAGACGCTGATGGAAAAATACGCGCCTGATTTCGCTCCCTTCTTCTCCCGCACCAGCGCCGGCGCGGACGGCTCTGGTTTCACGCTGACCGAGCAGTTCAATCCCGAAGTGATCGGCACCGGCGTGATGGGCCCCAACCTGGCCGCCGCCCTTTCCCTGGAGCGTTTCCAGTATCCCTTCTATGTGTCCAAAGAAGGCAAGCGCTTTGCCAATGAAAAGGTCAATGTGGATGTGCTGAAGGCCATGCGGGAAGATGGCATCACTCCCTACGTGATCGTGGATGGCAAGTATGAAACCCCTGCCTCCAACTGGCCGTGGGTGGAAAGCGTGCAGACCCATCTGGATCTGGGCTATGCCAAAAAGTTTGACACCCTGGAAGAATTGGCCGATGCCATGGGCATCAACAAGGAAAACCTGCTGGCCACCGTTGCGGAATACAACGCTGCCATCGATGCGGGCGAAACTCTCGAATTCGGCCTGAATCCTGCTCAAGCCACCAAGATCGATACGCCGCCTTACTATGTGGAACGGCTGATCGGCTTCTACTTCGGCACCATTCCTTCCTTGAAGGTGGATGAGGAAATGCATCTGCTGGACGGCGATGGCGCGATCGTGCCCGGCCTGTACTGCGCTGGCGAATTGACCGAAGCCAACCTGTGGGATAACAACTATCCTGGCGCTGGCGTGGGTATCAGCTACGCGACCTACAGCGGCGCGTATGCGATCCGCACCATGATGAAAGACCTGAATCCGTAATTTCAATCGGGCAGCCGCTTCTTCGGAGGCGGCTTTTTCAGTTAACAAAAAAGCGCCGAAGCGCTATATATCGAAAATATTAAACCATGTGACGAATGATGAATGTGTTTCGATCGGTATTATTGCTCATAAATCAATACCTCGTCCGCACGGATCTGTGCCAGGAATGCCGCATCGGCTCCCTGGATGGTCACCAAATCAAGCTCTTTACGTAGGCCGTCCCGCAGATCGGCATACAAGCCGCCCAAAACAAATCCGCTGCGCACGCTGCCACGGTCGATCAACAGATCCACATCGCTGTCCTCCGTGGCTTCGCCCCGTGCGTATGAACCAAAGAGGCACATGCTTTTGATGCCGTATGCGGCTGCAATCGGCGCAGTAATCCGCCGGATCTCATCAATGGTATAAACCATGCGGGCGCCTCCCTTCCAGCGATAGTATACCATTCGCTGATAGATTATAGCAAGAAAAACAAGAGAATAAAGTGCCTCGCACAAAAAAGCATCTTCTTTAGGGGATGCTTTTTCTACTTTGCTTGACATTATATCGCTCAAGCGATATAATAAAATCAGGGAGTGATGATCATGATCGTCTATCACGGTTCTGACCACATTGTGGAGAAGCCGATCTACCTGGGTGGAAAACGAACCAATGACTATGGCTCTGGTTTTTATATGACAGAGAGCCTGGAGTTAGCCAAAGAATGGGCCTGCGCCAAGGCAACAGACGGATTTGCCAACCGCTATGAATTGGATCTGACAGAGCTGAACATCCTAAACTTGAATGGGCCGGAATACAACATCCTAAACTGGCTGGCGGTGCTGACCCGATACAGAACCTATTGGCAAAGTGCCAGTATAGCGGAGGAAGCCAAAAACTATTTGCAAGAGCATTTTTTCATCGATCCTTCTCCATACGATATCATCATCGGCTACCGCGCCGACGACTCCTATTTTTCTTTTGCCCAGGATTTTGTTGCAGGAGCCATTTCTCTGCGCAAGCTTTCAGAAGCGATGCGGTTGGGTAAACTGGGCGAGCAGATCGTATTGAAAAGCGAAAAAGCTTTTTCTCAAATCCGTTTTCTGGATGCGGAGCCTGCGGACGCTGTGACCTGGTATGAAAAAAAGGCGCTACGGGATCGGGACGCCCGTCGGCAGTATCGGACAGCAAAGCAGGTAACAGACGGCATTCATGAAATATATATGCTGGACATTATGCGGGAGGGAATAAAAAATGGCGATGCGCGCTTACGATGATCTGTATCTTCCTTACGCGCAAAATGCGCTGGGCCATACGGTGGATTTCGCCGTCATGACGCTGGGAATTGATCCCCAGCATTTTGGAGAGGCCTTTGCGGTATCATCCGTTTCAAAGCAATTCGCCAGGGGCAATCCTTCTTATGTGGCAGGAAAGAACGGATGTGAGCTGGCCCGTGAGATTCTTGATGAAACGCATATACCCTATACAGATGCGGAAGACATCCTGTTTTTGGATAAATCCCCGGAATATTGGGCTGGCTGGGCATTGGCGTATGATCAATGGTACTGCAACATTTCCTTTTCAGAAATTTTGAAAGCTGTTTCATTGGAACAAATTATCGCTATGTACCCGCTCTATCACGAAATGGATCTTTCAAATTTTATAGAGCAAATGGATCGTCTGATCAAAAAGAACGATCCCCATACCCGGCTTCGTCAGCGTCGGGACACCGCCGGTATGTCCCAAGCCGAATTAGCCAAGGCAGCTGATGTTCCCCTGCGGCAAATACAGCTTTTTGAACAGGGTCAGCGGAATATTAATAAAACATCAGCCATGACGCTTTACCAGCTGAGCAAAGCCCTTTGCTGCAGAATGGAAGATTTGATGGAGCCAGGTTAATCCACTTAAATGGTTCAATGAACTATGGTTAGAAAAGCGGAGCAATCCATGTGACCCATGCATAACTGATAGGCCAAACGAGAATCATGGCGGGAATCATATCAGCAATTGGAAAATCCTTGATCTTGGCGATGCGAAAGCCTGTTGCCAACATAATCAATCCGCCACAAGCCTTGAAATCGTTCACCATAGTTGGCGTGGTCAATGGAAAAATCAGTTTGGCGCACAGAAACAGCATCATAAAGATGATAAACTGCGGAACAGCAACCAAGCTGGTGACCATACCCAGGGAGCAGGCGAAGATCATGGCGGTGAAAATATCCAGGATGGATTTGGCCAATAGGATGCTGTGGTCACCGCTCATGCCAGATACAATAGAGCCGTAAATGCCCGTGCCACTGGCACAAAATAAAACAATCGTTGTAACCAGCAGGCCATTGTCAGCCTCCCCCTGACCAGGGATCAGCTTTGCGAGCTTTTTCCCACCATTTTCGATATGTTTACCCAAATGAACAACGATACCGATGATCGTGCCCAGGATCATTGCCAAAATGACCGCTGGCATGTTCTGCATCAGAACGATGGAACTGATACCGATTCCCATGGAACATACGCCAAAGATCAAATTCAGTTTTTCCTTCAGTTCTTGTGAAAGGTGCTTACTGAATTTTGCCCCCAGCAGGCCGCCGACCGCAACGGCAAGCACATTACACAGAACGCCGATTGGCATAGTTCAGCCCCCTTTTCTTTCAAACATGTTCCCTCTGTGCGATACGGGTACAACGATTTTTGTTTTTAGATACGCCTATTCCTGATACCTGTCAACGGACATGCCATCGGCAATGGCAACCGCCTTTTCAAGTTGTTCATTGCAGAATCGCCAGTTGGGGAACCGGGCGATGGGCCTTGTTTTATCATCCAGGCAGCGTTTGGGGTATTCTTCCCATGTAACATCAAAACCGAGAGATGATAAGCTGGTCGCCACTTCCTGATTCCGGGGAAATTCGTGAGAATCAGCCTCGCACACCATGAAGATTTTTGTATCGAAGTTTTTTGTTTCTTTGATCTGCTCAGCAAACCAGGGGATATTTTCCGGGGAATGGATCAGGATATCCGGTTTCGGATAGCCCAGCTTGTTTTTTGCCCGTTTAAATTGGTGCAGCTTTTGTTTGGTAAAGGTTTCCACCGCGGGCCAATCGTTATAATTGGCGGAATAGACCATGCCATAGCTTTCCGGGCTTAAAAGGGCATACTTGATGGCAGCAAAGCCCCCCTGCCCGAAGCCGAAGATAAACTGATCCTCTTTTTTCCGGGAGAAGATCGGGAACATTTCCAAAATATATGCCCGGAACTGTGGGAAAAAGCTTTCCCATGTGCAGCCGTCGATCCAATCAGCGTACCGCCCGCCGCTCATGGACGGCGCAACCAAGGCCATGTTCCTTTCTCCAGCAAAAATTTCTGCTTGGGTATAAGCCAGCCAATCCTCGGACACATCAAATTTATCGTGCAGCAGCCACATGACCCGGCAACTTTCCGCAGTCTGGCGATGCTTGCGCCAGCGATCCGGCAGGAACACCGTGGCGCCGATGCTGGCGCCGCCGATCAGCATTTCAATCCGCATAGAAAGGCTTTCCTCCTTTCGGAAGCACAATGGAAGGATCGGGAAACACAGGGGCTTTCGCCAGAGGAAGCCGAGACAAAAAGTCCTCCAGCGCCTGTTTCCAAAGCGCATAGCCATACGCCCCGTACAAATCCTTCCACGCGGCGTCATAGCCCAGAGCCTTCAGCGCGTCGTGGACTGGTTTCCCATACGATCTGGAAAAATCGTTGTCGCCGCAGTAGCCGTACAGTGCGGGCTTCTTTTCACAGCCTTGGTTTTGCCTGGCCATGTGCAAAATATCCTTCTCCGTCCCCAGCATTTCTTCCGGCGGATAAAATCCGTCTTGGCCCGCATGCCGTTCCTGCACGGTGGATACGATGTCCAGCAGCCCGGAGAAGCTGGCTACCGCCCGGTAGCGGTGGGGATAGTTCATGGCAATCCGATAGGCAAAGTAACCGCCGAAGCCGCAGCCAACCAGGAAATTATCCTCCCGAGCCGGGGAAACAGGGAACAGATTATTCATCAATTCGGGAAGCTCCAGCGCCACCATTTGATAGAAATCCCCCAGTTCGATCAAGCCTGTCACGAAATCCTGCACCGTGGGCATGACCACGAAAAGGCGGTATTCCTCGCACAGCTTTTCGATGTCGGCCCGGAGGGGCCAATCGGTGAAATTGCCGCCCTCATCATGAATCAGCCAGAGCATTTGATATTTCCCGCCCCGGGGCAAAGGCTTCTGGACGTCTTTTGGGGTTCCGATAGGCGTATGATCCACATAGGCGGAGGGCGCCTCCTGGGGATAATATACTCCCACATCCTTCCTTCCGGCCCAATCGGAAAGATATGTTATGCGCATATAGGGCATGGGTCATTCTCCTCCTTGATCGTCATCCGGGTTTACAGCGCTGTAATTTTCCGCACCCAATCCACAAATTCGCCGGGATAATCGCATGCGCCATGGTCAGCGTCCCATGCGATGGCATAATCCACATCCGTTTTGGAATTTTTCTTCAATTCCAAGGTCAGCATCATGGAAATCAGGAAGGATGTATGCGCATCCACGCTGCCCACCCGAATACGGAAATGCGGGGCCACATCTGTATCCGCTTTTCCCGCGGCATAATTCATAGGGTTCATGAGCTTTTTCAGGGCTTCTACCCGTTCATCGGCGCCCACGGAAGCATACAGTTGTCCATAACGATCAGCCTCCTGAGGGAAAGAAGGAGACAAAGCGGCAACCGCTTCTTTCACATCCTCACTGAAATGCACAGCACTGACCGTTTCATTGCCAAACAGCTGATTTTCATTCCGCCCATCCATTTCCAGGCGGTCAAAAGCGGCGCATCCCTTCATGCGTTCCCAGTAGCCGTTTTTCATATCCGCCAGGGATGTAATACTGACGCCGTTCCCGCTGCCCGACAGCCACCGGCTTTTATCCTGTCCCGGGAATTCCATGGGCCCCTTGGGCGTTTTCCGGTAACGCTTATAGCGCCCGTTCAGATAATCAGAAAGGGAAACAGAAACGGATACTTTAGGCGATGAAGCAGCAATCAGCGCCAGGTGCTTTTTCGCGGACGCTTCCAACAGCTCCATCAGATAATCATATCCGCTGCCGGACTGCCCCTGACCATCCAACGTCAGCGGTTTCCCAGTTTCCGGATGCTTGAGCCCAAGGCTGTTGAAATAAGCCGGGAAGCGCGCACCAAGCTGATCGGAAAGCGCCTGTTCAAAAGGCGTCAATTCCATGGGACCCTTCATAAAATCTTCCGTTTTGTAATTGCCCATGAAGGACCATTCGTAAGCGGCGTCAGCGTGTTCCAGATTCGTAATGGGGCAGTAGCATTGGGAAGCGTACACATCATCGCCGACATCCATGGCCGCGCCGATGGCTTCAAGCCAGGGGAGAAATTCTTTTCCGTTTCCGGTTACGCCCAGCAGGGAGGACATCGCCCCGCCCGCACTGACGCCCAAGGATATGATGCGGTTAACATCGCCCGGCAGATTGCCGGCATTGTGCTTCAAAAACCGGACGCCGGCTTTTAAATCCACCAGCCCGGCTGGGGCTTTGCCAATATAGGTTTCCCCGATTTGGGATTCCTTGCCCCTGGCTCCGCAGGAAACATAAATCATGCCCGCTTCAACATACTCGCCCGCTTCCTCACAGCCGTGATCACCGATCATCCGAGGCTTTCCTTCTGCGTAAGCGGCGATGGTATTGCTCAAAATGATGGGAGCGGTCAAAGCAGTGAAAGCGCCCCGGCGACCCTGAGCATTCACGCCGCCCGTTGAAGTTATGTACTCCTTGGGTACGAAGATATTCATGCTTTGGACTTCCGGGTTCATCGGACGCGCACAGTATACCACCTGCTTTAAATACACACAATCGTGCCGATCAAATGTTTTCCAGTCTTCACCACGGGGGGATATGGAGAGGGAATATACCGCTTCGCTCATTGTTCAGCCCTCCTTCACGATCTTTTCGATCCATTGCACAAGCTCACCCGGATAATCACAGCGGCCATGATCCTCGTCCCAAACGATCTCATAATCCACTTTTTTTCCGGCTTCCAACAGCTTGAGCGCCAGAATCATGGTGACGGTAAAGGACGTATGGGCATCTCGCGAGCCCACCCGGATACGGAAATGCCGGGCTGACTTTTCATTATCCAGATAGTTCAGCGGGTTGAGCAGGCGCTTCTGTTCATCCAGCTTTTCATTGTTCAGCGCTGATTGATAGCCTGGCGCATACTGGATGTATTGCTGGGGGAATTCGGCCTTCACCTGCTCTAATATGGATGGCAGATAGACGTCAAAATGCGCATACGCATTTGTTTCATTGCCAAACTCTTCATTCTCAGCCTGCCGCAGATCCCGTTCGTCGAATGCGGGACAGGTTTTAGCCCGGGTGAGATAGGCGCCAATCATATCATCCAGTGAGGACACCCTGGCATCCTTTCCGTCAAAACGCAGCCACGCGCTTTTATCGATACCCGGCATTTCCTCAAAGTGTGGTCCTCCTGGGCCACCGGGACCGCCTGGGCCGCCAGGTCTTCCGGGGCCGCCGGATGGAGGCATTTTCGGCGGCAAAGTGCCGGGGGCGGGTTTCTTATGGCCTAAATAGCTGTAGCGGCCATGCAAGTAATTTTCCACAGAATAGGAAGTGTCCAGTTCCCCTGCCTGTAATTTGTTCATATATTTCGTCGCGGAGCGGCGGATTACCTCCATCAGGTAATCATATCCAGTTCCGCTGTGGGCGTTTTCCGTATCAAAATGAAGGATCGCCCCCGTGTCCGGATGCTTAAGGGCCAGTTCGTTCAAATAACGGATATAGACAGCCCGCAGAGGCGCTGAAAGCGCTTTTTGAAAATCATCCATCCAGGGCTCGGGCCCAAACATCCACTCATACGCGGCGTCAGCGTGATCCAGATCGGTGATGGGGCAGTAGCATTGAGAAGCGAAAACATGATCGCTTTCATCCATGGCCGCGCCGTTTTGCGAGAGCAGCGCATCATAATCCGGGTGCTCGCCCGTAACGCCCAGCAGGGAAGACATTGCTCCCCCAGCGCTGACACCAACGGTGATGATCCTGTCCATATCGCCCGGAAGGACCGCCCTGTTGCGCCGCAGATACCGAATGCCGCATTTCAGATCGATCAAGCCCATCGGCGCTTTGCCTGTAAAGACGCCGCCTGCGCTGCTCTGCCTTCCCCGGCTTCCTGCGCTGACGTAAATCATGCCTGCCTTTAGGAAGGGTTCTGCGCTTTTGTACATATTAGGACCCAGGATACGGGGCCTGGCTTCCGCATAGCCTGCCACGTTGTTTTCATATACCACAGGCGCCGTCTGCGCGGTATAAGCGCCACACAAAGCGTTTTCTACCAATTTGCCATCCGCAAAATACGCCGCCGGCGCAAAAATGCTCAGGCATTGCAGTTCTGGATTGGTGGGGCAGGCAGAATATACACGGTTCTCGACATAATACAGGTCAAACTCTTCAGAATACTGCCAGAGGGGGGATAACGTAAGGCTGTGTTCATTCATTGGCTGCTCCCCCTTCCGTGGTCGTCTTTCTTTTGCTGCTTTCACCCAGAAGCTTTCTGGTTTTCCATTTGCCGCTGAAGAAGTAACCGATGCAGATGATGGCAGGCCCCAGGCGGGACAGGGCGTTGCCAAGGAAGAAGCCTACGGCCCCCATGCCCATGACTCTGGAAAAAAGGATGCTCAGGCCGATGCGCATGATCAGGCTGTCCAGAATACCCAAAGCAAAGCTCAGCGACGCAAAGCCCGAGCCGGTGACCATAGATTGGAAAGCGCCCAGGATAGCGGACAGATAGAAGGTAATTACCATGATCCGCATATACGTAACGCCCAGATCCAGCACGGCGGGATCGGTGTTGAACAGGCCGTAAAGCTGCCGGGGAATCAGCAGGGCAAAGAGAGAGAAAATCGTTGCCAACACGCAGGAGCAGCCCAAAGCGGTAAAGACGGTTTTGCGGGCCCGATCCTGCTTTTGCGCGCCAAGATTCTGGGCAATCATAGCTCCGGAGCCTGTGTCGATACCGATCATGAACACATTGAGGAAGTTATTGATCTTGTTGCCGATGCCATTGGTAGCGGATACCACGCCGCCGTAAAGATTGATGTTGGAGCTGATCCACATCTTGGTGATATTGATGCAGCCCATTTGCACCATCTTTGGTACACCCAGGGCGAAAATGATTTTGAAGTGCTTCCATTTCATCTTGAAGTAGCTTAACTTCATTTCAAAGCCCAGCGCATCCCGATGAGAATACATGAATACGAAGGCGGCGGCAAACGAGCCGATCTGCGCTGCCACCGTGGCAATGGCCGTGCCCAGCACGCCCAGGTGGAAAATGGCCACCAGCACCACATCCAACACGATGTTGACAATGGCGGCAATGGTGATAAATATCAGCGGGCGCTTGGATTCCCCGATGCCCCTGAGCATGCCGCAAATAGCGTTATAGCCCGCAATAAAGGGCATACCGAAGGCGGTAATCAGCATATACTGGTAAGCGCCTTCAAAGGATTCAGCGGGGCAGTTCAGCAGCGTCAAGATCTGCCGGTTGAAAATCAGCATCCCCGCCATGCAGGCAAAGCCGAAAATCAGCAGCATGGAAAGCAGGGTGCCAGTGGATTCCTTAATCGATTTGCGATTGCCCGCGCCGGCCAGCTGGGCGATATAAATTTGCCCGGCGTTGCCAAGCGCAACGGCGATCTGGCCGATCATATCCGGCACTTCGCTGCCAGTGGATACGGATACCGTGCCTCGCGTCAATTCGAATTTACCGATCACGATCAAATCCACCGTGCTGTACAGCTGCTGGATGATGTTGGTCAGCACAATGGGCAGGGCAAACATCAGCAGTGTTTTTAGGATATTGCCCTCCGTCAAGTTTCGCCCGACCCGGGGCTTATTGGCAGCTAAACTCATTTATATCACTCCTTGGCATGGCGATGGTCAAAATAAATGCACGGCTTTGCCTAACTGTTCATTCACATAGAACCACAAATTCACATCCCCCGCAAATCCAGGTTCCTGTGTGCGTCCGCGGCCCGGTTCTTCCTCGAGTACGGCGTTGTACTGGTTTGCCTTTAAGCAAGAAAAAATCTCCATGGTACGTTGATACCCAGCGTCCTCCGTCCGAACCACCAGATGAATGGGCGGCTTTCTCTTTCCGGAGGCGGCAAAACGCTGTATCAGCCAAGGCAGGTTATCATTGCTGCAAGCCACTTCTTCCGGCGTTCCATATCCGGTACCGGTGGTGGGGAATACCTTGGCAACGCCGTTCATAGCGTCCAGAACAGGCTGATCATTGTAGGCGACACTGTAAGCCGCTCCGTATTTTTCAGGATAGGTCAACGTGTATTTGATAGCCCCAAATCCGCCGCGTCCGTAGCCAAAGAGAAGATTGTCCTCCGGCCGTCGGGATAGAATCGGAAAAATTTCATGCACATAATCCCACATGTCCTGGGTGAAAAATGTTTCCCAAGTGCAGCCGCTCTGCCAATTGGTATAGCGGGCGCTAAGCGTGGAAACGCACACAAAGGCGACGGAGGCCTGCTCTGCGTATAATTCCGCCTGAGTGAAGGAGAGCCAATCGCTGGCCAAATCCATTTTGTCGTGCAGCAGCCACACCGTTTTGCCGCTTGAGACGCCGCCGTTCAGCCAGCTTTCCGGCATCAGGACGTTCATGGAGATGCTTGGCCCATCCAGATACATTTCAAGTCTCATGATTTCACGTCCTTTCCATCCAGCCGTACAGTCATTTTTTTCAGGGGAAGCCAAGCGATATACCGCTTAGCAGCTTCTTCAAAAAACAGATGATTGTGTTCTCCGTGAAATTCCACCCAGGTATGCTTCAATCCCAAAGAGCGGAAATCATCCCGGGCAGTGATATTGTAATTCCAGGTGAAATCTTCATAGCCGCAGGATTGGAACATGACGGGCAGTTCCTTCCCCGCTTCCTTTTGCCGCCGCACCAGATGCAGGATATTCAGATCGGTGTCCTCAATGGCGTCGGGATCAGGGAAGCCCACCTGTCCCAAATGCTGCTCCCTCACGTCACCCATCACATAGAGGGGGCTGGCGAAACTTCCTACGCACGCGTACTTTTCCGGATAGGTAAGAGCCATGCGATAAGCCATATAGCCGCCATAGGAAGCGCCGCAGATAAAGTTATCCTCCCGCGCGGTTGAGATAGGAAAAATCCTGGAAAGCTTTTTGGGCAGTTCTTCCGCGATGTATTGAAAGAATTGACCGTTTTCCGGCATCAGGCTGAAGCTGTCCTGGCTGGATGGCATCACCATGAACAGCTTGTTCCTTTCGCTCAATTCAGCCAGACTGGTGAACAGTGGCCAGGTCATGTGATTGGAATGGGAGCCGTTCAGCAGCCACAGAACCTGGTAGCCCTCACCGGCGGCCAAAGGCTTTCCCCGTCCCTTGTATCCGGGCGGATATTGGAAGGGCGCGGCGCTGGGCGCCTGCCGAGGATAGAAAATGGAAAGATCCTTTCGGCCCACCAGGTCCGAACGAAAGCTCATCGTCAGAAAGGGCATGATAGATTCCCCCTGTCTTTGCTTAAATTTGATCCACCTTTTTGGATTTGGCAAAGATATGCCGAACGCCATTCACGATCCGTTCATCGGAGGCTCCGGGCGTGTTCCGATCCAATGCCGGGAACACCCGGGAACCTGCGGCAGTTTTATCGGCAATATAGCTGGTTCGACCTTTACCGGAATGGGTGATGATCATGATGTTTTTATAGGGGCTGGCCGCTTTCATATCCCGACCGATCTCGGCGTACATTTCCCCATTCGTATTCAGCAGAGCCACATCCCCCAGGATGAATAGGCGCATATCCATTTTACCGGGATGCTCGGGATCATCGATAAATTTGGGCATGGGCGGTATCGGCGGCAGGGTGCCGTAGGGCAGGGAATCAGGCCGGGGGCCATAACCGCCCATGCGCACATCCTGCTCCTGGGGACAGGAATCGGCGGTACGCTTTCTATGCACCAGTTCCACCGTTTCCTCGCTGTACAGCAGGGGCATTTCATCCCGGTATTCGGTAATGGACTCCAGACACCGGGAGGCATCCGCCCCGTGCTGCCGTCCCAGGCATTCCATGATGGTGTAATGCACGCCGTCAGGCAGCGGAATGACCGTGGTGTAGCCATCCTCATATTCAAAATTCAAGCCATGGGCAAACAGGGGATTTTGATTGCCTGCCGGGCCAGAGGTCCACAGGCAGACGCAGCCGTTGCCATATCGCTTTTCCACGAAGCGGCAGGCATAAGCGGGGAAATTGCCAGAAATTTTGCCTTTGTGGTCGTAATCCTTTGCCTTGATGCAGCAGGTTGCGTGAGCGCCGTAATTCAGCAGGGCGGCGATCAGCTTGCCTTCCTCATCCACAAATTTCAGCACTGCCAGAGTTTTATCGCTGTAGCCGCCCAAGTTGATGCCTTCCACCCAGCAGTCGCCCAGAGTATGCAGATCCCGATTGGTGTTGATATAGCTGTTGATGGTGCCAAAGCCATAACGGGCCGGACGCAGGGAGGAAAGAGCCGCTTTCGCGGCAGCAATACCCGCCTACACCTCCAACTCGCGAGAATCCGCAAAGAATTTCTCGTCCTTTTCAGATACATCGCCATGCCCCACATCGTGCACATCGGTATGATTGTGGGTGCCGATGGAAATGATATTCCGGGCGGGAATGCCGGTGGCCTGAGCAATGCGATCCTCCAAATCATCCACATGAGGACGTCCGCCCCGATCATAGGTCATGAACAGCACGGTTTTCCCTTCCGTTTCAATGGCCAGGGCACGGCAGTCGCAGTCATCGTGGATTTCTTCTTGTACAAAGCCATCATGGGCAGGCAGGGGAAGCATATCGGGCGTGGGATTCAGGCTCGCCTTCCCGGCGCCAACTTTAAATTGTGCCATTTTCCGTCTCCTTTCCATTATCGATGCCTCGGCTGTCCGCCGCCGTACAAGCAGCCGCCGGGGCAGGCGAATAAGCGCAGTCTCTTTGCCGGTATTGTATCATGATTCCAGTGAGAAAGCATCTCTTTTACTTCGGAAAGTCCTGTAACGGTCATGCTCTCCCCGAGCATATTTTCCTTTTTTGCGCCTGCATCGTCATACGCTGATGACACCGTATTTTTCCAAACGGTTTGCCGGGTAAAGCGGCTGACGCAGGCCCTGGTGATCAGAGCGCCAATTTCCCGCGTGGTCAGAGCAACGTCCGGTCCGATGTTGGAACCGGCATTTTTCTGCATCAGCTTTTCCGACAAACACGGGGTAATGGCGACGACAAACACCTGCTCTTCCGCTGTACCAAATCGCTGCGCGGCCTGGCTTCTTGCCGCTTCCGCACAATGCTGAAGCGTATCCTGCTCACTTTCTACATAAGGAATCAGATCAGGCTGCTTTTTTCGGATATACTGGAGCACGGCGGGACATTCCGCGGAAATCACCCTATTCTTCTCTTTGAGAGGTACGTTTTTTTTCAAATCTTCCAGGCGATAAACAGCGTCAAACCCAATCTCTTTCAGGATCGTCACCAACTTCTGCTTTTCTCCCACCGGTGAAAAATCCTGGAAAAGCTCGCCCACTCTCGCGGCGGCATCCTGCGCAATCACGGCCACGACACGCTTTTTATGATCGGCCAGCGCCTGCCAAACCGGGTCAGTTTCATCCCTCTCCCGGAGCGCACCGGTGGGGCAGGCGGCAATGCATTGACCGCAGGCAACACACCCGGATGCGGGCAGAGGCTGACAGGGGCCAACAGTGATATCCTGCCCCCGGCGATATACGCCGATAGCCCGGACGGTTTGCTTTTCACAGGCGGCGGCACAGCGGCGGCATTGGATGCATTTGCTGTAATCCCGGATCAGGTAAGGGGCCGTCTTGTCTTCCTGAGGCTGTATTCCCTGCCGGGCATACACCCGGTCGTCCAGGCCGTTTTCCCGGATCAGGGCATGCAGTTCACAATCAGAATACCGGGCGCAGTATTCACAGTCCATCCGATGATGACGGCCCAGCAGATCCAGGGTATTTCGGCGGGATTGTTTTACTGTGAGGGAGTCAGTTTGAATCCGCATGCCTTCCTTGACCAGTGTGGAGCAGGCTGCTTGCAGCGCGGGCAAGCCTTCCACCTCCACCACGCACATACGGCAGGCGGCGACGCGGTTGCAATCCTTGAGAAAGCATAAGGTGGGGATCACAATGCCCGCCGCCTTGGCAGCCTCCAGAATGGTGGTTCCCTGAGCGACCTCGCAGGGCTGTCCATTGATGGTAAAGTGCATCATTCCTTCCATACGACACGCCCCATTTCCCATGTATTCTGGTTTAAACGCTGTTCAAACAGCGCACGGCAGCTTTTCAGCAGTGACAGCACCGGCGTGACCGCCGCCGTGCCCAAGGCGCAGCGGGCATTCAGAAGGATATAATTCGCTGTGTTCTCGATTTCCCGGAGCGTTTCCTGATCTGCTTCGCCTTGTGCCGCCGCGTTCAGCAGTTCCTCCAGCTTAGGCAAACCATATCGGCAGGGAACGC
>ERZ842401.4413-NODE-4413-length-16400-cov-10.619394_pt1 | contig 16400 bp, 9 predicted proteins | sample MGYA00521270_ERZ842401 | MGnify/ENA primary metagenome ERZ842401 (study PRJEB31892, sample SAMEA3878208) | bioreactor metagenome | biome: Moose rumen | place: Sweden | collected 2011-10 | study: EMG produced TPA metagenomics assembly of the PRJEB12797 data set...
CCAAGCTGCTGAACGTAGCCAAGAAGGAAGATGTCTTTTATCAGACCGTCCTCACACGATACTTTCAGGAGCGTCTGCTGTACAGGATGTCGCGGACGAAGTATCGCAGCAATTTCTATCTGAAAGGTGGTGTGCTTATGTATGCCTACGAACGGTTTGCGGCACGTCCCACATTGGATATTGACTTTCTGGGCAACGACATCAGCAACGAGAGTGAGAGTATTATTGCGGTTTTTAAGGAGATTTGCGCTGTACCTTTCGAGGAAGATGGTGTCACCTTTGATATCGAGAACATCACCGCACAGAACATCACTGAGTTCAAAGACTATCATGGTATTCGTCTCAGCATACCTGTTAAGATGGATACCATAGCACAGGTAATGACGATGGACATCGGTTTTGGCGACGTTGTTACCCCCAGCCCGATAGACCTTGACTATCCGCTGCTGCTTGACTATTTGCCCGATGTAAAGATCCTTGCCTACTCACTTGAAACGGTGATTGCCGAGAAGATGCACGCCGTGATTGACCTGGCCGACCAGAGCAGTCGTATGAAGGACTACTATGACCTGTACAACATTCTCTCAAAAGAACAATACGATAGCGATGTGCTACAGGAGGCTATCATCCGCACTTTCAAGAACAGGCATGCCCCATACAATGCCGATGCAGCTTTCTTTCGCGAGAGTTTTGCAGACGACCCGCAGATGCAAGTCAGGTGGCAAGCCTTTATGCGCAAGATAACCCAAGGAAAGGAACTGCCGTTTACAGGAGTGGTGATGTACATTCAGAAAGTGCTTCAACCTTATTGGAAGAATCTTTCTAATCAGAAAGACGGAGATGTAACGTAGATGGCTCGGAGATATGATGGAAATAGTTTTAGGCGTATAACTCTAATAGCACGCTAAATGCTGAGCCAGAACTTGTCCTTCACTTCACAATCAATAGTCGTTAGGTGACAAAAAAAAGCTGCAAGCAGCATAACAGTCTAATTGTCCGATAGGCGTTTATTGGTGGGAGGCTTGTTTCTGTTCGTAGCGCATGGCGGCGGCCACAATTTTTATATCGTTCCAGGTGATTTCGGGCGGGCAGATGTCTTTCACTATTGAGAGCGAGCCGCTCAGGTCAATGCCTCTGAGCAACAAACGTAGTATGCGCTCCTTGCCTTCGTCCACCAGCTCGTCGAGGCTCAACAATCCCTCTTCTACACAATGTGCCAGATGGGTGTATATGGTGTTTACGGAAAGGTCGCGCTCGTTGGCTATCTCGCCAACGTTGTATCCCTGCATAAAGCCTTCGTAGGTAATCATCCACGTCTTGGGCTTCGGTGGTTTGATAGCCTTTGAACGTTGTTTTTTCGTGTTGTTACTCGGGTTGGCATCCATAGCATTGAGCAGGCCTATCTGCTTCTGTTTCAAGTAGAAGTCGGCGGTAAAACCGTGCTCGGCGATTTGTGTCAAAAGATAGTGGCGGGCGCGATACCCTTGTTCCAAGTCGTTACGGTGTAGCTTGTGTCGTTTCTCGCCTTGTTTGTTTTCAAACACGATGCCCTTGGTCAGCTCAAGTGCCTTGCCTACAGTGGTCGGGAGTAATGTTACGAAATACTTGGCACTCTCTTTGACACGGTTGTGAAAGGCTTCGCTGCGGAGTTCACTGATGGGTTTCCTGCAAATGACATTCTCCCACTTCTTTGACACCAAGACGATTTGTTTATCCATATCTTCAGTCGTCTTTTTTACCATCTCGCAGGCTTGCCAACGTTTTCGCGTGCTAAATTCTATGAATGTGCGCTCAAACTGATGCATCGCGGCGGCTATAGCACTGAAATCAAAGAGTTCCTGTAGCAGATGGCGCTCGTATTCTTGTTTGAGCAGTGGCAGATTGGCAATGGTGGTCTGTGCCGTTGTTTCTTGCACTGTTATATAGCTGTTTACGCGCTGGTCGTTGATGATGGCACGTGGCTCAAGCGGGGCGGTAAGCACCAACCCCTCCAGGCTGCGGCAGCGGCTGAGAGCTACATATACCTGTCCTGGCGCAAACGACTGATTGGCATCAATCACGGCATGCGAAAACGTCAGACCCTGACTCTTGTGTATCGTTACCGCCCAGGCGAGGCGCAAAGGATACTGGCAAAACGTACCCTGTACGTCGGTTTCTATCTCATGCGTCTCGGCGTTGAGTTTGTAGCGTGCGTTTTCCCATTCCACAAGGTCAACCTGTATGACATCCTTGTCGTTTTGCGGCTTCACCCACACCTCGTCCTCAGTTAAATACGTCACTTGGCCTATTAAGCCGTTGTAGTAGCGTCCCTGACCCGATGTGTCGTTCTTGATAAACATCACCTGTGTGCCTTTTTTCAGTTCCAACGTCATCGCGGTGGGGTACGACGTCTCAGGGAACGTGCCTTTTACTTTCGCCGTGTAGTGAAACGCCTTGGAGGTGAGGCGGTTGAGTTGAGCGTTGTTAAAGTCATCGGCCAGACGGTTGTGGGTGGTAAGGCGGATATATCCCTCTTCTGCTTTCGTCGCGAAGCCCGGGCGCACACAGGCGGCGAGCTGCTGTAGGTCGGTAGTGGTGGGATGCCCATTGCGTATGTGGTTGAGGATATTGATAAACACCTCGTCCTGCTGGCGAAACACGGTGTTGAGCGTGACGGTGACGTAGGGCAGGGCGGCGAGTTGTTTAGAGCTGAAGAAGTAGGGCGTGTCGTAATGGTCGCGAAGCAAGCGTTCCTCCTCGGATGTCACTACGGGTGTGAGTTGTGCCAGGTCGCCAATCATAAGCAGCTGCACCCCGCCGAAAGGCTTGTTGTGGTCGCGAAAGCGGCGCATTACGTCGTCAATGGCATCAAGCAGGTCGCAGCGCACCATAGAAATCTCATCAATAATTAGCAGGTCGAGCGAAGCAATGATACGCCGCTTATTGCCGTTGAAATCAAATTTGCTCTTCCAGTGCACCCCCGGCACATAAGGCGATAGCGGCAACTGGAAAAAGGAGTGTATCGTCACGCCACCCGCATTGATGGCTGCTACACCCGTGGGGGCTACAACGATACACCGCTTGCGAGTATGCTTCACCACGTTGTGGAGAAAAGTTGTCTTGCCCGTGCCAGCCTTGCCGGTGAGGAAAACACTGCAATCAGTGTGTTCAACAAACTCCCACGCGATTTGCAGCTCGGCGTTGGAGCGTAGTGTGCCGTTTGTGGGAGTAACAGACGGATTGGATAGAGCAGCGGACATAATGGATGTGTTTCTTTTTTTGTCGTCAGGAATAAAAATGGTGTGGCAGCGTGTGTTTATTGAAAAACAACTACGCGCGAACAAAGGAGGGAACTCTCAGTCTTTGATTAGATAGTCTCCTGTTGCCTACAAAAGTAATTATTTCTGCAAGCATTCTCGTCGCTGCTACGCTTTTTGTGTCTATTATTCAAGTTTCGGAAGTAGTGAAGACCTATCAGTGCCGTAGGTATAGCAACCAGGGTGCAACCCTCTGGACGCGTAGGCATCTCGCCCGCATCATTTTACAGGCGAGCCGCGTGTGTTCCCGACAGGCTGCTCTCCTGCTTGCCCTGAGAGGGAAACAGCATTGCTACGCTTGTCGCCTTTACAGGGCTTTTTTACTACTTACGAAATTTGAATCTATTATAATATAACGCTTGTGGCGAAGAACGAAGAATTTGACGCGAAGGACATCAATCATCCTAATAATATACTTGGGTATGGAATTGACAAAATACGTTTGTTTAAGACTGAAAAAACACGAACAAACAGTGTTGTATTGTTTTTTTTTCTACTTTTGCACTTGATTTGTTCCGGGGTGTAGCGCAGTCCGGTTAGCGCACCTGCTTTGGGAGCAGGGGGTCGAAGGTTCGAATCCTTTCACCCCGACAAGGCTCTTTGAGATGAGTTTCACAGCGTAAATACTGGTTTCCAACGGTTATGAGCCGTAAGAATTCTTTATGTTGTGAAATATCACTACAAGAGATTAGGAAGAAATCAAAGACGAGTGGTAATTGTCTTGCCTCAAGGTGTAGCAATATACCACTCGTCTTTTCTTGTGCTTATTCGCCGCGTTGTGCGTCCGTCTCAACACTCATCGTTGGCGTAGAGGCTTGGGAGGTTGTTGGGTGTCCAGTCGTAGATTTCTTCGGGTCGGAAAAAGCGTGCCACCTCGGCGCGTGCTGTTTCGGGGCCATCGCTGGCGTGTACTATGTTTTCTTGGAAACTCATAGAATAGTCGCCACGAATGGTGCCGGCGGCTGCTACACGTCCGTTCGTAGGACCGGCAAGCGTGCGCACCACCTCAATAGCGTCAACGCCTTCTAAGCAGAGTGCCACCACGGGGCAAGCCATCATAGAATCCTTTACACGTTGGAAGAAAGGCTTGTCGGAGAGGTGGGCATAGTGTTCGGAGAGGAGCGCATCGGTGAGCTGCATCATCTTCAAACCGGCAATGCGCAAGCCTTTGCGCTCAAAGCGGTTAATCACTTCGCCTATCAAGGCGCGTTGTACAGTACCTGGCTTTAGGAGTACAAGCGTTTTTTCAAGTGCCATAATGTAGGGAGATTAAAAAGTTAGTGATTGAAAAAGGTTTTGCGGGGGGAGAACCGTTTTTATATTCTATAGGTGCGTTCTATCCTTTTATTATCTTTTTTGTACACTCTTTGCCGTCCGCTTGTAAGCGTAGGATATAGATGCCCGGCGGGAGTCCACACGTTGAGATGTGAAACTCTTGGCTTTGTGAGAGATTAGAGATGGTGTTGTTTGCCCAGATGCGCCCGCTAAGGTCGCTGAGGCTCCAACGGACGCTTGTTAGTGGCCGGCATACGAGTACCTGCCAACCGTTTAAGGAGTGTTGTAGAGCAAGGGGGAAGTCGCTCTGCCGTGTGTTGTCTATCCCTGTTTGTGCGGCATAAGTCAGGGCGGCTTGCAGCCCCGCATAGGCATTGATGCGCCCGTATCCCCAGTGCAGCGTGTCGGCCTCGGTTTGTGAGGTGGTGCGTAGGATTTCCAATACTTGAGCGTGTGTAAGGATGGGGCAGGCTTCTAACCACAAGGCGAGGATGCCGGTTACTACGGGTGTGGACATTGATGTGCCCGATTTGTAGCCATAGTAGTAGGTCTCGCCGGCGTATGTGCGTTTTTCTACGAGTGTTGAAGCACGCGCGGAGAAGTCGGGTGCAACTTTTGATACTGCGGCGCGAATAATAGCACCTGGTGCTGCTGTTGTTGGCTTGCGTTCTGAACCGAGGTATGGTCCGCTGTTAGAGAAGTAACAGATCTCGTCAAGAGGGTAGGTGGTTGTGAAACTCACGTTTGCTCCATTTAGTCGCTCCGTAGAGTTTGCGGCGGTGTAAGCCCCAACGGCTATTGCGGCTGGTACGCTTGCTCCACCCTCGCACGCGAGGAAGCGGTCGTCGCCTCTAACAAAACTGCTGTTTGGTTGATAGAACACCCCCAGGCCCTCGTCTGTCCAAGCGTGTATCGTTGTGCCCGCCTCGCCGCTGACTTCTATGCCTACGGGGAGGTAGCCGCCACTTTGATAGAGCATACTGCGGCTCAAGGATAGCAAGGCGTGTTGCTTGCAGTTGTCGGGGTTTATTTCTTCAAAGAAAATGGTGCTGAAATCTATGGCCTCGTAGTTTACTGTATTGTTTTTCCACACAAAGGGGCGCAAGGTGGTATGGCGGGTGCTATCATCGGTCTGCACCCAAAGGTCAAGCATCAGCTCGGTGCTATTCGGAGAGAGTAAAAAACGCGCGGGCGTGGCATCGTTCCCGAGTGTGGCTTGTGCGTGGTATTTCTCTCCCCCTTCATTACCCATCGCTGCCACGAGGAAACCGCCGTTCTCTTCAAGAAGCTTGTTCATCGTTCGACTATAAAAGTCCTTGCCGTCGTGTGGTCCGTCGTGTGAGCCAAAGCTAATGTTGAGTATCCACGGCTTGCCCTCACTGCGTGCTATGCCGCTTATAAAGGCGACGTCTTCAAGCAGTTCGGCGTTGTCTAAGTTGGAAGGGATAAAAATCAGTTCAGCATCGGGCGCCATGCCATAGAAATTGCTGCTTGACACGCTACGCCCGGCAGCGATAGAGGCCACGTGGGTGGCGTGTCCGCTTGTGTAATTATAGCCATCGCCACCTGTGGGAATGTTCGCGGTGGGTTCACTCGCCTCAAGGCGGCGATTCCACACATACTTTACGCGGCTCTCTCCCTTGTCATCTAAGAACGCCGCATGTTGGTATTCAAAACCCTCGTCAATTACTCCGATAATTACCCCGCGCCCGCTGAATGGTGCGTCCAAGCCTTCGCCCATTTGAACGAGGGAGGCGAGAGTGGCCTGACGAGTGCGGTCGGAGAGTAGGCGATGGCGTGAGGAAGAAATAATCCGCCGTATCGTTGTGTCTGCAGAAAGGGTGAGGAACTCTTCGTTAGAAACACGAGCGGAAAATACACCCGGCGCGATGTTTTTGATATTTGTAGCTGTGGGTGTGAAATTGTCGCTCGTTAGAAGTAGTATGTTTCTACGAGGTGTGATTGTTTGACTTTGGCGTGTGTAAGATGCGGAGTCGTGCGCCTCGCTCAACACTTTGCGAAGCGTTAGGTCTAATACAGGTTGTGCCCAGGTAGCTGTGTTCAGTATGAAGAATAACAGAGCCGCTGACACTAGTTCCCGAAAAACGTTTGAGTTTTCCAGATACGCCCTACGAGGTATGAGTTTTTGGAAAAACAGGTGCATATCAATGGGTGGGGCTGTGGAGTTGACGATATTGTTTCGGCGTGACATTATGTAGGCGCGCAAATGCGGTGTAGAAAGCCTGACGCGAAGCGTAGCCTACGAGCAATCCGATGTATTCGGCAGAGGTGTCAGCAAACTTATTGTCGGCAAGCATTACACATGCATCGCGTAGGCGCAAGCGGTTGACAATGTCTGAATAACTATGGCCGGTGCTTTGTTTTATTGCCGCTGAGAGCGTGAAGACTGACACCCCGAGGGCTTTAGCCGCAGAAGCCTGTAAACAATCGTGTGTGCGGTAACGGCTTTGGTGGATGAGCCAGGCCATCAGATTGACGTAGAGTGTGTCGGCGCGTTCTTGTGTGATGCGGTTGCGCAGTGCCATTGATGTGGGAAATTTCTTCCGGTTTAGATGTTTCCTACACGCATAATGTCGGCAAAGACCCCTGCGGCTGTGACGGCGGCTCCTGCACCGTAGCCCTGTATGAGCATGGGGTATTCGCGGTAACGCTCTGTAGTGAGAAGTATGATGTTGTTAGAGCCTTCAATGTTGTAGAACGGATGAGTGGCGGCAATTTCTTGTAGCCCCACAGAACCTTTTCCGTCTGCCCACGTAGCCACATATCGCCAGTGTTTTCCTTCGGATTCTATGCGCTTGCGCTCGGCTTCAAACGGAGCGTCAAGAGCTGGTAACTCAGCCCAAAACTCATCGGTAGAACTCGTAAAAAGTTTCTCTGGAAGGAACGGAAGGCTGGCAATCTCAGATGTTTCAACGCGGTATCCACTTTCGCGTGCCAAAATGGTTAGTTTGCGGATTACGTCAATGCCGCTCAAATCTATACGTGGGTCGGGCTCGCTATAGCCTTGGTCTTTTGCTTGGCGCACAGCCTCGGAAAGGGGAGTGTTGGCACTGATGGTGTTGAATACATAGTTGAGTGTGCCACTAAGTACAGCCTCTATGCGCAGGATTTTGTCGCCCGAACCCGTGAGGTCGCGAATGGTGTTTATGATAGGTAAACCCGCGCCGACGTTTGTCTCAAAAAGGAATTTTACGCCGCGCTCTAACGCCGTTTGTTTAAGGCGTTGGTAATTAGAATAGTCGGACGAGGCGGCTACCTTGTTTGCCGTGACGATATTGACGTTATGGTCTAAGAGCTCCTGGTAGTAGTCTGGCACTTCGTTGCTGGCGGTGCAGTCAACGAAGACGCTGTTGTAAAGGTTGAAGGCTTTGATTTGGCTTACCATCCCTCGTATGCCGCAATAGGGGTGGGAGGTGTTGAGCGTAACTTGTGGGTCTAGCCCCTCGGCTGAGTAAGCGGCGGCACTGCGCGTGGTGATACCTACCACATTGATACGCAAGGCACGCTCGTGTAGCAGGCTGTCGCGCTGTGCTTCTATCTGCGTGAGCAAACTGCGTCCCACAGTGCCTACACCGCAAAGAAATACGTTGAGATCTTGGTGGGCACTGAGAAAAAAACTGTCGTGGAGTACACTCAACGCCTTGCGTAGCACTTCACGTCTGACAACAAGTGAGATATTGAGCTCCAAGGCTCCTTGTGACGAGGCTGCCACGCTGATGCCATTGCGTCCAAGCGTGGTGAAAAGCTTGCCGGTAATTCCTGCCACGTTTTTCATCTGGCTACCCACCACGGCTATTGTCGCTAAGCCCTCAGATAATCTTGCGGGGTACATCGCCCCCTCTGAAATCTCGCGGCGGAACTCGTCGTCAAGAACGTGGCAGGCACGTGGCCCATCTTCGGGACTCACACAGAGTGTGGTGCTTGTCTCAGATGATGTCTGGGCTACCATAAACACACTGACACCCGCATCCGTGAGCCTACCGAAGATGCGGCGGTTAATACCCAGCATACCTACCATTGACATACCGCTTACGGTAACCATGCTCGTTTCGTTTATACTTGATATGCCGCGCACAGGATGTTTTGACGGCGCAGCATCAGCACGTATCACACTGCCGATGTTTTCCGGACGGAATGTATTCCTTATATATATAGGAATACCCTTAACGCGCACAGGATAAATTGTAGGCGGATAAACGACCTTGGCACCGAAGTTACAAAGTTCAATGGCTTCCTCGTAGGAAAGCTCGGGAATGGTATAAGCTGTGGGTATAACACGAGGATCGGCAGTCATAAAGCCATCCACGTCCGTCCAGATCTCCATTGCGTCGGCCTCTAATGCAGCAGCCACGATAGCAGCGGTATAGTCGGAGCCGCCCCTTCCAAGTGTGGTGGTTATACCACTCTCGGTGTCACTACTGATGAAACCGCCTATCACAGTGAGAGGAGCAGCCTCCTTAAAGGCTTCACGAATCAGCGTGTTACTGGCTTCAAAGTCAACAATGATTTTCCCTGCACGTCGTACTGTCTTAATCAAACTACGAGCGTCAAGTAAGTGTGCATCAGGCAATAGTGCTGCTAAAAGATGGGCTGTGAGACGTTCGCCGTACGACATTACGGCATCGGTGGTTTTCTGCGTCAAATCCTCCGTGAGATAGATGCCTTGAAGGATGCTCTCTAATTCGGTGAAGAGCTCTGCGTGAGTGTGGGTAAGTGCATCTTGTTTTTCCGTTGGAATGGCGTCGCGAACCAATTGGGCATGGCGGAGGCGTAAGGCTGCGATGCCTTCACGATACGACTTATCGCCGTGGGAAGCGGTGTGGGCTGAGGAGAGTAGCTGGTCGGTTACACCGCTGAGCGCACTAACCACAACGACGGCTGGGCGGGCAGTGTGTTCCACTATGTGACGCACGGATAGAAGGCTCTCGCAAGTGCTTACCGAAGAACCACCGAATTTAAGGACTTTCATAAGAGGAGAGGCGTTGGGAAATGCTTTTGCTTAAGGTGGGTTCTATTAATTCCCACGGATAGTTTGACATAGATGGGGTTTTAACCTTTTGTCATCTTTATGGCTCTTTTTGCTTCCGTCTGTAAGTTTCATCGGTCGTATAGCCCGCTACACTCACTCTTCAGCTGACAGACTAAAAGCAAAAATAGCTCAGAAATCTGACAAAGCGAATTAAAAGAACCCACCTTTAGAAGAAATCGTTGCACACTTATTTCACTTTTTTACCAATCGGTAAACTCTCGTTGTCCAGACGATTGAGTGCTGTTACCACATAATAGCCAGAAACTTTCTGGCCTGCGTTGCCAATCTTGAAGAAAGGATGTCGCGTAATGCCTATAATAGATGACGCATCGGCTAAATTCTGACGATTCTTAGAAGCAAAGCGATAAACCACATATTTTACGGGTTTCGTTTGCCAAGAGTTTGAAGGGGGAGTCTCCCAATAGAGGAATGTACCGTCTTTGATGGTTTCTATGTTGATGCGGCGTATCTTGGCCGGGGCTTTTTCCGTAATCCAAGTCATCTGAGGCTGTAAGGCGGGGTAGGGATGGTAAAACAATTCTAAGCGGCGAGCATAGTCGTTGTAGTTATCGGCAATGAGTTTGCTATACCACAAGCACGAGCCGTCAATGCCGAGCGTCTCACGTTGAGTGCGGAATTTGGCTTCCATTTGGTTCGCTTCTGGATTGAGGGGGTCGGCGTACTGCATCGTGCGTTCCACATCTTGGCCAATGATAAGCGGACGCCCACTGCTGTAGCGCGCCCACCATTGCACAAGTTCGGAATAGTCGGCTGTGGGATGACCAATCTGCCAATAAAGTTGCGGCACGACATAATCTACCCAACCATTCTTCACCCAGAGGAGTATGTCGGCATAAAGATCATCGTAATTCTGCAAGCCGTTGGTCCGGCTACCTGGAATGTTCTCGCCCGATTTAGCATTGTGGTAGATACCAAAGGGAGAAACGCCGAATTTTACCCAAGGCTTGACGGCACAAAGCGTGTCGTGAAGCTGAGCAATGAAGCGGTTGACGTTTTCGCGCCGCCAGTCGGCTTTTGTCTGTGAACTAAGGCCATAGAGTTGGTATGTGCGCTCGTCGTTAAGTGTTTGGCCAGCGGCTGGATACGGATAGAAATAGTCGTCAATGTGCAAGCCGTCAATGTCGTAGCGGCGCGCAATATCACCACATACGTGAGCGATGTAGGTGCGGTTCTCGGGGCGGCCAGGATCAAAAAGGAGGAGACCATCGTAGGAAAGAAAACGGCTCTTGTCCTGCCAATAAGGATGTGTCACCGCTAATTCTGTGGTACCTTTTGTTTTGGCACGGAACGGGTTAATCCAAGCGTGGAGTTCCATCCCGCGCTTGTGGCATTCTTGTATCATCCAAGAAAGTGGATCCCAATAAGGGGAGGGAGGTGTGCCTTGCTGCCCTGTAAGAAAACGGCTCCACGGTTCAAGCGCACTCTCGTAGAGCGCATCGCCCTCAGGACGAACTTGGAAAATTACAACGTTGCAACGTGCTTTCTGCAACGCATCAAGATGACGAGTGAGTTCTGCCTGTGTGCGTGCCGTTCCCAGTCCTTGAAACTGGCCATTAACGCACTGAATCCACGCACCGCGAAATTCGCGCTTGGGCTGAGGGAGTTGTTGAGCCGTGGTAAATAATGCAAAGGTCAACAATAGTGTAGATAGAAAAGTCTTTTTCATAGTCAATTAGCTTTTCAGCCGCCAAAGTTACGCTTTTAGCTTTTTAGGCAGTCATTTATCTAAGGAAAAGTGTAGAAAACGAATTCTGAATGTACTCTTTCTGTTCTTGCCTAAAAACCGCAACCAATAGTGGTGCTGACTAATTTTGCAGTTTGTTAGTCTGTCTGACGATAGTCTTGCCATTACCGACGTGGTTATGCTTGGCTTCAGTCCATCTTCCCTCTTACCCCGTCAAGCACTACAAAGGCTTTATGCTGTCATTAACCCACGAAGCCCGTTTCTTAGCCGTCAGTGAGGGCAAATGTATTGGTATGATTTGTTGATAACTGCACTTACGAAACGGGAAGAAAGCTCTCTCTCGCGAGAGATTACTCCAAAAAGGAGTGATTTTCTTAGTTTTTGGCATATAAGCCCAGATTTTATTTGCATCTTTGCCACGCAAACAGATGATTTTGCTTTTTATTTGCAGTTCTACGGTAAGTGAAATTTCTGACGTTGCAAACCCCCGGGCGACTTTTGTTGTTCAGAGAATTACTATGAAAGTTAAACCTAAGGTGCTGCGGATTTTTAGTGCATAAAGAAATATGAAAAGGATGCGGATTTCTATTGTGATGATGTTACTGGTTGTAACACCCTCATTTGCCCAAACAACTCTTTTTAATGGTAAACACATAGATGCGCCAATCGGTCTTACCGTGGGCTATGTAAGCAAGGATTGGCGTACGAACATCAAAGGGAATGTCATTCACGAAAACCTTTGGGGAGAAGAGAACAAACGAATGCATGGTTTGCAATTGGGCTTCAATTATCAACCGTGTTTCAATTTTGGTTTAGGCGCACATACGGGTGTTTTCTATGAGTATTATTATTCTGTTTCAAAGACTATAGAGGATTACGGGTTTGATGATTTTGGAGAGCATAGTCTTTATATCCCCTTGCATGTTATGTATCGTTTCCCTATAGCAAAGAAAATCTCTTTCAGCGTGTATGGCGGTGCTGGTATCAATTGGGCGATTTCCGGGAAGTATAGCGATGCGGAACATCGTGTGGTAGGTGCACTCCATGCCGTTTCTCTTCTTATGGACTCTGCAACGGGCGATACCTATAACCCGGTGGTAGATATTCTGAGGGATGCAACGAGTCCCCCACATGATAACGAAAACCGATATCTGCATTATGGCGGAGGTGATTGGCCCAAACGCTTTAACCTGCAGTGGGAAGTCGGTGGCGCTTTTCGCTATAATAAGCTACAATTAGGTTTCACGTATTCATTTGGCGCAACAAATCATTCTTTCTATCCAGGGTATCTTACCCGTCAAGACAAAATAAATGTTTTTCTCAGTTATGTGATGGACTTTGAATGATTGGGATTTGTATGGGAATGGGTGTGGTCGGAAAACCATTGTTTCTGTTACACGCGAGACTTCTTATGAAGGCAATGTGAAAGAACACAATTTCTCTGTGAGGCCGTGAGGAAAAAAGGGGTGGGACGTGATAAGGTAGGTTGACCAATGAGGTGAATGAAGACGAACTTTTGCTCGCCACGGCAAAGCTGAAACAAACTTCGCGTTGCCCTCGGGCTTATTGCAAAACAGCGCACCTGTTTTCCGCGATGGGACACCCAAGCCCCTCCTGCCCCCCCCCTCAAATCGCTTTAATCTGCCTTCTCGCCATAGATTAAATGTAACAATTTGATGTAGCGTAATCGTTTTTTGTATCTCAATGAGGCCTAAAAGGTGACACTTTGCAAAACCATATAGTTATAGAATGCCATACGATGATGCAGGGAGTAGCTTTTAACATCAGCTTTGGTAAGCAAGAGACTCCTTTTATATAAAGAAAAAGGACAATATGTTGAAGCTCTTACTTTCTATTATGTTGCTTTGTGTTATTCCATTCTCTCTGGAACACCTAACCAATTGAATCGAATAAACCAATTAAACCAAATATCGCAATGTATAACCGCACCGCCTATAGCAGATTATAAAATTCTTGCTCAACAGATAAAATCAGATTCGAACAGAATACGAGCTACAATCTCTTACAGGAATTGCCTTTCTGATGTCTATGAAAAGACTATGCAAGCATTTTGGCAGAAGATGAAACTTCTGGGGTTGGAAGTAACTGAATGATACACACATTGAAGTTACTGGTTAGCTCTAAAGAGTTAGTGGGTAACTCAAAAAAAGGTGATTTGAAAAAAAGCATTAATCAATATGGCAGAAGATAAAGGACAAATATTATTATATCAGACTCCAGATGGTGAGTCGCGCATTGAGGTGAGGCTACAGGGCGAGACAGTATGGCTCAGCCTTGACCAGATAGCGGAATTATTTCAGCGTAACAAATCTACCATCTCCCGACATGTCAAGAATGTGTTTGAGGAGGGAGAACTGAATAAGGAAGTGGTGGTTGCAAAATTTGCAACTACCACTCAGCATGGTGCCATAGAGGGTAAAACGCAAAGTCACGTGGTTGACTTTTACAACCTCGACATGATTATCAGCGTGGGCTATCGCGTACATTCCTATCGTGGCGTTCAGTTCCGCTTGTGGGCTACGAAGGTCTTGAAAGAATACATCGTAAAGGGGTTTGCCCTGAACGATGATTTGCTGAAACGGGCTGGTGGCGGTAACTATTTTGATGAGCTGTTGGCTCGCATCCGTGACATCCGCTCGTCGGAAAAGGTGTTTTATCGAAAAGTACTTGAAATATATGCACTCAGCATTGACTATGATCCACGTGTAGAAATGACGCAGGAATTTTTCAAGACGGTACAAAACAAGATGCACTATTCCGTGCATGGGCATACGGCAGCAGAAATTATCTATGAAAGAGCCGATGCTCAGAAAGACTTTATGGGGCTGACAATATGGACGGGGGCTATGCCAAAGAAGACGGATGCTGAAATCGCTAAAAACTATCTATCACAAGAGGAAATCTCAACACTCAACCGTATTGTCAGCCTCTATCTCGACTTTGCTGAACTTCAGGCAGAAGAGCATCGCCCAATGTATATGAAGGACTGGATTGCCATTCTCGATGACTTTCTGCGCATTTCACGTAAGGACATCCTTACTCATGCCGGACGCATCTCTGCACAATTGGCAAAAGCCAAGGCCGATGCCGAATATGACAAGTTTAAGGAAAGAACCAAGAATGAACTGACACCCGTTGAAATTCATTTTTTAGAAAACTTTGAAAGGGAGCAGAAAAAACTTGGTGATAGAAAAGAATGACGATAGAATTCATCGACAACAGACATCGGTTCCTCGAAGATGTGAAAGCATTGGGAAGAAAGAAACATTGTGCAAAGATAGGAAAAAGCAACCGCAGTGATCCAAATAACCCATTTTTGAAGCGATTAACAGTTGATTTTCAATAATTTATAAATTCACACAAAAAGTAGTGACGAAAACAGGAAGACTGGAGTAGTTGGCGATGACCTCATCCTTTTTCAGCGTAGTGTTGGTGACATAGCCCTTTATCCCGTCCCATGCGGCATCGGCCTCATGCTTCTCCATGTTGATGCTGATCGTCACTTCGCCCTCCATCCTGAGATATTTGTTGTACCCACGGTTGTTGATGTTCTGCTTCGTCAGCCTGCCGCTGGCTATCTTCTTCTGGAGTCTCGCCAGTCCGCGCTGTCGGTTGTGTGCATCCTTTCTGGCACGTTTCTCCGTGCATAACAGGACAAGCCGCACATCACCATCTTTCTCTATCTCCACTACATCACCATACTTTATGCCCAGAGAGAGAATCTGTTCCTTGACTTCCTCACTTTCCGACTTCGGCCTTGCGCCGATAATGTACTGGTAGCCATCCTTGGTGAGTTCCTCGATGTTGGCCTTGCTCAGCAGCCCCGCATCAGCCACTACAATTGGCTTGTCGAAGCCGAAGCGCGAGGCGAGCTTCCTGATCAGAGGTATCATGGTATGTCCCTCGGAGATGTTGCCCTCGTAAATCTCATAGCCGATAGGATTGCCTCCGCTGGCCACAAGCAACCCGAGGTATATCTGCGGGCAGGAGTGCTTACCGTCCTTCGAGAAGCCACACTTGCGCAGGTCGTCCTCCTCTGCTGACTCAAAATACAGCGTGGTCATGTCGTAGAAGCAGACGGATATGTTGCCACCGACAATCTTCTTGGTGTATGAGTAGGCTATGTCCTCTATCCGGGTCTTGAAATCATCCGGCTTAAGCTTGGCTGGGGGCGTGGATGTGGGATAGTTTCCTCCCTCTGCGGTCTCGGAATTGCCGCCGTCATCGCTGCCATTCTCCTCTTCCTCCTTGCGATAGCACAGATTATCGAGGAAACGGTATATCTGGTCAATGCTGTACCTCATATGCAGGTAACGCTCCATATAGTCCACGGTATTCAGCTTGCTGCCCGGGTTGAACAGGCGGCAGATGACAATGTTACGGAACATCCTGTTCTGTATCGCTCCGTAGCCGATTCGGTCGTATAGCGTGCCGAACACCAGCTCCGGGCCTGCCACCTGCACCTGAGCGTTGTTCAGGCTGCTGACGAAACCGTCTATCACGTCCTCCTCTTCATATATATGAGGCAGAGAAGGTCCCTCCATCTCTTGAATAAAGGACGATGCCCGCTGCATCAGCTTCTCCATCGCTGCCGTGTCGTTGGGATAGGCGGAGCCAAGAGACTTCAGCACACGCTGTTTCCGGCTCTTTGTCTTCTGTACAACCTGCACGCTGACCGTGCCGGACTTGTTGGGCTTCTTGCGTATAAACATAATGCAAAGTTAGCGCGGGACACCCAAATTTGCAAGTTTTTCGCTCGCAAATGCTTGATATTTAGGATAGTTTAATTTTGGAGACAGAGAAGCGCGGAAAACAGGAAGAACTGAAAGCGCAGAAACAAAAAGCAAGGGGCAAGAGAACGAGCGATGCAATTGCATGCCACCATATCTCTTGCCCCTTGCTTCTTATTCCCTACGGTCTAATACAGCAACATCAATCCGGCGTATGCTGCAAGGAAAATCATGTGGATTGGGTTTATTTTCACATATTTCGTTCCCACCTGTTTTCCGCGTTGGGACACCCACGTCTTATTGGGTGCTACTTTCGCCACCCG
>ERZ842401.4414-NODE-4414-length-16399-cov-3.843857_pt1 | contig 16399 bp, 15 predicted proteins | sample MGYA00521270_ERZ842401 | MGnify/ENA primary metagenome ERZ842401 (study PRJEB31892, sample SAMEA3878208) | bioreactor metagenome | biome: Moose rumen | place: Sweden | collected 2011-10 | study: EMG produced TPA metagenomics assembly of the PRJEB12797 data set...
TCGCCATCCACGATGGTGTAGCTGAAATTGCGAACAGTCGGATCAGCGGGGATTGCACGGTCATCCCCATCCTCCTCCAGCTCATTCAGATCGTATTCTGTGATTTGCGCGTGGATATTCTGGACAGCTGCGGACAACAACTCCCCGAGATCTTGATCCTCAAACGGTAGACAGGCGGTTTCGGGACCATAGGGGCCGCTGATCTCCTGCATCTTGCCGAGGATCATGTCCGGGTTGTCGATGAAATACTGATTCATATTCAGCCCGTTTTCATCTGTTCCGAGATGCACCCACGAAGGCTCCTCAATCGCCATCGTATCGCGCTTCTGGAGGAAGATAATATCCGAGGTCACATCCGTACCGGCAGCGGCCTTGAAGGTGTCATTGGGCAGGCGAATCGCGCCAATTAGATCAGCGCGCTGTGCAAGGTATCTACGTACATTGGGATTCTCTTTATCCAGCGTTCCTTTCGATGTGATAAAAGCGATGACGCCGCCGGGGCGAACCTTGTCCAGCGATTTGACAAGGAAATAATCGTGTATCAATAAATTCTGCCTGTCATATCTCCTGTCATGCACCTTGTACTCCCCAAACGGCACATTCCCTAACGCAAGGTCAAAGAAGTCATCGGGGTAGTCTGTCTTTTCAAAGCCGGATATGGTAATGTCTGCCCTCTGGTAAAGCTGTGCGGCGATCCTTCCTGTGATACTGTCAAGCTCCACTCCGTAGAGTGCGGAATTTTGCAGTTTCTCAGGGAGCAGCCCGAAAAAGTTTCCCACGCCGCAGGACGGCTCTAAAATATTTCCCGGTGTAAAATCCATGTTCCCCACTGCTTCATAGATGGCGTTGATCACCACGGGGGAAGTATAAAAGGCATTCGGGGTAGTCCCCCTTGCGGATTCGTATTCTTTCGGGGTGAGCAGCTCTTTTAATTCCGCATATTCCTTTGCCCATTTCCCATTGTGTACGTCAAAGGCAGGGGAAAGTCCGCCCCAGCCTACATAGCGGGAAAGGATTGCCTGCTCCTCCGGCCTGGCCAGACGGTTTTCTGCCTCGATTGTTTTTAGGGTGCGGATCGCCGCCACATTAGCAGCATACTTGCTTTTCTGCCCGCCCTCCCCTAATGCCTCATCAGTGATATGGAAGTTTAAGAGGTTCTCTTTGCCTGCCTTGCGTTGTGCGGGCGGTTGGGGCGTGGCGGGATCATTGAAATGTAATTTCTGTACCACCACATCAAAAGGAAGTCCTTTGGAATAAACCGCTGTGGTTTCCGTGGTGTAGAGTTTTCCGCCGTCAATGTCCGCAGGGGGAATCGCAGGGGCTAAGGTTTCCTGTTCTTCGGGGCGGCTGTCCCCTGCCGCAATATTATCCTCCTGCGGCTCTCCTGCCTGGCTCTCTGCTGTAACTTCATGCGTGTATCCGGTTTGCTCTATTTCTCCCTGTTCACTGTCTGAAATTTCTTTTACCCGCCCCTGTTCGGAATTTATTTCTGTCGGATCATTTTCTGATAGTGCCTCTGCCCGCTCTTGTCCGGGAAATCCTTCTGACATCCCATCTTCTGTAACTTCCCCTATCCGCTCCTGCTCCGGAACTTCTGCTGTCTGTCCGGCTGCTTCGCCCTCCCGCTCCTGCTCCGAAACCTCCACAGTCCTGTCCACCTGCAGCGCATCGGGAAAATGATCCATGCTCACAAGATCATCAAAGCTGAGTACGCTCAATTCCTGATCGATCAGGTCACGCAAGCTGCCATAGGTACGGGTATCCACACATACATTATCTATATAGCTGTTCACGGAATAATTTATGAGGTTGACCTCCACCTGTATCTCATGCTGTCCGTCCTCCGTCATGGTGTAGGCAACTTCGATATGCTCAGGGTTGCCAAAGTCAGCGCCTCCGCCGCCATACTCATGGAAAAGGAAATTCTCGATCAGTTGCTTTGCCTCTTCCAGATCGGCAGCCTCATGGGTGTCCACCGGTTGTGTTTCTGTTTCCCCTGTACCAAAAAGGTCAAAAATAGAAAGCTGACCGTCTATGGCAGCTTTCTCCCTTAACTTCTCTTTCTGTTGTCTTGCCTGCGCCAATCTTCTTGCGGCAGCCTCCAGCTCTCCCACGGGTTCCGCATTCTCTTCTGCGGGTTGCCCCGTCTTTTCCCTGTCCGCATTGCCTTTCGCGGCTTTCCTGTCTGCCGGTGTACTTCCGTCAGACTCCTCATATTCTTCAGATTCTTCTGCCTCATCTTCCGGCTCTGCTTCACGCTTCCTTTTTTCTGCGGTTATTTTCCGTTTCTCACGTTCCTCTGCCAGCTCCGCCGCAGACAGGGGCTTAAACAGACCGTATTCTCCCCGCACATATTTTCCCATGTCCGTAACCGCCCTTTTCAGCAGGTCATAGTAGCGGTTGTCCCCCGGTATCGCCGGAAAATAGGTCATCATATCCCCATAGAGCATCCGGCTGTATTCCATGCTGTCCAAAAGCTGCCGGTACTCCTTCACTTTCTTTTCCGGCTGCCAGCCATTCCGCCTGTCTGCCTCCGGCGTGTTGGGCGCATAGAAATAAAAACTGTACAGGGACATGGCAAGCTGCTGTTTTTCGTATTCCGGCATATATTCCGTTTCTTTGGCGTTCAGGTATTTTCTATTCTGTATCAGCCTGTCAATCCGTTTCCGTACCTCCGGCCATTTCATGTGTACGGTATCATATCCGCTGTATCCGCTATCGTCATCCTCACGGGTATATTTATATCCCTTTCCGTCATACATCCCGTTATGCCCGTCATATGCAAATCCACCGATCCCATACTCCTGCCGTAAAAATGCTTCTTTCTCCCTGTCATCATGGCCCTGCATAAAGTAGGATGCAATCCGCATTTTCCCATGATAAATGCTGCTCCCTTTGGTCAGCAGCGCATTGATTTCGTCCTCCGTGATAAAGCTGCCCCTTTGCGGTGCAAAGCCCTCCACGGCCTTAAAATCCCTTGCCGGTATGCCAAGCCTGCGGATTCGCTCCTCCAGATGGTCTGTTCCCTGTAGGCGAAACCGCAGGAGCTTTCTGCCAGACCGATATGCCTCCATGAAAGCTGACACTTCCGCCCTGAAACTATCCCGCTCCTGCATATTGTCCAGCAGTTCCGCATACTTTTTCGTCCCTTCGGGGAATCCGGCATGCTCATGATAGACTTTGGACAGGTGTGGAAGAAATCCCCCTTCTTCCGCCTCCCTGCTCATATCCTGTACAAGAAACCACAGCTTTTCCGCGATATTCCCTTTTTCATATTCTGAGGCGGTGTCCAATATCTCCTGCGTGGCAAATGTGCCGTTTTCCAAAAGGCGGCTGATCCGCTCCGCCACCTTCGGCCAGGGAACCGTGACGGCAAGCGTTGTCTCCACCGTCTTTCCGGGGGCGATACGGATGCCCTCCTCGTTGAACCACAGGGCGTACTTTCTCCCCGCAATGGTAAGTCCTTTTCCGCCTGTACCGTATTCTTTTTGCAGAAATTCCCCGGCGGTCATGCCATAAAAAGGTTTTTGAAAAAAGGAAACGATCCGCTGTATGGTATTCCGCTCATTTCCGCCACTTGTAAGCGCCCTGTCAATGATCGTGTCAGGGACACTCAAGTTTGGAAACGGTACGGTTTCCCTCTCCAGTTCCTCCCGCTGTTTTACAATGGAAGCGATCTGTTCAAACTGAGTCGGGAATAAAGAAAGCTGCGCATCTTCCTTCTGTACTGCTTTTTCCTGTCCGGCTCTCTCCGGCAAAACTCCCCTTTCCACAATCTCTGCATCCGTACCGGATATTTTACCCACGGACGAAGAAACGGCGGGTTCTGCGCCCGCCGTCTGTTCTTCTGTGCTGTTCTGTTCCTGGTCTATGCGTAAACGATGTCCGTGATCACCTGCTCCCTCGCCTGCGCCGTGTAGCTGTTCACCGCCTGCACCCACGCCATCTGATCCCGTGCTTTCAGGCTCTCGTCCACTCCGTTTCGCTTCATCATGTCCGCCACGATCCTGTCCTCCAGCTCCTGTGCCTGCCTGTCGATCTCCATCAGATGCTCCGGCAGTTCTCCCATCAGGAGCATCGAGGTGTATGTCCCGCCGTGGTGTTCCCTCAGATGATCGCTCCGCATCCTCCCGTATCTGCCCAGGGGCATTTCCTCCATCTCGTCCTCCCCGTCCAGTTTCAGATCCGGTATCAGATAATCCCCTACTTTCGTGTAAGTCAGCCCTTCCATAGTCCATTCCCCTTTCTTCTTTGTTCCGGTTTTCCATTACCGCATGCGTGACAGTTACCTCTTTTGGTTTGGCTTCTTTTGCTGCGCTTTCGCTGTCTTCGTCTTTTTTTATCGTTTCCGTTCCTGATTTTACTTCCGCTCTCTGTCCTGTTTTTATTTCCGTTTCGCTTTCACGCTTTACAGTATTAAATTCCCGTCTGATCTCAGTATAACCGATGACCTTGGAATTATCAATAGGGATTTTTTCCTTTTCCCTCTCTGCCCGCTCATAGCTGCGGAGTGCATTGCGTATCTCCACCAGTATCTCCCCGGAAATACTGCTCACGGCATTTCCAAGATGGTGCAGTGCTTTCGGGGAGGCAAATGCCGTAATGCCCGATAAATCTTCATCCAGCACACTGCCGGCATCAATCCCGCAGCGGGCATACAGGGTGTACTTCACGCTGGCCAGCATCTGCCTGCGGAATAAATCCTCCCATTCCGCTCTGCTGTGCAGCCCTTTTTCCGCATTCCCCCTGCTGTTCATAAAATCACTGACACAATCCTGATACCGTTCATTCACAAGCGTCTGTGCCACGTCACCGATCACGTCAGTCAGGTTTTCAGGATCAGAGCCGTCTCCATACTTCTCTTTCAAAGCCTGCATGAGATATTCATGCTGCTTAGGGCGGATCTCCCACAGCTTCACGTCCCTCGCCCCCCGGACAGGCCTTGTATCCTTAATGTCAAAGACATAATCCAGATGAGGCCAGCCGTTTTTGTTTTGATGGATCAGTGCGATACCGCACGCTCCCCGCCTGATCCAGCGGAACATCTTGTCATTCCATGTTTCCACATCCGCACAGGCGGTCGCCCCCGGCCTCTGCGCATAGATCAATAACTGATCGTCAAAGCTGTATCGGTACATCCTTGAAGCTGTATTCAGAAACCGCTTCCAGCCTTCCACATCCGCCGTGACTTTCCCTGCCGTTTCCTTTGCAAGCTCCGACACAAGTTTGAATTTCAACGCCATTCTTCCATCCTCCTTCCATCAAAAAAAGACCGTGGAAGAATTGGCGTTCTGTCACGGTCTTTGCATAAATATCTTTATTCTGATTTTTCCCTTTCTTTCGGTTTATGCTGTTCGTTTATCCTGTCCAAAACCTCCCTCTGTGCCGGCGAAAGCCCCCGTGGCGGCTTCACTTTGATCCACTTCTTGGGTATGACAAACATCTGCCCGCCATACAGGTTTTCCGGCTCCTGTTTCACCTGCTCCGGATATTTTACAGCAAGTTCCACAAGCTGCTTTTTCAGTGCCGGATTGTGTGTGTAGATATCCGCCGTTTTTTCTGCCTCGTTAAACAGGATCACCGATTCTTTTTCATAATTGCTCAGTCCCATTCCGCTCCCCTTTCCCTGCTTTTTCTATTTTCCCTCTGCCTGCTTTATTTTTTCCCGCACAGGCAGAATAATCTTTCAATGCCTTTAGGACAGACGGACGTTTTTCTCCTGACACTTCCCTTTCATTTGCTACCCTCTGCTGAAAATCACTAACAGCCGCTTTCCTGTCACAGAAATAATGTCCCCAGAAGAATTTTTCCTCTCCTGACATCCCATCATTCCTTATGCTGCGCATCCATGTGGCGAAAGGCTGCGGAGCCTTTGGATTTTCCGCAAGGACAAATTCCTTATCGCCGACAATGCGGCTGTCTGTAACCTGATATCCCTGTATGTGCCGTACCTCTGCTATATGCTCCATGTTCAAAGTATCCCTCCATCTTCTCAGATATAGTCCAGGATTGCCTCCCGGATGTCCCGCCCGTCAATCTCATTTCCAAGGCATTCCCAGCCCTCTGTCTTCTGCCTTGCAAACAGCTCAATGCGGGGCAGGTCGCCGCAAAGCTCCACGATCCGCTCCCTGATCTCGTCCGGTTTCCTGCTGTGTTCCATGATCCTTGCATCACACACTTGTGGGACGGCTTTGGACACTCTTTTCGGCTTTCCCTTTGTTCCAAGGATACAGATTTCCGAGTTTGAACGTGTCCAGAAACCAAGCCCCATAAAGAATGTATCCGCCTTTTTATTCCGTTTTACCCAGTTGAAGCCACAAGTTTTATAGGTAAATCCCCATGCTTTCATGACGGAGATCCCGTCTAACAGGCATGGGAACGTGACCCATAAAAAAAGGATACAGTCATCAGCAGCTATGCTTCCCACAGGCAATGACCGTATCTCCTCAATATCCATCGTATGATAATGGTTCTCTGCGCTTCTCCCCTCCCCCTTTTTGGAATACACCTTGTAATGCCAGGGAGGATCGGAATAGACAATGTTAAACTTCTTTCCCATAATATCAGCCCTGTTTCCCGCCTTCCTTTTTCCTCTCAAACTCCAGCCGGAATTTCGGGAATCCCGTACCTGTGTCCTCCATCACGATTGTCGCATCGTAGGTGATGTCCTTCTTTTCCGAGTACAGACCTTCCATCTTCACACATCCCTTTTTCAGAAGTGTTTTCACGATCCCCTTTGTCAGCTCCTTGCGCTTGCTCTTGAAATAGGGATTGTCTTTCCAGAGGGAAAAGCTGCAGGGCGGATCGTCCTTATAACCGGAACAGTAAAAACTCTTATTCCCCTCATACACGTCTTTTCCACAGCGGGGGCATTTCCCCAGGCTCTCCTTCGTGGGTGCGGGCTTTGCAAATGCCGGATTGTCAGCCGCTGTCACGCCATCATAAGACTTCACAAGAGCTGAAACCATTTCCCTGATCCCATCCATGAAGTCCTCCGGCGTGCGTTCCCCTTTCTCCACTTCTTTTAATGCCTTTTCCCACTCCGCTGTCAGCTTTGCGCTTGTCACCGTATCGGGCATGACTGCGATCAGCTCCATCCCCCGCTTTGTCGGGATAAGCCTCTTTTCTTTCCTCTCGATAAAGCCTGCTTTTACCAGCTTTTCGATCACGCCTGCACGGGTGGCGGGTGTACCGATTCCCTTGCGCTCTATGTCCTCCGCCAGATCTTCGCTTCCGGCATGTTCCATGGCACTCAGTAAAGTGTCTTCTGATACATTTTGTCAAGGGGTTGTGTGGAACATTTAATTTTTCAAAGAATGCCCATTTTCTGCGGTTTGCAGGCAATCGTTGATGATGAGCCGCCGAACTTTTTTTTCAAAAGTTTCTTCGGAATTTTGGTCAAAATGTACCCTGACAGTATAGGTTGTGTTGCCGATTTTCTTTCTGAATGTCGGTACGGTTTCCCGCACATTCTTTTCCTCCGATTGCACTGCACTCCTGTCAAGACCTGTTGGTACTCTGCTTTCCTGCTCCATTTTCTTTTCGATTTCTTTCTCCATTCCTTTCCTCCGTTTCCGATTGTCTTTTCATGGTTGCCAATAAAACAAACGGGAGCGGTAAACCTGTTTCAGATTTCCTGCTCCCCATGCCTGTGTTTCCTTTGCTGTTCTTTCTGCTGTTCTATGTCTAGTTCCTGTTTCTCTTGTTTCTATGCTAGATGATGGAATTAACTGGCTATTTGCATACAGAATTTTTTTCATATCACTGCTTAAAACTATTGCACCATCCATTTTTGCTACTTCATATATTTTAGATGAACTGTATTCTTCGTTTATATTAAAACCACCATCTACAATTTCCATCACGGCTTCTTTGGCTACCATATATCCAATGCAGGCTACCATTCCTCCTGCCATACATCCCATTGCCATCGCAATATGGGTGGCTGGCAGAATAGCTAAAAACAAGGCACTGGTAGGAAGCGCTAATAATGACACCATAAGTCTATCAACCATCATATTTCCGTATTCATCACTTGTAATCTTACCTTGTGATAATTCATAGCCATGAATAGCACCTTCTATTACAAGAACCGTAAGTGTTGCTACAACTGAAGGGTTTGCGTCCTTCAGTGCTTCCCCTAAAACTCCAGTGCTACACATAGTAGTTATTATGCGACTAACAGATCCCTCAACAAAGCCCTCAGATGCGGCAATGGCTCCTTCAACCCCTGTCTCTTTTAATGCGTCTTCGTCAATTTCTCCGAGCTCAGCAGCCTCTTTTAGAATAGAATATACATCTGGTCCCACTGTTAATACTGTATTTATTGCCGCAACCTCAACGCCTGTACCCACTGCCTGTTTAACGACATATTTCGGACTAATAACAGAACTAAGTGATATTCCAAATTCCTCTGGTTTAAAATTTCCTTCTTTTGACACTTCGGCTATTGCTTGAAGTTCTTCATATGTCAGTGGCTCAGATTGTGTTCCATCTGGAGCTTCAAGCCTATCACGCAAGTTAGAAAGTGTTTCTTGGTAGGATTTTGTTCTTGCAGAAGCAACATCTCCCTCAATATTTGAAAGCTTGTCAATTCTACCTTGCAAATATTGAGTAGCTTCTGTCATTTGATCAGTCGGAATAATTCTTGTTTGCCCTTCATATATTGAAGACAGCAGAGCATCCTGTGTCTCTGCATCATAACCATTTTTATCTAAATATTCACCAAGAGATAACGGTTCTTTTGAAGAATTTTTAGAAGCATTGGTATAGTACTCCCGATAAGCTTCCAATACCGTTTTTGCCTGTGCAGATGCACTTCCATTTGCATCTTGATAATATTTAAGACTTGCATTTTCACCATACGATGTTGCTACATCCACTGAACCGAGTTCAGTACTTCCAACGGTGGTTGCTCTTTCATTTGAACCATTAGCTACTGCATTAATATTAAATGTATCTGTAGCCCATTTTTCTGCAAGAAAACCAGCCTCTTGAGCTGTCCCCCTAGCGGAGCCAGCGGCACTATTCATATCATTCTTGAGAGTGGTTAATGCCGCTTCAACATTTCCAACATACTCACTAGTCATAACAGCAGAGTACTTAGCTCCCATGAATTCAACAGAATAGTCCCACCCCTCTTGAAACTTGCTAAAATCAAGATTAGAATACCATGTCACAACACTATTCTTTGCATTCTCTGCAACGTTACCAACTGTATTTGCAGCTGATTGGGCTGTTTCTTTTGCACTTTCTGCACTACATGCACATGTAGAAGCTGTAATTATCAAACACATAAAAACAGAAATAATCCTCTTCATAAAGACCTCTCTTTGTAAATGCTTAACAACACATCACAGTAACATAAATTCATTTCTATTGACTATTTCTAAATTCTTCTTCGGATTCATATATATCATCCTCAGCAATACTATTTACATATCCACACTCTGTGCATTCCCATTCATCGTAATTGTCGTCAAACCCTAGTTGCTCATTCAAAGATGCATTACAATTATCGCACCACCAGTCTATGCCAGGAAATCTTTCGCCCATATATAAACCCTTCCGTTTAGAAAATTTTATCATAATCAAATAATTCCAATTTGTTTTTTACACAATTTTCAAACTTTTATAGCATATCTATTTTAAAAAATAAGACTGCACGCAAGGTGCAGTCAAATGATTCAAAATATATTATTTTTAGTTAAACAGCCCCATCTAACAATGCTACTATTCCAACCACCGCCAAAATAGGAATTGCCAGATATACTAGACCCGCCATAAAAAGGCCTATTATGATAAATGGTAAAAATACTATTGAAAACAGTACCTTTGTTATGGCCCAAGAAGCTCTAATAGCTAAAATTATAAGCTTTCCAAATACCATAATCATCATAATTGAAAATATCATTGTCAACATATCGCTCACCACCTATTCTACATAATCAGGACCATCATCCATTACTATTGCTGCAACAATGTATGCGATTATTCCGCTGCCTCCTGCAAGTGTAAAAACTACCCATATGAGTCTTACAATCGTTGGGTCGATATCAAAATAATCAGCTATACCTGAACATACTCCACAGATTTTTTTATCAGTTCCTTTGTATAATCTCTTTCTACTCATCTTTATCGCCTCCATCTACATTTTCTCCCAAGCATAGCTTGGTGTCTCCAACTAAATTTATCTGCTTCGAAAAATCTGGCTGCTTGTTTATCAGCTCCAGTATCCTGCACAACCTTATTCTCTCTATTGGTGTCATGGCAATGCTCCTCGCTTTCGACAAATAAAAGTGTTTTTTGATTAATTTAATTATATAACCTAAAGCAAAGCAAATACATAATTACTTCAGCAATTTTCTAATATCTATTTCGCTGGATTAGAAAAATAGGTATAATACCCCTAAGAACTATTTAAATTTGAGGTGAATCATGGGAAGAAAATCGATAAAAGACGATAAAAACATATATTTTAAGACTAGAGAAGAGCTTGGCTTGACCCGAGCTCAGGCCAGTGAGCTCATTGGCACAATCTCTGAGAGCAGATTGGAAAAGCTTGAAACTGGAAAGACTGCCATTTATCCAGAAGATGTGGTCACCTTGGCGGCAGCATACAAAAAGCCAGAGTTATGCAACCACTACTGTGCCCACGAATGTAGAATCGGACAAGATTCAGTGCCTGAAGTTAAAATATCTTCACTATCTGAAATTGTCTTGGGGATGCTAGCTTCGCTCAATTCTCTTGAGGGTCAAAAGAACCGTCTCGTGGAAATAACCGCTGATGGTGTAATTTCTGATGATGAGCTACAAGATTTTATTAACATTCAAAAACAACTAAATCAGATTGGTTTAACCGTAGATGCTCTAAAGCTTTGGATGTCTAATACAATAGCTGAAGGAAAGATAGATAAAGAGAAATTGGAGCAACTAGGCTATAAGAGGATATAATCTTAAAACAATGTTATAGTGTTGTGACAACTTGATTTTTACCATGTTTCTTACCATAGTAAAGCTTTGCATCTGCATCATCCATCATCTTTTGAATGGTTGCCCCAGTAGTGTAGGGGGAAATGCCAATTGTAATTGTCACCGATACCTCGGCTTCATCTCTATAATTAATAGGATCCTTTTCAACGTCCCGTCTAATTCTTTCCGCCGCAGATGCTGATTGTTCCAATGTAGCAGCCATAATTACCAGAATTTCTTCCCCGCCCCAACGAAACACGGAATCATTTTTCTTGACGCCTGTCGCTATGGTGTTTGCCACATATTTAAGAACCTCATCACCACAGTCGTGCCCATAGGTATCATTTACCCTCTTAAAATCGTCAATATCCATCATCAACAAACAAAATGTCGTTTGCCCAGTCTGCGCCTGTTTAAATGCAGCTTTAAGGTAATTATCCATGCTTCTTCTATTTAGCAGATGGGTCAGTGCATCATAGTTGACATATTTTTCCAGTTCTTCAACAAGATATTTGCCGCCAAAGTAAGTGATAATGTTAATTGACAATAGCATTAACATTATTCCTACAAGCCTGAATACCATGTTTACCACAAAAAACTCATCATCGTTAGGAAGCAGGTATTCCCCATTAACGAACCATGATATTACCATAGAAATTATAATTGTGGTGGTTGAAAACACTACAAGCTTAATGTCAAAGTAGAAAGCTTGCACAATTACAAACAAAACGCAAAATGCCCAAAAATCCCTATAAGGCCAAATGTATGAAATTCCATTCCATTGAATCAATACGATGATAGCCATTACATATTTTGCCATTGTAAGTTTCCTTGGGATAATGATTCCCTTTTCATCAAAGCCTGTCTTGGCAAAATATATACCGACCAAAAGATATACGAAATCAGAAAACGAAAATAGCCATAGAGCTACCGTACTTCTAACTGGATAAAAACCTAGATAGTGCAATGTGAGAATTGTTACGCTGGCGCAAATGCAAAATATAGGAATAATTATAACTATTATTTTATATACACGGTTAACAAATGCATCAAGTGCAGTCATTTGATTTCCATCCATATGCCACCTCAACACAATATCCACAATAACTCATAATCATTATATATAATTATTTTGAAATAACCGTGAAAAATTTTGTAATGCTTATATTGCGTTTATTAAAGCAAGGGAATTCGCTTGGCAAACTCTATATTATCGTCACTTCTCGAGGCGATAAGAATCGGGCGACTACCTTGTAGGTTAAGAATATAATCTAGGGCGATTTTTATCTGTTCAGAATTCATGCCAGCAAAAGGTTCATCTAGCACAATGAAGTCCGATGGTATTGAAAGCGCTCTTACAATTTCGACAGCTCTTTGCATTGAAATGGGAAGATCTTGCACTTTTTGACCTATGGCATCTTCAGGTAATAATTTGATTAGTTCCTCAGCTGCTCGCCCTTTTGATACGGACCTGTGTGCTTTGACTACGTTCCACAGCGGTGTTTTCTTAGCATTGAGATGACCTTCTTGGGATACATAGGAGCTTTGCAAGGTTGGATATTTATAATCACCCAGTCTTGAAATCTTCCCCTCATCTGGCTTTTCTAGCCCCATAAAAAGCTTCAATACAGTTGTTTTGCCGCAACCTTCTGGACCTATAAATGCATAACTCTTCTTGTCTTCTATATTAAAGTTGAGATTATTGATTACTTTTCTTCCATTGTATGATTTTGAAACATCTTCAAATAAGATTGTCATAACCTGTCTGCCTCCTATATTGACAATAGAATATAGAAAAAAACAGGTAGATGCAACTTATAAATCATTTTCTATTTGCTTCACCACTTCTGCAGAGTGTACGGCATGATTCCCCATAATTATGACCACCAAGACCACATAAAAAATTCAATATATATGGCATCCCAACCTCATTCACAAAATAAAAATTACTATACCCAAGTTTCGCAAGTTCTTTAAGCTGTTCAACTGTCTTGTTTTTGACATTGTTAACTCTTGCATATCTTTTCAAATACCTTGTATAACACACAGAAAATTTGTATTATTGTACTAAATTGAAAGATGGAGGTTTTCCAATGCTCACTGTTAATTATTCCCCATTGAAATCAAAAAATTATTTTGACACAATTTCGGTTATTAATATAAGCTATGTAAAAGCTGCATCCGATCCTAACTGGTCTTTCCAAACCCACTCTCATCCAGATAGCCTAGAATTATCCTATGTCTTTTCTGGGCAGAGTGCTCTTTATTGTGATAAAAAATTTTATGAAACTAGGCCAGGAGATATAATCATAAAAAATGCCCATGTGATGCACGCTGAGAAAACTGACATCAATGAGCCTATTGAACAAATCTGTATAGGCATTACAGGAATCTGCCTCGAAAACATGGAACCTAACTGTCTTATTTCTGAAAAGCTTTCCCCAATTATTTCTCTAAAAGAGAACAAAGACTTTTTTGACGCACTATTTAGGCAAGTCATATCATTAATGGCTAATCAAAGAGAAGAAAACCTCTTAAAAATAAATAGCATACTAAGCTCAGTTCTTAATATTATGTATGTAGATTATTTTCAAAATATAGAGGCCGAGTCAGACACGACTGACGAAATGGATATTTCTCATGTAATCAAATATATAGAAGATAACTACTTTTCTGAACTATCTATAGACAATTTAGCAAAGAAATTTTTTATAAGCCCATTCTATTTATCCAAAAAGTTTAAGGCTCAAACTGGCTTTACTATTAATCAATATATAATCAGTTGTCGAATGGGAGAAGCCCAAAGATTATTGATATTCTCAGACAAAAAGATAAAAGATATAGCAAGTCAATGCGGCTACGATAATTTACCTTACTTTTATGCAACTTTCAAAAAGTACGCCAATTGTACACCACAAGAATTTAAGGCTAAGTACCGTGAGGTGGAAATTATTTAGATATGTCAATTTGCGCCGTTTCTCAATAAATATCATTTTAATATTTATCTTCTAATTCTAATTTTATTAGTCTGGATGACAAGATTTTGAAATACTCATTATAATGCAATCCCCCAAAAGCCGTTTTTACGCGTTTTTATTTTATTAATAATAGCAATTTATTGGAATAGCTTTGTTAAAATTTTGCCAATATAATTAAAACGCAATTCAATAAAACTTTTAGATAACGGAGGTTAATATGATTACAATTATTGCAACTTTTAACGTAAAAGATGACTGCGTTGAAACATTCAAACAGCTTGCAACCGAGTGTATCGAAGCATCAAGAAAAGAAACTGGTAACGTAGATTATCATCTTTATACTGGCAAAGATGATTCTACAAAATTTTTCTTTGTAGAGGTTTGGAAGGATGAAGAAGCAATCAACACCCATAACGCTTCAGCTCATTTCCAGAAATTTGTAAGTGAATTTGGCACACTAGTGACAAATAATCCAATTATCGAGCAGACTATTATGGTCAACTAATTCATAAAGAAAATAAAGGAGTCTTTCTATGTTTGAAAATGTTTTCAGTCCGATAGAAATTAAGGGACATACCATAAAAAATAGATTTACCGTTCCAGCTATGGTAACCAATTTCTGTAATGAGGATGGCACAGCTACAGAACGATATATCGCTTATCACGAAGCTAAAGCAAAAGGTGGATGGGGACTTATAATTACTGAAGATTATAATGTCTCTCCTGAAGGTCATGGTTTTAGCTGCACTGCGGGTCTATGGAATGACGGACAAATAGAAAGCCATACAGAGCTTCCAAAAAGAGTACATAAATATGGCGCAACCATACTCGCACAGATATATCACTGTGGAAGACAAACACACAAGAGCGCCATTCCTGAAGGATGTCATACACGTTCATCAAGCGCCCTTTTATGCCCATTTGGAGATGAAATTCCTATTCCATTCACAACAGAAGAAGTAAAAAATATGGTTAAAAAATATGGTGATACCGCGTTAAGGGCAAAAAAATGTGGCTTTGATGGTGTTGAAATTCATGGTGCTCATGGTTACTTAATTACTCAGTTCTTCTCCCCATATTCAAATAAGCGTCTAGATGAGTACGGTGGCAACTTCTGGAATCGCACTCGTTTTGCCAGAGAAATTGTAGAAGATGTACGCTCTAAATGTGGAGATGATTTTATCATTGGAATGAGATTATCCGCCGATGAATTCGTTGAAGGTGGATTAACTATAGAAGATACAAAAGCAATTGCACGAATGATGGTAGATTCAGGTGTTGATATTATTCATGCTTCAATAGGCAACTATTTATCGGTTGATCTAAATATTGCATCAAGCTACAGTGCACATGGATGGTTTACAGATTGGGCAAAACAGATTAAAGATGTGGTTGATGTACCAGTAATTACTGTTTCAAGAATCAATGATCCATTTCTCGCAGATGAAATTTTAGCTTCTGGTAAAGCAGATTTTGTTGCTATGGGCCGAGCTTCATTATGTGACCCTGAAATGCCAAATAAGGCAAAAGAAGGTAAATTCGAAGATATCCGTCGATGCATTGGCTGTAATGATGGCTGCGAAGGAGTATTATTTGAAGATAAGCCATTCACCTGTGTATTAAATCCAACCCTTGGGCACGAATACGAAGGTGATATTCCTAAAGCAGCAGAATCTAAAAAGGTTGCTATTTGTGGTGCTGGCCCCGCTGGTTTATATGCAGCAATCGCTGCGGCGAAGGCAGGACATAAAGTAACTGTTTTTGAAAAAAATGATCATAATGGAGGAAACTTCTATACAGCTGCAATACCTCCCACAAAAGGTGAAATTACAGACTTTTTAGTTTGGCAGCGTGTTCAATGCGAAAAGCTTGGTGTGAAGATTAGATATAACACAGTAGCTACAGCAGAATTAATCAATGCAGAGGCATTTGATAAGGTTATTGTTGCGACTGGTTCTCATCCAGCCGTTCCTCCAATCAAAGGCATTGACGAATCCTCTATTGTAACAAACGCTCAAGAAGTATTAGAGGGCCGCGTTCTTCCAGGCCAAAACTGTGTAGTAATTGGCGGCGGACAGGTCGGTTCTGAAACAGCACACTTCTTGGCTCAGCTATTAAGAAATGTGACTATACTTGAAATGATGCCTGAAATTGCAAAGGATGCTGCATTAGCTGTAAATTGGCATCTTAAGGAATCATTAGAAAAACGTAAGGTCAACATTTGTACCAGCGTAAAAGTTTTGGAACTTAAAAATGACGGAGTTGTATACGAAGATTCAAAAGGAAACGAGAAATTCGTTTTAGCTGATACAATCATAGTTGCAACAGGTTATCGTTCGAATGAAGAACTAAAAGAAGGATTAGATAAGGCTGGCATTGAATACACTGCTGTCGGTGATGCTATTAGAGCTCGTAAGGTAACCCATGCCACACACGAGGGCTATGAAGCC
>ERZ842401.4415-NODE-4415-length-16398-cov-3.609619_pt1 | contig 16398 bp, 14 predicted proteins | sample MGYA00521270_ERZ842401 | MGnify/ENA primary metagenome ERZ842401 (study PRJEB31892, sample SAMEA3878208) | bioreactor metagenome | biome: Moose rumen | place: Sweden | collected 2011-10 | study: EMG produced TPA metagenomics assembly of the PRJEB12797 data set...
GGCGACCACCGAGATCTACACTCTTTCCCTACACGACGCTCTTCCGATCTTGGAAGATAATATTTTTCTTTGCCATTTTTTGATAAGTGGATCAATATATGTATAAGTTGATTTTGCAAGAGCCTTTTGCATTTCCGTAAGCCGTTTCTCGGCATTATCCCAATCAATGCTGTTCCAAAGCCGTGTCAAATCGGCGTTTTCAAGTAAAAATTCTTCACTGTACCTGTTTGAGCCTATCACTTGACTGTATGTAATACGCTTTTTAGCTTTTGGTTGTAACTCTATCCTTTGAAACTTCATGGGAATATCCATTTCAAGCACTATAGGGCAATGATCCGAGCCTGTTGTATCAAAGAGCATGGTAGACTCTGTTACATATTGGCACAGATCCTGCGTACATAGGAAGTAGTCCAACCGCCAGCCACGGTTTTCATTTCGTTTGAATTTACGGTTAGACCACCATGTAAACTTGTCCTTTTCATGTGGGTGTACCAGTCTGTAAGTATCGACGAAACCCTGCTCGAATATACCATTTAAACTTTCTCTTTCCTCGGATAAAAACCCTTCCGAGTTTATTTCCTGCCACTTACTTTCTATGTAAATGTCATTGTCGGAAACAGCAACACGTCTCGGATTGACGCGGCGTCCGTCAACAACATCACCAGCCGATCGATGCCGATACCGAGCCCGCCCGTCGGCGGCATGCCGAACTCCAACGCGCGAATGAAGTCTTCATCCATGACATGCGCTTCATCATCTCCGGCTTCGCGCTGTTTCAATTGATCTTCAAACCGAACGCGCTGATCGATCGGATCATTGAGCTCGGTAAAGCCGTTGGCGAGCTCCCGACCGAACACGAAATACTCAAATCGATCGGTGATGCGCGGATCGTCCGGATTACGCTTTGCGAGCGGCGAAATTTCTGTCGGATGATGTGTGATGAAGATCGGTTGGATCAGAGAATCTTCAACCTTCTGCTCGAAAGCCGCATTCAAAATGCCGCCGATGCCGAATCTTTTCTCGTAAGCAACGCCGATCGACTCCGCCAATTTCCGAGCGTCGTCAACCGTCTCGCACGACAGAAAATCCGCGCCGGTTGCATTTTTGACGGCATCATTCATCGAAAGGCGCGGCGTGTTGTCGAGATCGATCTCCGTGCCCTGATAGTTGAATTTCGTCGAGCCGATCACTTTATCGGCCGCCGCGCGGACTATGCCTTCCGTGATGTCGATCAGATCGCGATAATCGCCGTATGCCTGATATATTTCGACAGTCGTAAATTCCGGATTGTGTCGCGTATCCATGCCTTCATTTCTGAAGACGCGCCCGAGTTCATACACACGCTCGAAGCCGCCGACTATCAGCCGTTTCAAATTCAGCTCGGTCGCAATTCGCAAATACAACTCCGCATCGAGCGCATTGTGATGCGTGGCAAACGGACGAGCCGCCGCTCCTCCGGCAATCGTCGAGAGAACCGGCGTTTCGACTTCGATAAAGCCGCGCTCGTCAAGATATTGCCGAACCGACTTGATGATCTCCGTGCGTTTGATGAACACGTCGCGCACTTCCGGATTGACAATCAGATCGAGATAACGTTGCCGATATCTGATCTCTACATCTTTCAAGCCGTGGAATTTTTCCGGCAACGGACGAAGCGATTTGCTCAACAGCTCAAAATTCTCGACGCGCACGGTCAATTCGCCGCGCTTTGTCTTGAACGGCTTGCCGATCACGCCGATGATGTCGCCGATATCGAGCAATTTGAATTGCGAGTACTTTTCTTCGCCGAGCACGTCGAGTTTGAAGTAGATTTGAATTGAACCCGTTCTGTCGTTGAGCACGCCGAAGCTCGCTTTTCCATGCCCGCGAATTGCCATCAATCGCCCCGCAATCCGAACTTCATTGCCTTCGGTTTCGCCTTCGAGATCGGAATATTCCGCGCGGATTTTGTCGGCGTGATACGTCGTCTCGAAACGCTTGCCGAACGGCGGAACGCCTTTTTCCTCAAACGCGCGCATTTTTTCATGCCGAACTCGGATCAGATCATTTTCGTCGACAATCGGCGGCGTCGAATTTTGTTGCGTCATACAATCACTCCTCACGCTTTGATCTCGACAACTTCATATTTGAGCACGCCGATCGGCGCGTGAACGTCGACGATTGCGCCCACTTCCTGATGCAACAGCGCGGCTCCGAGCGGTGACTCGTAAGAGATGCGCGCCTCGTCCGGATCGGCTTCGGTCGTGCCGACTATCATGTACGTCTCGACTTCGTCCGTTTCGAGATCGCGAATGACGACCGTCGAGCCCGGCTTAATCAAACTGCTGACTTCTTCCTCGATGATCTCGCAATTGCGGAGCTTTGCTTCGAGATCGAGAATCTCGCCTTCAAGAAAGCCCTGCTCGTTTTTGGCGTCTTCATACTCGGAATTTTCGCTGAGATCGCCGAGTGCAATCGCCGCCTTCAATCGATCGGCGACTTCAAGGCGGCGCACACTTTTAAGATGTTCGAGCTTCGCGGCAAGTTTATCGTAACCTTCGCGCGTGAGCATTACCTTTTTCTCTGACAAAATTAAACAGCCTCCAATTTATTGAAAAATTTTCCGTCGGCGAGGATGCGCGACTCGCCCGGCGTCGTCGGTGCCCAGACCGGAATCGGTTCTTTCGTGCCGAAGAAATATCTCGACGGCGTCCAACGCGGATATCCCACGCGATGCATTGCCGCCAGCGTCTTCACATCCGTCTTTTCGACAAAAATGCGCGCGCCGTCTTCCTGCGCCGTTTCCAATCGCCCGTCGACGGGAAAAAATGCAACATCAGCTTCGAGGTTCAGCATTCGCGCCATTTGTTTGTTGAATGCCTTTTCCGCCAGCCGTCGATTTTCTTCCGTATCGCCGAGCCAATTCCACCAATTGAAATCGCCGGCATGAAAAATCCGAGTGCCGTCCGCGAGTTCAACCAGAAATGACACGCCGACATCGGTCGAATCGTACGTCCACACATGCAGGCAATCATCGCTCCATTCGTTGTAGCGTTTCATATAGACGATGTTGTCTTGCGGAAACATCTTGACGCGTTTGGTTCGACGAAGATCGTTGCTGAAGATGTAATGCGTCGTTTGATCGGCATATGCGCGGATGTGGGTGCCGAAGTGATCGAAATGCGCATGCGAAACGAAAATGTACAGTCGATCGAAATCGCCCTTATCGACCGCGCGATCGACAATGCCGGCAGGATCATCGAAATCGTCAAAGACGAGCAGGATTCGCCCCGCGCGAATTAAAAAGCCGCTGTTGAGAAGATACGTAAGCTCCATCAATTCACTCCTCACCACAGGTTTTCGAGCAGACTTAACGGATTCAGACTTTTATGCTCTTCGCGAGTGTTTTTCTGCTTTTTCGGCGGTGCGGAGAGTCCGCCCGTTTTTTCAACCAACTTGAAAAGCTCCGCCGCAATCCGATTGATCTTCTCAAACTCCTCTTCCACATCGCCGATATCATGCTTATCGCTTTTGTTGACGAACTCCAACGCCATAGAAAACATTTCTTTCGACAACGCCTCGTTCTGCTCGGCAGTCATCGTCGGGATTCTTTTATAATGATGCTGAACGCAACCCGTCCGCAATTCGGACGTGACGATGTATCGCCGAACTTCGCCGTAGACGCGCTCGACATTTTTACGCGCCTCGTCCATGATCTCTTGCGCTTTTTGGACGATCAGGGCTTTGTCTTCGTCTTTGACTTTGCGCTCTTCGAGTTTCTTTTTGAGCTCGTTCATCGTCAAGCTCATGCATTGATACGTACTCTTTTCGGATTTATCGAGGAACTTGACTTTGCTCACCGAGCGTTTGATGCCCGTGCCCGTCGCTTTTTCGTTGATGAAGTCGACGAGTTTTCTGTTCGTCGGCACCACGCGTTCGAGCGAATTGTTGATCGGGCGTAACCATTCCCTTATATCTTTTTCCTGCATGATGATCGCTCCTGTTCTCGACGATCAAAAAAAATTATTGCTTCAATGCCGGATCGGAAACATTATTCGCCGCAAACGCCGCCGCGCGGTCAAGACAAGTCGCGCACTTCCCGCACGGAACCTCGCCGTCGTCGTAACAGCTCCATGTCAATTCGTACGGAACTCGGAGTTTCATTCCGATTGACACGACTTGCGCCTTGTTTGAATTGACGAACGGCGCGACGACACGAACACGATTGTAAGTGCCGATTGCGATTGCGTGATCGATTGCCGCAACGAATTCGTCACTGCAGTCCGGATAAGCGTGAATTGCCGCGTCGTCCGCATGCACTCCGATATACAATTCAATCGGCTCGTTGCCTTCGTAAAAGCCGTCCGCGAATGACGCCGCCATCGACAGCATCAAGCCGTTTCGGAAAGGAACATATGTCGCGATTTTCTTTTCGGCTGAAGATTGTTTCGAGTAAGAGGCGTGCTCGGGCTTCCGCGCGGAGTGTTTCAGAAGAGCCGAATCGGCTTTTTGGAAGAGCGCGGACGCATTGAACTCGTAATGCGAGACTCCGTAATGTTCGGCGATTTTTTTTGCCGAAGCGAGCTCGCGTTCGTGCCGCTGCCCGTAAAAAATCGAAATTGCCGCGACGTTTTTCGGCGAATATTTTTCGACGGCAAGCCCGAGACAAGTGCTCGAGTCGATGCCGCCGCTTGACAATACCACTGCCTTCATTAAATTCCCCCTCAATCGAATTTTGCATGCGCCGTCGGAAAATCAGTTCGGATCGAATTTGACGGCTTCGAGCAGAGAGTCGCGCCGCTGTTTCGATGCCGCGAAGTAATCATGCACCGCTTGCCGATCTTTTCTTTCGACGGCATCGATCACTTCGCCGAGGATTGTTTGCAATTGCCGAAGATTGGTCGCGATCGCATCGCCGTTTGTCATGCAGATGTCAGCCCACATATCGGCATTCGACGACGCAATTCGCGTGGTGTCCTTAAAACCGCCGCCGATCAATTTGATGCACGAGTCGAGATCGTTGCCGGAACGGTTGAGAAGCGTAACCAGTGCCGCCGCCGCAATGTGCGGTACATGACTTATCACCGACGCGCATCGATCATGTTGCGCAATGTCAAGGTGCAGAAATTTCGCCTCGGTCAAGCGCAGGATTTTCATGAGCCGCTCGATAACTTCCGGCGGCGCGCCCGTATCCTCGACGATGACATACGCCTTGTCTTTGAAAAGATCCGCGCGGGCGGCTTCGACGCCGCTCATTTCGCGCCCGGTCATCGGATGCCCCGCGACGTAATACACGTCCGACGGCAGGATTTTTTTCAAATGATCGAAGATGAATTGTTTTGTCGAACCGGCATCGGTGAGGATCGCGCCGCTTTTGAGGAACGGCAGAATTTTTTCGACCATCGGAACGATCTGCAAAACCGGCGGAGACAGGAAAATGATATCGGCATCTCCGACGACGCGCTCGAGATCGTTTGATGCAAAATCGACCGCGCCGAGCTCGACGGCTTTGTTCATCGAGCGTTGCGTTCGGCAGAGTCCGGTGATGTAAATTTCATCGCCGAGTTTTTCTTTCAACGCCAGTCCGAGCGAGCCGCCGATCAATCCGACGCCGATTATCGCGAGTTTGATCATATCGACCGCCCCATGATTTTCGCAATCGCATCGAGATCGCGCATCAGCTTATCGAAATTCTTCGGCTTAAGTGATTGGTTGCCGTCCGACAATGCAACTTCGGGATGCGGATGCACTTCGATAATCAGTCCGTCCGCTCCCGCCGCGATTGCCGCGCGCGCCATCGGCTGTACCATTTGCCAACGCCCGGTTCCGTGGCTCGGATCGACGATGATCGGCAGATGCGAGAGTTCTTTTATTGCCGCGACCGCCGATAAGTCAAGTGTGTTTCGCGTAAACGTCTCGTAAGTTCTGATGCCGCGCTCGCAAAAGACGACGTTTTCGTTGCCGCCCGCCATGATATATTCCGCCGCGTTGAGCCACTCGCTGATTGTTGCCGAGAGTCCGCGTTTGAGAAGCACGGGTTTTTTCGCGCGTCCGAGTGCTTTCAGCATTTGGAAGTTTTGCATGTTCCGCGCACCGACCTGAAGCATGTCAGCATACTCTTCGATGCGCTCAATGTCGTCTTTATCGACGACTTCCGTGACGACTTTCAGATCGAACTCATCCGCCGCCGCGCGGAGCAATTTCAAACCTTCTTCCTGCATACCCTGAAAATCATACGGCGAAGTGCGCGGTTTGTACGCGCCGCCGCGCAGGAATTTCGCGCCCGATTGTTTGACGAGCCGCGCGGATTCGCGCAATTGCTCGAGCGATTCGACGGCGCAGGGTCCTGCCATGACGATGATTTCCGAGCCGCCGATCTTTACTCCGTCCACGTCGATGATCGAGTCGGCGGGATGAAAATCGCGGCTGACGAGTTTGTATTTTTCTGTGATGCGCACGGATTTATCGACGCCTTCGAGCATGTTGACTTCGAGGTTGGCGATCAATTTTTTGTCGCCGATCACGCCGACGATGGTGACTTCTTCGCCTGTCGACAGATGTGTCCGAAGACCGGCTTTTTCGATCTTGCGCACAACATTTTCGATGTTCTCTTGCGTTGCCGTCGGCTTCATTACGATTATCATATCGGTTCCTCCCGTTGAGATCGTTTACGCGCGGCAGTTTATCACAAAAAAAAAAAATTGGCAACGAATTACATTCAGCCAAAATCTAATTCCGTCTGCTCGTGTTCCGGCTCGAAGCCGTCCAAGTTCAACTGTTTCGTTGACAACCACGTCTGCTTGCTCGTCTCGATTGTTGCCACGTCTTCGGCAATTTCATTGCGAGAACTTTGCTCGGAATGTTGCTCGGTTTGACCGGAGTCATAAATTTTGACGATAATACCGTCCTCATCGATGTGAGTTTTGCGGATGTTGAAGATATGTCCGCAGATCAAATCGCCGTTCTTGTTGAAGAAATACTTCAGCACTCTGCCTTCGGCATCACAAAGAATCGGTGTGTCGAATGACGTGCCGTTCGTGTGAGAAACATTCGCCTCTTTGATTGCAATTTTTTCATCGAGACATTCAATCCGCAATTGATACAACTGTTGATATTTGCTTTCGAGATACGGCTGTTGAATGACTCTCGCGACGCGTCGACGTTCAACTTTTGCGTCCGAAATAAGCGCGGCTCCTTCGGCGATAAATTCAAGACAGACTGCAGTTTTATAGTCCGCAAGCACAAGCGAACCGTTGCGATTGAGCGGCGCATTCGTTTGATAGACGATTGACAGCGAGTGAGCCGTTCGTTCGATCGCCTTGTTCGCACTGTGGTTGGCGATGACGTTTTTACACGTGCGAGTGCCGGTCGGAATTCCATGCGTACTGCATTCCGGACAAGTTTTGATCGGCATAAGTCCGATGTTCTGAATTTCGTTCGGATCGAGTGTCCACTCAATCGGCTCGTCGATCATCATGAATCGGCTGTGATTTTCAACGAGATCGACGATGATCGCCTCCTTGTTCGGATTGTGCGGATCAATCCGAAGTGCGCGCATAGCCTGCTGATAATACAGAGTGAAAGATCGCGTCGGACGTGTAAGAATGACGCAATCCATGTTCGGAACGTCGATGCCTTCACCGAAGAGATTGACGTTGCATAGAACTGTGAGCTCGCCGCGACGGAATTTCTCGATGATGCTTCGGCGAGTAAACTTCGGAGTGTTGCCGTCGATGTGAGCCGCGCGAATTCCGGCATCATTAAACACTTTCGCGGTGCGTTCGGAATGATGGATGTTTATGCAGTAAACGATTGCCTGTCGTCCGTCAGCATGCTCGCGATAGCATTTGACGACGTCTCCAATGATGTCCTGTCGATCAAGAGCATCAATCATGTCGGAGTCTCTGAAATCGCCGAATTTGTTAAGGCGGAGATGTTGCAGATCGATCTTCAACGGTGCGGAAGAATAACTGAAATGCGCCAAATATCCCTGCGCGATCAATTCTTTTACGCTCGAACCAATGACGAGTACGTCAAACGAGTTGTGAAGAGTGACGCCGCCCATGCGAACCGGCGTCGCCGTCAAGCCGAGCAACAAACATTTCCATTGATTGACAATGCGTTTGTACGTCTTCGCTTTGATGTGATGACATTCGTCGACGATCAGAAAATCCGGTGTCGGCACTCTGTCAAGTCGTTTTTTGAGTGTCTGAACACTCGCGATTTGAATCGGCAATTCGTAATTCGGCTCGAAATCGGCGGCGATGATCCCATGACGGATACCCATTTCATCGAATGTTCGCGCCGTCTGCTCGATCAATTCCTGTCGATGCACCATGAACACGACGCGATTGCCTTTCGCCGCATATTGCCTCGTCATTTCGGCGATGACGAGTGTTTTGCCCGCACCGCATGGCATCACTCCGCACACTCGTCGGTTTGTATCGAATGCTTTGTAAATATCAGCGATGAATTGCTTTTGATATTGACGTAATTCAATCATGTTGTCTCCCCCATTTCCGACGACGCTTGACGATGTCGCTCCACTGATGATAGCCCCAGCCTTTTTTATAGCCGCACGCGAGCGCGATCGTCTCGCAATCGGTCTGCGACTGTGCAAAATCCAATGTGCGATACGCCGCCCACGCCCGAGGATTTTTATACCCGCGCATATAGCCGACACGCAAAAAATTCTTGTATGTCGACGCCAAACCCTCGGTCGAGTCGTATATCTTGATCATCTCGCCGGTCGCCAACTTCAATCGCTCCGTATCACGATAATCCGGCGGCTCCATGTCAAAGTCGATATTCTTCTCCTCGTTCGGCTCGAGACTCCAACGCCGATCCAATGTAATATTTCCGAATCGCTCGAAATCGTTCACGTGATCGAGGATCAACGCCTTCTTATTCGGATTGCTCGGATCAATTCGCAATGCGCGCATCGATTGCTGAATGAACAGCGTCAGCGATCGCGTCGGACGCGCGAGGATCACGCAATCCATGTCCGGCACGTCAAAGCCCTCGCCGAACAGATTGACGTTGCACAGAACCGTAATCTCCCCGCGCCGAAACTGCTCGATGATCTCATTGCGATCGCGAGTCGAAGTATCGCCGTCGAGATGCTCCGCACTGATGCCCGCCTCGTTGAATGACTCCGCCAAATGTTTCGAGTGCTCGATGTTAACGCAATAGCAGATCGCCTTCCTGTCGTGCGCATTCTCGCGATAATCGCTGACGATGTCGCCAATCACTTCCATCCGATCCATCACGCGACTCATCGAGTCGTTCGTGTAATCGCCGTCGGTCTTGATCTTGAGCTCGCTGTAATCGATGCCCTGCGACGCCAAACATTCAAACTCCGAGAGATACTTCTTCTCGATCAACTCCCGAACACTCGGTCCGATCACGAGCGTATCAAACGAGTCGTGCAATGTCTTGCCGCCCATCCGCACCGGCGTCGCCGTCAGCCCGAGCAGAAAACAATCCCAGCCATCGACGATCTGCTTATACGTCTTTGCCTCGATGTGATGACACTCGTCGACGATCAAAAATTGCGGCGAAGGCACTTTATTCAGCCGACGAATGAGCGTCTGCACGCTCGCGATCTGCACCGGCAATTCGTAATTCGCCTCCGCACCGGCGGCTATGATCCCGTGCTCGATCCCCATTGCCGTGAATGTCTTTGACGTTTGCTCGATCAATTCCTGTCGATGAACCATGAACACGACGCGATTGCCTTTCGCCACAGACTTGCGCGTCATGTCGGCAGTCGCGAGAGTTTTGCCCGCGCCGCACGGCATTACCGCACACACTCGCCGATTGCCCGCGCGGAATGCATTTTTGATATCGCTGATGAACTTCTCTTGATAAGGTCGGAGCTCGAACAATTCAATCGCCTCCCGACATTGCGCATTGATCTTCCGCCATGAAATCGCCGTCGTGATAACATGCCGCACGCGCTCGACACCCGCCGCATGCATTTTTATATCGACAACCGCCGCACTTGCCGCCGTAATCGAGCGTCCGAAGCCGCGCCAAGATCGGATTGCGTTTCCAGATCACATCGAACGGCGTCTCGCGCACATCGCCGAGCTCCATATTGAGATACGCACACGGCTGAACCTTGCCGCGCGGCGAGATGATGCAGTAAGACAAGCCCGCCAAACAACCGCGCCGAAATCGCGTCTTCATTCCGAGCTCGGACGCGATTCTCAAAAATTGCGGCGCGCATGTCGGTTTGATCTCGATCGGAACCGATTGTTGCTTGATCATGATTCGGCGCAAAACATCTTCGTATTCGCGAGTGCGGAGTGCTTCTTCCTCGATCGATGCCGCGCGCCCCGTCGGTACCAAGAAGAAGAAGTGATGTGCGCGTGCACCGATCTCGACCGCGAAATCCGTGATCGCCTCGAGCTCGTGTTGATTCCAATCCATTACAGTCGTGTGAATTTGAAACGGCAGTCCGACCGCGCGGCAATTCTTCATGCCTTCAACCGCGCCCTCCCACGCTCCGTCGAATGATCGAAAGTGATTATGCTTTTTGCGATCGAGCGAGTCGAGAGAAATTCCCATGCCGCGAGCTCCGGCGTCGAGCAATTGTTGAGCGCGCTCCCGAGTGATCAGCGTGCCGTTCGTTCCGAACACGGGGATCAATTTCAAACTCGCGGCGTGACGGACGAGCTCGAGAATATCCGGGCGCATCAACGGCTCGCCGCCCGAAAAAATCATGATCTTGAAACCGGCGGCAGCTATTTGATCAAGCAGAGTTTTCGCCTCGGCGGTCGAGAGTTCTTCGTCAGCCTTGCAACCCGCGTCGCGATAGCAATGCGCGCAATACATGTTGCAGGCGTTCGTCGTGTTCCACGAAACGATCAATAGGATCACTCCCCGTTCAATTTGTGCTTCAGTATATCGGCATAGACCGAACGTTTATTCGCGGGGACGCTCAAATCCTCGAAGGCTTCTTCCGGCGACACATGCTTGTTTTTGATGTATGCAACCAACATTTGGATATTTGCATTGTCGAAGCCGTCGTCGAAGCCGCGTCCGAAGCCGTTCCCATACCCGTTGGCGTAACCGTTCTCATAAACGCCTTCGCTCAAGTTGCACATTCTTCTCAACTCCTCTCGATCTTTGTACGTCATTTTGATCTGAAAATCATCACTCAATACCTTTCGCTTCTCGTCCGCTTTGAGTTCATTCGACATGAGAGTGTTAAGCATCTTAAGCATGTCGTTTTCTGCGCGCGAAGGCGAGCCCAAACAAACCATTACCATCGTGATAAGATCGTAATGCGACTTCGGATTTTTGACTTTGCCAATCAAATTGTGCTCCCGCATCGAATATTGCGTGACCGTATTTTGCAGATACTTCGGAGCTTGCAGGCAAATCCAAATCGAACAAACCTTCCGAAGTTTTTCGTAATGCTGATTGACAAAAATCGTTCCGTTTTGTGCCGAGATCATTCTCCCGCAATAGTACGCCGCACGTTTGAGCAGCGGATATCCGGGATGAAAATCTTTTTGACTCTCGATATTGATGACGATTGAATTGACATTGCCTTCAGACTCGTCGGGTTGTGTCGAAGGAGGAACAATTGCATTGAATTTGATATCGTAAAATATCGTCCCTTCATTCGGCGATTTGTCGTCTGTACTTACGCCTTGAATTTCAGAATTGCTCTCTTCAGAATCGACGCGCCGATTGTTAATGTCGGGTGTGCCCTCGATGTATTTATCGGCAATATCGTCAATCGGACAATCTTTGTATTCTTCCAACGTGTATTTGAGAATCCAAGCGAGAACATGTTTTTCCGCAAGTACACGTCGACAGGCGTCGTCATATTGCGCCTTGAGTTCCGTTATGTCAAGTTGCTGTGATAATTTCGTTTCCATTTATCTGCCTCATTTTTTTTGAAAGACGAAGACGTATTCGTGTTGAAAGACATAAAAGCCGCCGAGTAGAGCGCGATATCGCCAGAGATTTTTTTGATGCGCCTTTGCTTTCGTCTCGCCGACGTTTTTGACAATGATCGCTTTCAACAAAAAGTTTCGCTCGAGAAACAAATTCATGCAGTAAAATCCGAGCGGTACAACTTGCTTATCCGCGTATTTATCGCCGATCACCACCGCGCAAAACCGACCGGCATCGAGCACCGACGTCGTGTTGTCGATCACTTGACCGAACGATTGAAGAAAATCCTCGAGGCTCGCGGCATTTGAAAGATCGTCCGCCGAATCCGAAAAATTGATTATGTCCCAATACGGCGGATGCATGATCACAAACTGGACGCCGTTGATCTGCAATCGATTAAGTTCCGAATTCAGATCAATCGAGCGACTGTCACCGATCAGAATTTCCGCGCGGATATTTTCAGCGTGTTCGTCGTCGATACCGACACGAGCTTTTTCTGCAACTTCCGATTGCAATTCAATGCCGATCGAGTTTCGCCCCATGCGCTTGGCTTCAATCAAAGAAGTGCCGCTGCCCATGAATGTGTCGAGAATCCAATCGCCGCGCTTGGTATAGCGCGCAAACAGTTGATGCGGAATTTGCGGCACGAAATTGCCGTGATAGGAACCGTCGTGCGCGCCGGACTTGTCTCGCCGATCGATTTGCCACAGCGAGTCCGTCCATATCTCCGAGTACTCGCGCCAATTACTTTTGTCAATGTCGTTGTATTCAGCCAATGCCGATCTCCTCGTCCGTGAGATAGCACGCCGGATCGGATTGCCAAAAATCGCCCGTCACAGCCTCTGCCCTGGTGCGGAAGTTTCCATTGCAATTGTCGAGGAACTTACACTTCGCACATCGCCCCTTCAACAGCGGCTTGCGATCTTTCAGCCCTTTAAGGATCGGATGCTCCGCGCGGCTCCAGATATCGCCGAATTTTTCCGCGCGGACGTTGCCGAACGTGTGATGTTGCGTGAATTGATCGGGATGCACATTGCCGATCGGACCGACTTCGCCGAACGCAATTCCCGAGCGATTGCCGCCGTTCATGTCAATGAATTTCTTAATCCGCGCGGCGTTTTCGAGATCGCCCGGTGCCTTCGCTCGGAGATACAAATAAAGACCGTCGCAGTGATTATCGACAGTCAAAATCTCTTTTTCGAGACCGCGCCGCTCAAAATCCTCCGTCCGATTGATGATGATGTCCATAGCCCGCCGCGTCTCTTCCGGAGTGATGTCCTCGACATTCTTGCCGCGTCCGGAGTACACGAGATGATAAAAGCACACGCGATTGATCTGCTTCTCCTCGATGAAGTCGAAAATGCGATCGAGCTCCTCGAAATTGTGTCGATTGATCGTAAAACGCAAGCCTACACGCTGACCGACCGCCACGCAATTCTCGATGCCGCGCATGGCTCGTTCGTATGCGCCCTCGACGCCGCGAAACTTGTCATTCACATCCGACAAACCGTCGAGCGAAATGCCGACATAGCCCACGCCGATCTCTTTGATGCGCCGCGCGGTTTCGCGATCGATCAAAGTGCCGTTCGTCGAGAGAGTCGGACGAATGCCTCGCTCGCCCGCGTATGATGCCAATTCAAAAAAATCCTTGCGAATCAACGGCTCGCCGCCGCTGAACAACAGCACCGGCACTCGAAAATCCGAAAGATCGTCGATGAATTTCTTTGCTTCCTCCGTCGACAGCTCATCATACCGACCGCCGTCCGAATCCATGTAGCAGTGTCGACAACGCAAATTGCATGTCTTTGTCGAGTTCCAAACGACAACCGGACCGATGCCGTCCGCCGCGCCGTTTCGATTTTCCGAACGCGTGTATCGCAATCGATCGCCGTAGTATTCGCGTGCAAACAGGAGTTTCGTCACGCTGATCAATCTCATCAACTCCGATCAGTTTTTATACCGTCAATCAATAATTGCACCTTCAGCCGAATGTTCGTTTGAAACGGGAGCGGCATGATGCTGAATGCCGCCGAATGATATATCGAATGAAACAGCTCGGCAATCAGCGCACTCGGCACGTCCGATCTGATGTCGCCGATTTTCTGTCCGTATTTGATGATCGTCTCGAAAATCGGTTTGAAGCCCGGGCGCAATCGAGTCTTCAGTTGTTCCGGGCGATCCGAATGTTCCGACGCGCTTAAAAACAACGCCAGCATGAATTTGTTTTCGTCGAGCAGTTCCGCCGTCCGCGCGTTGACTTTTTCCAACGCCTTCAACGGTGAGTCATTTGCATTTGCCGCCGACGATATTTTGTCTTCAATCGTTTCCAACAGTGCGATCAACAATTCTTCTTTCGACGCGAAGTAATTGTAAAAAGTACCGACGCCGAGCCCCGCTTCGTTCATGATATCGGCGATTGAAGTTTCGCCGTAGCCGCACAGATCGAATTGCCGAATTGCCGCCTCCATGATCTGTTGACGCGATTGAATTTTTTTCTGCTCCCGCAATCCCATTTCAAACTCACCACCTGTTGACAAAAATCATATCACAATTCGACGCGGTTGAAAAGCGGTTCCGGTTCTTTTATAATTCACTCGAAGGAGAGATTGATATGTCTGTATTGAAATTGAAACCGGCATGCAAAAATTACATCTGGGGCGGGCGACGATTGATTGATGAATTCAATGTCGAATACGGCGGAGAAATTTTGGCTGAAGCTTGGGAGTTGTCATGTCATCCGGACGGCGCGTCCGTGATCGAAGGCGGCGTTTTCGACGGCAAAACTCTGCCGGAGTTCATCGAGTCCGAAGGCGTTGAAGTACTCGGAGAGAACTGTCGCCGTTTCAGAGATTTTCCGGTGCTGATCAAATTCATTGACGCGCGCGAAAATTTGTCAATTCAAGTTCATCCGTCGAATGAATATGCGCTCGCCCATGAAGGACAATTCGGCAAAACGGAATTTTGGTATATTCTCGATGCCGAGCCCGGCGCGTTTCTTTATTACGGCTTCAAAAACGAGATCGGCGAAGAAGAATTTGCCGCGCGGATTAAATCCAATACGCTTCTCGAAGTGATCAAAAAAGTCGAAGTTCGCAAAGGCGATACGATTTTGATCGAGAGCGGCACATTACATGCGATCGGCAAGGGCATTATGCTCGCCGAAATTCAGCAAAACTCGAACGTCACGTATCGTGTCTGCGATTATGACAGAGGGCGCGAGCTTCACATCGAAAAAGCACTCGCCGTTACAAATCGTGTTCCGATTGGTCGAAAAGATGCCGCTTATCCGCATCTCGCCGATTGCGATTATTTCACGGTCGACAAGTTGTTGCTCGACGGCGTGTTGACGTATCGCGTGCAAGGCAATGTCGATCAAAAATCATTCCTGTCTATTCTGATCCTCGACGGCAACGGCACGCTGAGCAATCAAGGAACGACGATTGAATATCGAAAGGGCGATTCGTTTTTCCTGCCGGCCGGCAGCGGCGATTGGCAAATCGAAGGCAAGTGCGAAGCACTTTTGACGACGGTTCGAGAGAAGAAAAATCCGATCCGCGTCGGAGTTTTGATCGGCTCGTCGGAAATTCAGCTCGGGCTCGTCAACGAACGCAACGAGCTTTCGGCTGTCGAAAGATATCCGACAAAGCCGGAGCGCGGAGCGCGAGTGATTGTCGAGGAAACCGCGCGAAATATTTTAAAACTGCTTTCGGATAATAATATTCCGCTCGAGCAATGCGTGGGTGTGGGTGCGGGCGTAGCCGGAACGATCGATCGACGCTCGGGAACGGTTTTGTACTCGAACAATCTTCGCTGGGAGAACGTTCGGCTGTCGAAAGAACTCGGCGAATTGATTCCGTGTCCGGTTCGGATTGCAAACGACGCGGATTGCGCGGCACTGGGCGAATTGGTTGCGGGCGCGGGGCGCGATGTTTCGGATATGGTTTTGCTGACGCTCGGCAACGGACTCGGCAGCGGCATAATTTTGAACGGCGAGCTGTTTGAAGGCGGAATGATCGGCGGCGCGGAGCTCGGGCATTTTGTCATTCGCGTCAACGGCAGAAGATGTTCGTGCGGTCGGAAAGGCTGTTTGGAAGCGTATGTTTCGGTTCCGGCATTACTCCGCGCGGCGCAACTCGTGCTCGGGCACGAAACGACACTCGAGGAGATTTTCAAGCGCATAGATCGCGAGGACGTCGACATGATCGAAGTGCTCGAGCAATATACGCTGATGCTCGGGCAGGGCGTGGTGAATGTCGTCAACATGTTTCGCCCGCAATTGGTATTGTTCGGCGGCGTGATGTCGGCATATGCGGAGCGATTGCTTGAGCCGATTTCGGAAATGCTGGCGAAAGGCGAGGCCAACGGCACGATGATGTACTATGCGTTGGCGCGTCTGGCTCGTGAGCAGGGGCTGGACGAGGTCGCGGAGAAGTTCATCGAAGCCGCCAATCAAGAGGCGGTGCACGCGGGATTCTATGCGGTACTCAACGGCAAGTACCCGCAGAA
>ERZ842401.4416-NODE-4416-length-16397-cov-6.640130_pt1 | contig 16397 bp, 17 predicted proteins | sample MGYA00521270_ERZ842401 | MGnify/ENA primary metagenome ERZ842401 (study PRJEB31892, sample SAMEA3878208) | bioreactor metagenome | biome: Moose rumen | place: Sweden | collected 2011-10 | study: EMG produced TPA metagenomics assembly of the PRJEB12797 data set...
GTGTAGACCCTGGAGTTAATGAATCTGGTGACTATGCCCAAAAGAGCGTTCACACCAGCAAGCATGGCTCACCTTATTTAAGAAAGACACTGTTCCTGATAATGGAAGTGCTGATTCAAAACCAACCAGATGATGACCCAGTATACAGATTCATGGCGAAAAAACGTGATGAGGGTAAACCCTACTACGTTTACATGACAGCCGGAGCAAATAAGTTCCTACGAATTTACTTTGGTAAAGTCAAGGAATATTTAAACAGCTTACCTTTGGAATAATAACATTTTCAGAAAATTCTTTACAGATTGACGCATTGCGGCAGCCTTTTTGTCATGCCATAAAATCACTTCATAGAAATTTACTCCATTACGAAATTTATGCTTGACTTTTTATTTGCAGGCTCGCTTAGTTCATGTATCATAATAGGCTTGCCAGTAATTTCATAGAGATAAATACATGAGCTCCAATCACCATAATACCCATCAGTGCAAGCTATGGCTCGTTCAATTTCCGAAGTATCATCATATATACCCCAGCCATTTCGACGGTAGGCATCGACTATCTCATCATACTCTTCCAATAACTCTGGATGCATAGATTCAAAAGTCGGCCTAAGCAACGGATGCGGTCTCCACCAAAGCACCACATCCTGTTGTACCTTAAATGTTTCCAACACCGACTTAATCTTCTCCAAAAATTTATCCTTCTGCTTCAACATAGCAGTAAGCCCGGTATTATAAAATATAGTCTTCCTGCCTCTAATAATCCTTTCCCATTCCTCCGGCAGCTGAAAATCCTCTTTCCTGCTCTCCGCCACCTTATCAAACTTCGGACTCCCCAGTCCCAAGATATGCTCCTCCCAGTATTCCTTGTCTGCATAGGTATGCCTGGTCAGCACATTCACATAGACCTTCTTCATGGCCTCGGACTGGACGATGGTGCGGTCTGCATTGAACACCCCAGGCTCAAGGATAAAATGAGCTATCTTTTCCTCAGCTTCCTGCACTTCCTCTGCCTTCTCCGGGTCATCATAGTCAAGCTTTGGCTCCCCCAATACAAAATAAGGAATGTAAACTAGCTTATCAGCACATTCCTTTAGATTACTACTATAATATGCCTCATCAACGCTAGTCACTATATTCCCCTTCTCCCACTTATTGATACAAGTTCATAATTAACTATAAAATCACATAACTTCTCACAATTTCCTAAACTATCTCAGACTGCCTCATAAATGCCCATAAATGCCCACAATTTCCCATAGTAACCTAACTTTTCAGCCCGCGAATCCTTATATTTCGGTATCTTCAACGTTTTGGGTGCATGGCATTCCGGCTCCAAGATTGAATACATTCCAGTCTTAACAATAGAGATGATTCTGAATACTTTACCGTAAAATTTTAGTCCTTTTGTTCCAACTTATCCCACCATCACCTTCAAACCATCTTGACTTTGATACCTGATTTGCTAAAATAATAGTGAGAAAATTCCCAAGGAGGCATGCAGCATGACGGTAACTCCCCCAATGTCAGACAAGCCGCTTTCCATCGCAGCACAAAGAATCAACGAAGATATCAAAAACAGGAAGTACAATCCCATGAATGATGTGCTCTTCAAATTCATTTTTGGCAAAGATGAGCGCAAAAAGGTCACCATCCACTTCCTCAATGCTGTCCTTGAACGTGAAGGTGAGGATGCCATCAAGGACATAACATTCCAGAACAGCGAGCTTGTCCCTCTCAATGATGAAGACAAGCTCACCCGCCTTGACATTTACTGCATCACTGAAAAGGGCGAGCAGATAGATGTCGAAGTTCAAATCGTCAACAGAAAAAACATGGAACAGAGGTCACTCTTCTACTGGTCGCAGATGTATATCTCGACCCTGTCCAGCGGTGGCAAGTACCAAGACCTCAAGCCTGCCATTACCATCAACATCCTCAGCTACAATCTGTTCCCCGAGGATGAGGATTTCCACTCCATGTTCAGCATCTACAACATGAAGACCGGCCGCCGCCTCAACCAGGATATGGAACTCCACTTCCTTGAGGTTCCCAAATTCAAAAAGAAGCCCGTCAGCGAGATGACCAGCATTGAGCGCTGGCTGGCCTACTTCTCCAACAAACTCGATGAAAAAGAAATGGAGGAACTCGCCATGAATGAAGATGCAATTCAGACTGCTTTGGATGCCACCGCCATCTTCATGCAGGATGACAATGAGCGCCTGAAATATCTTAATAGAGAAATGGCCATCTGGGATTACAACTCCGATAAAATTGCATGGACTGAAGAAGGCCGTCGGGAAGAACGTCAAAATGCTATTCTTACACTTATCAGTACTTTGAAAGACCTTTCTTTAGGCAAACCACAAGTAGTCGAGCAACTCATGAAGCGTTACTCCCTTACCGAATCCGAAGCCCAGGCAGTCGTCCAAGCCAATTGGTAATCACCACACTCCCCAGCCCACCACCCCGGTGGGCTTTTTGCATCAAAAAAAATCGGCGCAGCCGTAGCCACGCCGATGCCATCTTACCCTATGTGAATTGTCGTCCCGTCCTTGAATGTCACATCTATGTTATCCTTCTTGCGGACGGTCATGTAATCTATCAGGCTACTCCAGAGGCCGCTGTCGAATTCAGTCAGCAGGTTTTCCTGCCTGCCCAGTTCCTTGACGAAATTATCCAGCATGCTCCTCCTGTAGGTCAAATTCTGGATTTTCTCCACCACTTCATCGTAGGCCTTCCTGGCTGTGTCGTATTTTGCCAGCAGAACTTCATAATTTTTCTGGTACTCTGTCTGGTCTTGGGCAACGGTGGCATTCCGCTTTATCATGTTGTTGGCCATGTCCGTCAGCACCTGCACTTCCTCGGCCAGACGGTCACGCTCATCCTCCAAGGGAGCCAGGTTGCAGATTTCTTTCTGCACCAGCTTGATGTTGGCTATTATTTCTGCCTTGCTCGTAAAAAGGATGTTGAATGCCTTGATGAACGCCACCTTTATCTCATCCTCTGTCAGGTGGGCCGTGGTGCATTTCTCCCCCTTGAACTTGTCGTTGCACTGCCAGACCACCCTGCGGTACTTATCGTTGGAGTGCCAGATTTTGGGGCCGTACCAGCCCCCGCAATCACTGCATTTTATCCTACTGGAGAAAATGCTCACGCCGCTGTACTTGTTGAAGGATGTCCGGCGCCGCTTTATTTCTGCCTGTACCAAATCGAATTGTTCCGGGGTTATAATCGCCTCATGGTTGCCCTCTATGTAGTATTGGGGTGCCTGCCCCTGGTTCTTGACCTTTTTCTTGGTGAGGAAGTCCACGCTGACGGTTTTCTGCAGCAGGGCATCCCCTTTCATCTTCTCTTGTGTCAGAATGTTCTCTATTGTTTTGATGCACCATTTCTCTTTTCCCGCCGGGGTGGGGATTTTTCTTCTCATGAGTTCCCTAGCCACGGCCCCGCTGGAGAGGCCGCTCATGTAGAGCCCATATATTAGGCGTACCACCTTGGCCTGTTCTTCGTTGATGACCAAATTGCCGTCTTCGCCCCTGTCGTAGCCAAGGAATCTGTTGAAGGGGACGAGGACTTTGCCTTCGGAGAAGCTTTTCCTCATGCCCCATTTGACGTTTTCAGAGATGCTGCGGCTTTCCTCCTGGGCTAGGGAACTGAGAATCGTTATCATCAATTCTCCTTTGGTGTCAAATGTCCACACCGACTCTTTTTCAAAGTACACTTCCACCCCGTTTTCCTTGAGTTTGCGGATGGTGGCGAGACTGTCAACGGTATTTCTGGCGAAACGGGAGACGGATTTTGTCACTATGAGGTCTATCTTCCCGGCCATGGCATCGTCTATCATGGTGAGGAAGCCGTTCCTGTTTTTCATGCTGGTGGCAGATATGCCTTCATCGGTGTATATCCCTGCAAATTCCCAGTCGCTGTGGCTCTTGATGTAGCTGGTGTAGTAGTCCACCTGGGCTTCGTAGGAGGTCTGCTGTTCTTCCCTGTCGGTGGAGACTCTGGCATAGCCTGCCACTTTCCGCTTGGTCTTGGCATTGATTGGTGCCGCCGTGAACTGGTTCATGGTGGCTGGTATGGTGATTACGGTTTTGGGCATTTCTCTATCCTCCCGTCTTTGAAATGGAACTCTATGGTGTTATCCGGCAGGACGATGGATTTTTCCACCACCTCAGCGAGATTCTCGTAGGCTATATCGTCCCTACCGGTCAATTTTCCTACCATTTGCAAAACCTTCTTGCCGGTGATGTGGCTCCAGCAATCACAGTCTGCCTTATGCTGAACCTTGAGCCCGCACTTCCAGTAGTGCCTGCCATTGATAAGGGTATGCCAGAGCCTGTGGCCATGAATCCCGCAACAGATTTCTATGCCTTGGTAGAGGGCAGTTGGTGCCACCTGGCGTCGCAGCTCCACCTTGTCCGTGGTGAACTTCTCCTTTTGAACATCTCCATCATGGAAGTGGAATTCCAGAATGCCCTCCGGCCGGACAATGATGTTTCTGACCCTGGCTTTGAATACAGCCTCGTTAAATTTCTCCAGCCCCAGGACATTATTGCATGCCTTCAGAAGTTCCCATTCCATGACATTGTAATTCTTGCAGGAGCCGGCAGCTTTTTCTTTATCGAGGCACCCCCATTTTGCCCTGCTCAGCTTGCCAGCCTTATGGTGATAGGACTTGCCGCATATCCCGCATTTTATCAGCCTTGAGAAGGGATGCCTGGGGCGGCTGAATTCATATTTCCGTCTGGCTGTTTCTTTTTGGGCTGCTTCCCAGGTGTCTCTATCTATGATGGCTGGGTGGGTGTCTTTATGGTAGTACTTAGGGAGCTGTCCCTTGTTTTCAATCTTCTTGTGGGTGAGAGAATCTTCCACAAAGTATTTTTGCAGGAGCCTGTCCCCTGCGTAGATTTCATTTTTGACAATGTCATATATGTTGTCCCAATGTATGACATTGCCCTTGCAGGAACGCACGCCCTCTTTCTCCAGCTGGATCGCCATCTTCTTCAGGGACAGTCCGGAAAGGTACAGCTCGAAAATCCTTCGTACACTTTTCGCTTCCTCCGGGACGATGGCATAATTGTTGCCATCCCACTCATATCCCAAAAGACGGTGCGGGCCTGCTGTAAGGTGCCCTTCAGCATAGCCTTTCCTTACCTTCCACTTTATATTCTCGCTGATGGAGCGGGCTTCTTCCTGGGCAAAGGTGGCAAGGAGCCCCAACAGGAATTCTCCGTCCATGGAGAGGGAGTTTATCTTTTCCCGCTCAAAGCGGACTTCCACGCCAATGTCCTTCAGATGGCGTACCGTAGTCAGCAAATCTACCACGTTTCTTGCCAGGCGCGAGATGGATTTTACCAGGATAATATCCACCTTGCCCGCATCACAGTCGGCCAGCAGTCTCTGGAACTCTTTCCTGTCCTTGGTGCTGGTGCCGGAAATGCCCCTGTCTGCATACACTCCTGCGTATTCCCAGTTTGGATTTTGCTGGATGAGGCTGTTATAGTAGCTGACCTGGGCTGAGAAGGAACGCAGGGTTTCTTCCGTTTCCACGGAAACTCTGGCATAGGCTGCCACCCGCTTTCGCTTGGGAAGAACAGGCAGCGGTTTTGCTTCAATCTTGGTGATGGTCTTCATGGTCTTGAGCCTCCTTTCGTACTACTATATATCCCTCTACCTGGGGCTTAAGTCAACGCCAATTCTGAGAATAATGTGCCGATTTTCGGCTTATATTTTTTGACCATCAGCTGCTCCGCCTTGTTGTAATCCTCCGTGGTGAGGAGCCCCTTTTTCAGCAGAGAGCGGAAAATATGCATGGCAGCCAGGTATTTGGCTTCACGTTCAAAATCCTCATGAGTCATGGACTTCACCGAACCTTTCCGCTATGTAGCAGGCATGGCTGCAGTACTTTCTTCCTGCCTTGCCATAGAATTTCTTGCCGCATTTGTGGCAGATTGTCGGATGCCTGCGATTCATTGCCGCGCCGTACTTGCCCCACCATCTCATGCGGCAGAGGGCAGAGCAATATATCCTTGGCCTGCGTCCGAGGATTTGTACGATGGGCTTGCCGCAGTATTTGCAGAGGCCTGCTTCTCCCTCCTCTTCCGTCCGTTCCTGGGGAACTATGACACTCGTCCTCTGGCAAAAGGATTTGATGGTGTTGACGGAAAGTCCCAGTTCCTGGGCAATCCTGCCGTAGGCCACACCTGCCTCGCGTCTTGATAGGATGATTTCTTTTTGTTCCTGTGTCATGTTGACTGACCTCCCAAATGAAAGGGCCTGCGGGGATATGCCCGCAGGTCAAAAGATTTACTTCAGCTGTTTCATTGCGCTCTGCAATTTCTCCGGCACCGGCAGCCCGGTCCTGGCCGCATTCTCTATAATGGAAATCCCCTCGTTAGCGCAGTAGAAGAAAATTACTGCCGTCCTCAGCATACTGCCCGTCTCCAGTACGTGCATATCCAGCAGATTGGCTATGCCCACTAGGCAGAAGATCATGACCTTCTGGGCTATGCCCTTGAAGCCTATGGAACTGGAAAGCCGCCTTTCCACTATGGCGCAGAGCACGCCTGTGATGTAGTCCACCACCACGAAGGTGATGAGGACTGTCACCAGCCCGTCCATATTGCCGAGAAAATCTCCCAGTACAGCGCCTATCCCTGCTGCCCAACATCTTATGTGTTCCATCTAATCTTCCCCTTTCATCCACCTCGAATAATTCTTCATGGGACGCAGACGGCAGTTTCGGTGATAGTAGTCACCCTCAATCAGCTTCTTCTCGCCTTTTTTTATGCGGTACAATCTGCTGGCAAAGGCCACCAGCCATGTATTTGGACGCAGCTTGCAGGCAAGCAGCCTGTCACCCGGCCCGTAGCCGTCAATGTCGCAGATTTTCTGGCCCTGCGGCGATTTTAGTTCATAGCTGTAGGAATCTGGCTTGTAGCCCATATACTCTATCCGCTCCTTGTTGCTGCGGCTCATGGTCACCTTGAAACCGTCTGGCAGGAGCAGGTCGGTGCTTTCGCTGAAGTCCGCAAAATGGTATGGCTCATCATACTCTTCATCCAAAGGCAAATATGTCAGAGCCAAATTTGTATTGTTGTTGAAACGCCCACGCAGAATAGTAATGCCCGTTGGCGTTGCCATCAGTTCCAGCAGATACTCTACTTCCAAAAAGTCCAGCGTCCCATAGTCTGCCTCCCAGCACTGCCTTGAATCAGCAGACACACATAGGTTACGGCCTGTCATATAGATGGCTCTGGCATTGCCTTCCAGGATAAAGCAATAATCCTGTTTGTATTCGTACCAGCCTCTTTTTATCCTGCATTCAGCATACGGCAAAACTGAATACGAGCCTGCTGAACCTACGGGAGCCTGTTTTGCAAGTTCAGTCATCGCATATTCTCCTGCCATTTTTGTGCCTTCCTTCAGCGCAGGGATGAAATGTAGCTTTTTCATATCTGCTATCAATCCGTTACGCCAAAAGGCTTCACGCTCATCCCCGTCAAAATATATTCCAACCTTCGCGCCCCGGCTGTCTTGATAATCATGGAGACTGTATCCCGTTGTGCCATGGCCATAAACGTACTTTTCCGTTATGAGTTCCTGCACTTCACCGGACGGACTAAGTGACACATCAAGCGCCCGGTAATAGTCTGAGAAAGCCACCTCACTGCCACGGCTGGCCATCAGTTCATGCCTAGCATCCTGCCAGCCGAGTTTAAGCTTGCCTTTGTGGTAAAGGCAATGCCTGCCATCCTTCATGAAAATAGGCACATATGGTTCATTGTCAGAAATGACAGGAGCCGCTCCGCCACCTTCGGAGATATTGCCGTAGACACACCTGCCGTCTGTCCAGACTGTATCACCGGGGCGAAATGTCTTGTTGCCAATAGCTGTCAGCCACCTGCCATTGGCGCAAATGCGGCTGCCTTGCACCATCGTTGCTACTGCTCTTTGCATCCAATCACGCTCCTACGATAACAGCACGGCCTGTTTTCGTCAGTTGCACCCAGACAGCACTGCCCGATTCCGTGTGGCACTCAACTGCCGCCGTGAAGGGATATGAGCGAGAGCCAATGCACACTTTATCTCCTTGAATAATGCCCCGCTGAGCCTGCCCCATGCCTTTATGGGCATGGGCCACTCGTCCTATTGCTCTTGCCAGCCCATCTACACCGTTCATCCGTACCACCTCACCAGTCTAATACTCTGCCGCAGGCTCCTGGGCGTAAGCTTTACCTGATTGCTCACCAGGAAATACTCATTGCCGTCCAGCCTGATTCTTTCCGTAAAATCCAGTATATGTCTTATCGTTGCACGCCCCCTTACCACAGGACTTACAATATCCAGGCTGACTTCTTCCTGCCGCTTGCGGTTCAGCCACTCGATTTCGTGGGTCAGTTTCCGCAGGAAGTCATCGCCTGTCACGGGAAACTCTGTATCAAAAAGTGCCTTCCCCTTGAATTTTTCATCGTCATCATCGGAGCCATAGTCGCTCCCTAGGCTCCTATTCCACTCGTTGATGGTAAACTGGCTGGATTTGCCGCCGGGCTTGCCTTGGGAGATACTGCTCCCTTGAAACTCTCCGTCTTCATACACCGTTGTGGAATACCAGCCGTAGCCAATAGGTGCGTGATAGGTTATCCGTGTAGAGAAGTTTTTGTTGAGCCAGTCCGTCCAGTTATTGCGGTCATGGGGCGCTTCACCTTCTTTTTGCGTTGCGTCCGTGGTTTTCTCCGTTTCCTTGAAAAGATAGATGTCATTAGCCGTCCTGGCGTATGTATATGTGGTCTGCACCGTAGAGCCGTCCGGGTTATGGGTGCGTTTCTCCGTAAGGTACTGGTCATCATAGGAATATTCCGTAAAGCTGCCATTGGTTTCTTCCTCCGTAAGCAAGCCGTTTAAGTAGTGACGGGTAATGCCCTCGATGCCGATGGTGCCGGTGAAAGGCCGAGGCTCATAGTCCCTATCGCTCTTTGCACTGTCCCAGTTTTCCGCAGTGGCACTGTCCCATACCGAGCGGATTAATTTTCGGTCAATGGTGGGCATGGTATGCGGCCAATCGGAGATATCCGTCACCTGCCCCTCAAACCCGCGCTGAATTATATGCAGCGTCCTGCCACGGATGAACACGTTAATCTGCCGCTGGGGCAGGCGGCTTGTCCAGGAGAAGAGGGAGGAGATAAAGTCCTGATAGGTCATGCCCGACAGGCTGTAGTCCTGGGAAGGGGTGAAATCTTCAATATGCAGGTCAAGGTTCAGCCCCAATGCCCCTGCGATTTCACGAGCGTAGTAGGAGCAGTCAGCCTCTGCCACATCAATATTGATGGGCATGTAGAGCAGTCGGTCTAAGGTGTACATCCCCTTTACCGTCTGCAAGATGCCCTGCTGGCTGGTTTCCTCCACCTGGAAATCGCAGTTGAAGTCCAAGAGTCTCCCCTGCACAGCCGATTCGATATCCAAAGAACTGACGGTCACCATTTGGAAGGTATCTGCCAGCGTCCGTTCGTTGAGGGATAGCGTTACCGACTGGATGCCGGAAATATTCTGCTGGGGAATATCGTCTGTACCGCCATCACCGCCTGTGCCCCTATTGGCATCGATGGCAAAATGGTAGGGCAGGATAATGACAGTGTTGGCCTTGGCTACTTCTAGCTTGAATAGGTCACGCATTGTATCAGCATTGGACTTGGACAGGCAGGCAACCTGTCTCGCCGTGTCGGAAGTGGCTACCTGTAGCGGCGAATTTACTGTACGTTCGGTAACGACAAGGGCAGTTTCAATCCTAACCAGCTGCCGTAAGATATTCAAAGTAGCAGATTCGTTGCGGGAAACACATCGCTTTGCTTCAGCTATTGCAGCTTGCGTAGCCAGCAAATTTCGCTCAGTACCCGCTACAAGAACATTTTTTCTCAGCAAACTGCGGACAGCACCGGCTACAGCATTCTCATCAGCATAAGTTTCACGGAGCATTTCAGCTTTTGCTCCTTGCAGACTGGATTTAATCTGCCGACAGGTATCTGCAGCCATTTCATTGTTACGCACCGTTTCCCTTAGGGCATCGGCAGTCCTTTGAACCGTCACGCCAAGACAACGGCTCATTGTGGCATTAACCGCTTCACAGCTATAATCCCAGCGAGCAGTATCTGCCATGACAAGATTACTTCTGGCAACATTTCGCCGGCCATCGGCCTGCGCCTGTTCTTCGGCAGACAATTTCCGCTCTGTATAAACAACGGCAGTCACTATATGCTCGGGCTGTATGATACCGGCCAAAAGCTTCTGCGGTTTAAACACTATACTGCCGACGATTATGGCAGAGGCAACAGGATACAGTCCTTTCAGTTCTATGCTCATGATGACCTATACTCCAGTTTTTTCCCTTCCATATCTGCCAGCGTGATATTTTTTACGGTCACTCCCAAAATAGTCTGGCCATCAGCTCCGGGCAAAGATATGCTGCCAAGGCTCAGTTCCGTGCCGTCTGCCGACTGCAGATATGCATCCAGTTTTGTCAGCAAGTCGCCATTTGTGTAGGCCTGTTCTGCCTGTAAGCCCATCCCCGTAATCTGCGAATCCCCGCCATACTTTTTTATAAGAGAGTCTGTATCTACAGCGTACTGTAAATGCTGCCCCGCTTTGGTTGACGAATAGCCACCGTCTTCACGTTCTGTCATGGTCACCTCTGTAAGTTCGGCAGGAAGCTCAAGAATATGTTCTCGAATGTCTATCGGCTCATCAGATATAATCAAATTTGACCAGTGTCCCTTGCCATCCCTTGCATATATGACCAAATCTATGGTCTTATCGCTCCAGCTGGTGTTAAGGACACGTACTCCATTGATGATGGCTTCATATTTTTCTCCGTCAAAGTGAAGCAGGACTTCATTCAGAGCATTCTGTTTTACAGCCACATCCTTGTTTTCATTACAGCTGATATTATATGCGCCGTTGACATAACCACCCTTCCATGTGTTTGAGTCATTATTGCTAAATATGGCTCCTGTAAAATATCTTGTACCTGCGCCAATATAACATTTTGTGTAGGTGCTGGAGGTGTTGTAGAGCCAAACAGAAGCCTTTATGTACAGTTCCTTGGTGAATGTCAGACGGTAAACGCACGTCTTTTCCTTGGTTATATAAAAAGCAGCCTTGGCATAGGGATTGCCGGTTTCTTCCTGCACGCCAAGCTCAGTATTCCTTTCCAGCCAGGATACATAGCCCGGATTCATATATCTCATGCCACCACAACCTTCCCCACGGCTTCGATGCTGACGCTGGTATCTTTCTGCGGGGGTTCATCTTCGAAGCTCATAGCCTTTGCCCAGAAGATGACATTGCCATTAGCTACCTCTGCCAGGGTGATTTTGTCCTTCCATGAAGCCGTAGAAAGCGCAGATTGGCTATCTGCAAAATCTCCATCTACAGCCAATTTCCATTTGGCAACAGATGTGCCCTTAAGGCTGACCGTCACATCGCCGTCAATCTTGTAACCCTCATCACAGCGGACAGCGCATTTCACTGCCGCCGATTCTGCCTTGCTGGCATCGAGGTTAACGGAGATAGGGGTAAGCCCAGTGCCGGAACTTGCCTCCGTACCGTCCGTTTTCCCTGCCGTGGGATTGTTCATATAGATATGCAGCTGATTTGCCATTTATTAGCACCTCCAAAATTCCAGATTCACTTTATAACAGCGTGGGAAGTGGCTGACATAGCTGTAGCCCTTCACCACCACACGCATTTTTGTATGGATAGTTCCCGCCTCGTCTTTGACATTGACAAGGGTGCGGTCATTCCAGATTTTCCGCACCGCCTCCCAGTCAGGCTTAAGAAAATCTGCCGTACAGCTGTATTTATCGCCGCTCTCCAAATGCCCAAAGTCCTGCACCACCATGCCGCCTAGGACTTCCACCGTCTGCTGGCGGTCATCCGGGATAATCTCCCAGCCCTCCACAGACAAAGAGCGATGGCCATCAATCTCAATATGCAAGTTCACCACTCCCTAAGGCCTGCTCTACCACAGGCGTTATCTTGTCTGCCACCTTATCTGCCAGACGGCTCATGCTGTCGCTATCCTCGGTGACAGCGTTCTCGATATTCACATTGACCTCCAAATGCGGCGCATTCGTGACAGTCTGCTGGGGAGCCAGATTACCTTCATTCTGAAGGGCAGACGGTGAACCGAGCTTTTCCATCTGTTCCCGCATGCCCGTAATTTCTGTCTGGATACTCCCCATAACCTCGTCATAGCTATAATCTCGACCTCCCATGCTCATATGAAAACTCTGGCGCATTTGCTCCTGCTCGGCGGCAATAGCTGCCGGGTCACGGAAGTTGGGCAGGAGATTTTCCAGCATGGATTTTCTAGCTTGCTGAAAGCCCTCCAACTGCTGTGGTGTCATCTGCAAATCTTCCATGGTGAAGCCGTGCGCCTGCTTATAGTAGTCGGCTAGACCTTGCTGACCGCCTTTAAGATACGCCTTAAATTCCTCTTTCTGCGCCTGAAGTACTTGCAGCGCCGCATTCCTTTTGGCATCAACCTTTTCTTTTTCAGCCCATTGCGTCGCCTTGACTTCATCCAGCCCTTTTTGAATCCAAGCCTTTTTCTCACGCTCGATATCTTCAAGGCGGTTTTGCAGCTCCGTCTTCCATACGGAGTCGATTTTTGAAGAAATTTCATTTTCCCACTGCTCCCTAATCTTGGCCTTACTGGCCTCTGCCCACTGGGTTGCACTGATTTCATCCAGCCCCTTCTGCCGGTATGCAGCCGCCTCCCTGTCGATATTTGCCAGCTGATTCTGTAAATCTGTGCGGTATACAGACTGAGTGCTGTCCACCACATCACGCTGAAAATCCTCATAAACCTTGGCCTGTTTGGCCAGCCTATACTCGTCCAGCAGTTTGGCATCTGCACCTTTGGCTTGGAGCTGCTCAACCTCTTTGTTTATGGAATGAAGGGCATTTTCCAGTTCATTGTGCGTCAACTCATATAGAGAATCCGTCAGCTGGGCATTGGCCTTGGCGGCTTCTTCCGTAGCTTTGGCAGCCTGCTTTTCGGCAGCCGCACGGGATAGGCTGGCCTTGGTGTTCTTCTCCTGTGCTTCACGGTTTTTCTCCGCTTCCGCAGCCGCCTTTTTCTCGGCTTCGGCCTTTTCCTTTAGGGCATTTTGCTCCTTCAGATATGCCTTGTACTCATCCCCATACATTTTGTCGAGGATAGCACCGCCGACTACAGGAATGCCGATAAGCGGTGCTGCCGCCGTGTGATTTTCCACCAGCCACTTGTTGGCCTTGGCGTGTTCCGCCACCTTATTGAACTGCTCGCCCACGAAAACAAGACCTTCAGCCACCGTTTTAAGTGCCCAGCCCCAGCCGGAGATAGCGTCCTTGATGGTGTCCTTGTTCTCCTGAATCTCAGCCACCAGCCCCTTGAAGCCCTCGGTGATTTCTGGCAACAACTCAGAACTCAAAGGAAGCAACGCTGTGCCGATTGCAGATTTCAGTTGACCTACTTCCATTTCCATGGCCTTCCACTGAAGCCATGTTTTATGACTTTCCTCTGGGTCGAGCAGTCCAGTGGTCTTGACGCTCCCTGCCACTTCCATCAGTTCGTCATACTGCTCAAGAAGTGGAATCAAGGCCGCACCACGAGCACCCAGGACTTCTGCGGTATAGGCTTCTTCCTGCCCGGCCTCCATGGCATTTTTGTAACCTTTGGCTAACTGGTCAAGCTGTTCGTTAAGCGGCAGCAGATTGCCGGTCTGGTCGAGAATAGACATCCCAAACCGCTCCATGGCCTGCGTGGTGGCATTGCCTGTTTCGCCAGCGGTTTCCACCTGCTTGTCCAAACGAGCAATCAGCGGGACAATGGACATTACATCCATACCTGCCAACTGGAAAGTGCGGTTCAGCTTACCAGCCTCTGCCGCTGTGGTATGGAGCCGTTTGGTCAGCCGATACAGATTCTCCCCGGACTCCATGGCTCCTTTGGTCAGATTAAACAGACCAGCCCCTGTCGAGAATATGGCCATAACTGCCGCCGCTTTGACGGACAGCATGGTAAAACCGCCGGTCAGACTGTCCACGCCGCTTTTTGCTTTGCTAATGCCAGCCGCCATGGTGGCACCGAATGTCCCTGCCTTGCCGGAAGTCTGCTCAATTGCGCCACCGAGTTTTGCCATCTCCGCATTTAGCTTGCGGACTTCCGCCTCGGTCTGAGCGACAATCTTCTGTTGTTTCAGCAGATTGGTCTGCGCCCGTTGAGTAACCTCGCTGTCACTACCATTGGTCTTTTGGGCATCACGAAGAACAGCAGAGAGAATTTCTTCCTTCTGCCGTTGGATATCCAGCTGACGGTTAATGGCTTCATGCTTGACCTTCAGCTTATCCAGCTCCGAGCCAACGCCCTCCAGTTTGGCGAGGTCTACGTCCATTTTCAGCTTGACCTGATTGGTCTGGCTGTTGAGCCGTGACACCGCTTGCGATACAGTCTTGCCTGCCGTGTCAAAGTCCAGCTGGAGCCGGGCAATGTCCAGGCCAAGGCTGATATACAGTTCATCTATCTTCTGCCCACGCTTTGCCATCTGCCCACCTCCTAAAGGATATCGTCAATGTATCTGCGGCTGGCATTACTGTCCGCAAGGCTCACTACCAAAAGCTGGTCGAGAAGAAAATCTATGTCATGAGCATCCACCTCCTGCATCGTCCAGCCGTAAGCCTGCTGGAGCCGTTCGTAATACAATAGCAAATTCTGGTACGGAGACAGGTTTACACCCCTGCCTCCGTTTGCCCGTTTGGGATTTGTACCAGCTTGGCAAAGGTCTGAGCCTGTAGCCACTCAAAAATCTGCCGTGCCAGCGGCACCACATCGGCAATCTCTATATTTTCTTCCACTGATTCGGTCGTAACCTCCGGCTGATTGAAAGCCAAAACAATAAGGGCAACATGAGCCGAGAGGAATTCCTCCACGGTCATCTTGCCCTTGTCCTTATCGAAAAAAGCCAGAAACTCACGCCATACCTTCATTTTTGGTGGAGCCGGCTGGATGATTTTGCCGTTGATTTTGATTTGTGGTGTGTCCATAGGTCTGCCCTCCCTTAAACCGTGGTGTACCAGTTGCTGGCAGTTTCCGCATCCAGCCCGGCACTTTCGGTATCGGCATAAGTGTAGCTATTCCCATCTGACAGCCGGTAGATGGCCTTGGCGGTCAAGGTCGGTGTCTGGTAGGAAATATTGGCCTCTTTGGTGGCACCCTTGACGGAAGGCTCCTCAAACATGACCTTGAAGAACTTCATCAGACGCTTGTTGCCGTTGCGTTTGTCGCTCTGAAACATCACTGCGAAGTACGGTGCCACATCATCCTTGTTGGCGACCATCACCCCATTTTCACAGCTATGTCCTAAGAGATAGGCCATATACTCCAAGGGCAATGCCGCCGTGTCGAAGGTCAGCTCATAGGAAGCCGTGTTCGAGGCAGTGTCGATGGACTGCCCATCTGCATAGAGGTCTGCACTGCTGTTAGAAGGCTTGATGTCTACGCTCCGCAGCACCTTGCCAAAGTCAACGGGGGTATCGTAGGTTGCCGTGCCACCGGCTTCATCTGTCAGCAGCTTTGCCACATGCAGCCGCTGGATATTGATAAACTGTCCGCTGACCATTCTGCTGGCCGGTTTCATTTCTGCCATTATTCATCCACTCCTATTCCAATTACATAATCCACGCAGAACACAAATACATCGCGCTCTGCCATTTCTAGTGACTGACGGCGCATAAAGCCCAGCCCTTTCATGATTTTATTTACCACATCATAGATATGCTCATAGTGTCCGTCCTTAGTGAGAATCTGCAGCCGCACGGTTACGCGCCGTTCCATCTCGAAACCGTCTGCCGTAAGAACCGGAACATCCGATATGACATTATAGACAATGATTGGGTAGCTGCCAGCATTGGGGCTGATGCCGGGATAAATGCACCGGCACCGCCTGTCTCTTGCCAGCAATGATGTCAGTTCCCTTGACGTACTCAGAGTCTTATACACTTTTTCCTTGATATTCATTTTCTTCTGAGTGCCTCCCTTACCGCATCGATTATCTTATTCCTGACCTCATCCCGTCTGGCATCCATGGCAGGATACATAAAAGGCTTGTTTATCTTGGGGCTGAATTCCACCAGCTTGCCATAGAAAATGCCATCATGAGAAACGGCATCCGCTACGATTTTGTACTTGGCACCGCCTTTTTGTTTGACGGTATGGATGGAATCGCGTAAAGCGCCTTTGACCACACGGTGGTCGTTGCCCTTATAGACAGGGCAGCGGTTCCTTGCCTCCTGCATGACAATTTCCGCTCCATCTGCCAAGGCATCCTTGGCGGCCTTGGTGGCATTCTCCCCCAG
>ERZ842401.4418-NODE-4418-length-16391-cov-4.047319_pt1 | contig 16391 bp, 7 predicted proteins | sample MGYA00521270_ERZ842401 | MGnify/ENA primary metagenome ERZ842401 (study PRJEB31892, sample SAMEA3878208) | bioreactor metagenome | biome: Moose rumen | place: Sweden | collected 2011-10 | study: EMG produced TPA metagenomics assembly of the PRJEB12797 data set...
AATAGGAGTGTTTAAAATAGCATGGGATAGAGAAACTGGAGGAGTGAAGTTGAGTTCGCTCGTTGGGAAGGATACTGTCAGTATTCCTCCTCGTCCGGTGTTCTTTGAGGAACTGAATCTTCTTGGGCTGAACACGCTGGGATGGAAGTACCCTGAGTGTGAGGATCCACTGCTGTGGGCATGCAACAAGGAGTATTACTATCGTGGTGACTTGGTCTTTGAGGCCAAGGATGCCAATATCTATGATAAGGCAACCATCGTTTTTCAGCCGGGCAAAGAGAAGTTGAAACTGAAGCCTGTGGATGTGAAGAAGATGTTGGAGCGCAATAAAGAGCAGATGTTCTTGTGTGAGAGCGAGGCCATAGAGTTTATCCGCGACGTGTTCGATACTTATAGTGGCGCTAATCGCCTGTCGGAAAAATACAAGTCCAATCAGTTGGATTTTGAGGTAATTGCCGAGAAGCAGGAGAAACAGCAGAAACAGAAGATGGCCATCGTGAAGGAAGACTGCGACAGCTTTGACATTATGCCTCTAAGTGAAGCCGAGAAACAAGGAAAGAAAGTACTTAAAGCTACCAAGATTGACTATTTCCTTGCCTCTTTCTCTGGTGGCAAGGATAGTCAGGTAGTGCTCGACCTGTGTACTCGTGCGCTTCCTCCTGATTCATTCCAAGTGATATATTCTGATACAGGTTATGAACTTCCGAGTTCACTGGAACTATACAAGCAGGTACAGGAGCATTACCACAAGTTGTTTCCTACCCTGAAGTTCAGCCTCGCCAGAAATCACGAGTCGGTACTTAACTACTGGGATAAGATTGGCTCACCAAGCGACAAACATAGATGGTGTTGTGCTGTGATGAAAACAGCTCCACTATATAGACTACTCAAAATCCCAGGAACAAATAAGCAGGCCAAGGTTTTAGCTTTTGAGGGTGTACGCTCAGAAGAGAGTGTCAAAAGATCAGCTTATGAAAGAATTGGTAAAGGAGTTAAACATTCGTTTGTCACGAATGCAAGACCCATTCTCAAATGGAACACAACAGAAATCTTTCTATATTTATTCCGTCATCGACTAATCATTAACGAAGCCTATCGCGTTGGGAAGCCACGAGTTGGCTGCGTTTTTTGTCCATTTTCTTCTCCATGGGATGATATGATTGTCAACCATTCATATCAGACATGCCTTAAGCCTTTCCTTGAAAAAGTCGTCAATCAGGCAAAAGAACGCAGGATTCCGAATCTTGATGACTACATTAAAGATAGGAAATGGAGGCTAAGAGCAAGTGGTAATTTTGTGTCAGAAAAGTCTTCTGTTGACTTTGTTAAGTCAACACCTCATCTTATTGCCATTATTTCCAATGCAAAAGTCGATATTCAAAATTGGCTCATCACAATTAGTGATTATACATTTAGCAGAAATGGTAATATCGCTCAAGGAGAATTTAATTTCAAAAAGAAAGTATATGAATTTAAAATAGAGTACAAAGACAACAACAACTATACATTCACATTATTCAATGCCTTTGATATTATGCTCGTAAAAGCATTAAAGCGAGCGTTATATAAGGCAACGTATTGTATAAGTTGCGAAGTCTGTGAAGTAGAATGTCCCACCGGAGCACTATCGGTGTATCCTGAAATACATATAGATAAAGACAAATGTACACATTGCCATAGTTGTTTGGATTTTCACGAACATGGTTGTATTGTAGCAGATTCATTAGTTAAAAGTATGGAAAATAAAACAAAAGTCGGAAACATATCCAAGTATGGAACATTTGGAATCAGAGAGGAATGGGTTACTGAATTTTTTGCAGACCCACAGGTTTCATATTGGATTACTGGTAATAACTCTTTAGGTAATAAGCAGATACCAAGTTTTAAAGCTTGGCTAAAAGATGCAGAGATTATTGACTCGAAGAATGTATTGACCGAGTTTGGTGAATTTTGTGTTGAAAATATGGTCAATGACTCGGATTTGATATGGTCTCTGATTTGGATAAACATATCATATAATTCAACATTGGCTGGTTGGTTTGTTAATAACATCCGTAAAGGACAGCCTTTTGACAGAACCAAATTGTCAGAATTAGCGTATGAATACTTCTCCACGTCTTTTTCAAAAAGTACAATAGATTATGCCTTCCAAGCTTTAATGCAAATATTCAATTATTCTCCTATCGGAGATGTGCTTATGCAAGGTACACAGCATGACAAGAATAATCTAGTAAGAGAAGAATATACGGAAATATCTGAAATTGCTGTAGCATATTCGGTTTATAAGTTTAGCGAAAGAATTGGTTCAACCTCTTTGAGGGTGAATGATTTTTATGATGAAGAATGTGAAAATGGAGTGGTTCGAGAATTCTGTTTATCGAAAGAAGTGTTAGAAAAAGCTCTTAGGACGCTAAATTCATCCAAGGTTCGTTTACTTGTTGCAGAACTTAATATGGGACTCAATCACATTACTCTCCAAGAAGGATTAACCCCATTGGATGTCGTAAAGAAACTTTTTTAACGATGAAACATAACTCCATTCTCATATCACTTTATACGGATGCAATAAGTTCATTGCATTGCCAGATTTGTAGAGGAAGGACAAATACTGCGAAACCTCTTATGATTCTGGCTATGATAAATCTTATTGATAAAGGTGATATTACTGATGGATTGTTTGATGTTGAATCTATGAAGAATGAGTATGTGAAGTTGCAAAGTCATTATTCTGCGACAACTCCATACCAATACCCTTTATACTTTCTTGAGAATGAGAGTTTCTATCATCTTAAATGGAATGAGAATAGAGTTATTACACATACACCTTCTGCAAAACTTATTCGCGAAAATGTAAAATATGCATATCTTGACAATGCCTTATGGGATTTGCTACAAGAGCAGGAAATGCGTGATTACTTCCGAAAAATAATAATAGAGCATTATTTGAAAGATGTTACAAAGTGAATAATATATGAACAACGAAATACAATTTAGGATATGGCAAGAAAATATTCAGATGCGATACATATAAGAGAAACAAAATCCGCCTATAATATTCAGAAGGAAGAAGGTGGAGAATGGACGAACTTTATACCCAATGAACAGTTCAACGGCATCCTTCAGAAGGTGATAGGCTCTGTCAGCAACAAGGTTGTTGATGAGCATCGTTCATTCTGGTTGGAAGGAACCTACGGAACTGGTAAGAGCCATGCTGCAGCTGTCATTAAGCATCTGCTCTGTGACCCGATTGAAGATATTGACAGTTATATCAAAGATGAATACGGTGCAGACAAATACTCTATTATCCGGGAATCACTTTATGCATTGCGTAGCCAGGCTAAATTGTTCCCTGTGACAATGAATAGCACTTGTAGTATATCAACTGGCGAAGACTTGCCCCTACAGATTCAGTTACACGTATGTCAGGCTTTGGCTGATGCAAAAATTGACATCTCTGTTAAGACTGATTTTGATAACTATATTGCACACATAGAGCAAAATCCTTTGATATGGGACACCATCATTGATAGTGATTCAGAACTGAAGTCATACGCTCCAGACCGAAAGAAACTTATCAAAGAGTTGAAGGACAGGGATGCGTCATCTGCCATTCTCTCGTTGGCCAAGAAAGCCATGAGGAATTCCAAACTTCATGTCATTCTGGAACAAGAAAACCTCAGCAAGTGGTTTTTTGAGGTGCAGGACGAATTGGCAAAGAAGACTGATTATAAAGGCATCTTTTTGATTTGGGATGAGTTTACTGACGTAATGGATTTGGAAGTTGGCCCAACAGTTCTTGGCGGGCTGCAGGAGTTGACAGAGACGACCATGCAGACGAAGAACAATTCATATATCTTCCTGATAGCCCATCCGTCTGCCCTTGACAAGCTAAAGGCCGAGAAGCGTACTCGTACTACCGGCAGGTATCACTACATGCACTACAACATGGAGCCTGTATCTGCATTTAAGATTATGTCGCGTAAGTTTGTTCATGAGCAAGACAGTTCGAATCCTGCCTATGCACTGTATCATGAGATGACAGACAAATATTTTGCTCAGATGCGAGAGGTGTATGAGAAGTACGCATCATCGTCGAATAATCCTACAGAAACATTAAACGACTTGAAGCAGCTATTCCCGGTACATCCTGCTACAGCAAATATGGCTACCTACTATGCTCGTGAGGTGGGTTCTTCGTCACGTAGCGTATTCGAATTCCTTGGCGATAATCCTGCTATCCGTGAATTCCTTGATAGCGAAGAAGCATTTGCTCATGGGCACATGATAACGGCAGATTATCTTTGGGATTTTGTTCAAGAGGAATTCAATAAGAAAATTACCAAGTATGGTATTGTAACGGAAAAGTTCAATTCATACAAGAATCATGTAACCAAGAAGGGGCCAAATCATCTTGCTGTCTTCAAGTCCATCCTTCTGCTTAACGCTTTCAATAATCTGGCAGCTAACGAGACAGTAACCCCAAGTGAGGAGAACATCCGCAATATGTACGTTGGTACTCCTGTTGATGAGGAGATGGATGAAATTCTAAACTGGATAAACACAGAAGGCGTAGTGCAGCGTTCTCCACAAGGCATTTATGAAGTTCGATATTCTGCACTTGACACCAAGGAGATAGAAGAATTCAAACAGGAACTGTTAGAAAAAGATTTCAAGTACACATCCAAACTTCTTAATTTCAGCGACACAGCGAGAACTTCTTTTGAAAAGAAATTCAAGCAGGTAAACCGTCCTTTGTCATTTGACTTTTTCTCAGAAGACAGCAATGAATATACGTTGCTAAACATGATAGATAATGGTCGCAAGGGGGCTGAAACCTATGAGGTTTTTCTTGCCCTGATGATGGCTAGGACATCTGATGAGTTGGCCACCATAAAAGACATTGCAGCGAAAGCAATGACAGAAGAGCGATTCAAGAACGTTGCATTTCTCGTCTTTGACAATATTTTGGATGCTTTTGAATTTGATCGTTTCATAGAGTATCAAGCAAATGCCAAAAGTTCGACCAAACATGGGTATGCAGAACAGACAAAGTCTAATACAGATAATGCAAAAGCGATTATCTCTGATTGGATGAGAGATGTGTCTGCAGGTACATGTACACTCTATTTACAAGGAGAGAGTACACCACTATCAGCACGTACCTTACCTCAGGTCATTAACAGTATTATATCGCCAAGAGTATTCTATTCTGGTCCTGAGTCTTTGGAAATAATTAGACTGAAAGCACCATCAACATGCTGGGTGAAACAATTCTCAAATAAGACTGCAGACACAGTGTTGTCGTTCAACACGAAAGACGAAATCGTGACACGTTGTATTGGACCAGCAAAGCACATTCCCTTATTGCTACAAGACAGCGTAGATGATAATCTGAACTTCAAACCAGATATTGACCCTAAACATCCTCTATATTTGGTATTCAAGTTCGTAAAGTCAAAAATAGATCATTCAGACAAGCAACTCATCTTCAATTTTGCAGATAAGTTTAAGGAATTGACAATGTCACCATTTGGTCTCTTCAAGTCACACGCAGGCTATGGTATGTTGGCTTTTGCTTTACGTCCTTACGTAGATAAAGTATTTGACACCAATGGCAAACCAATTAATGCCCAGAGGATGCAAGAGCTGATAGATGATACATTTAAAATATGGGATAGTGGCACCGGCAATATTCACAAAGTTGATGTAAAGTTCGAGACTAAAGAGGAAGGTTCGATAGCAAAGGGACTGATATCTATGTTCCAACTTGGGAAGCTCAAAGACTACAAGGACGTGACCAGCCTGACTGATGCACGATGGGCATTGCGTAATGGATTCTGTCCACAAGTAGGCTATCCTCTTTGGGCTGTCAAGTATTGTGGCAATATCCAAAAACTCAATTGTAAAGACAAGATTATCAAACTGACTGATAATATCATAACCATATATACTGAGGTGGGAGCAAAAAATCCTGCGTTGATGGTTGAAACAGACGAGCTAATAACAGAAGTTAGATTCGAGTATACTCCGTTGCTAAACTATGAAGCAGAGAATAATTTTGAAATAGGCTTCCGCAATTTCCTATTAGCTGACTCATTTGTCAATTTAAAGGAAGATGATTATGATAATGCTGTGAGCTATATCCGACAGCACATGGAAGGTGGTGTAGGCTTGTGGACAGAAACCGCAGTCATTGAGCAATTAAAGAACTGGAAGTTGAGCCTAATTCCTGCACCACAGCAAGGGCCAAAGTCTGGAGTAGATGGTGGTCCTGAAACACCCGGAGTAACAGGATCATCTTCAAGTTCGGAGAAAAAAGAAAAAGCTAAGGCTAAAATTCAATCTCTCTCGACTATTGATGAAGCAAAGAGGATACTCGATGCTTTGTGTGATTTAGGATATGATTCTGTTTTGGACACTATATTGAAATAGGTAGTATGTTTAAGACCTTCACCAGTTTAGAAGAGCTCCTTGCGGAGGTACATATAGACCGCCAGCTAGAGGGGGACGGAGCAGGAACAGCAAACAGGTTTCCTGTCAGGTTTGTCTTATTTGACAATTTCCGAGATTGTTGCGATTTCGTGGAAGATGTTTCACATCTACCTCATATTGCCATTCAGAGAATCGAAGATTGGATGGATGATGAATATCCTGATGTCTTTATGCCACATGACAAACTGGCGAAGAGGATACTTGATTTGATTCAAGCAACATCTGCCGAATACAGGATAATCATGCCCTTCTCAGAAATGGCTCGCTTCTATAACAACAAAGACCGTCAGGAGTTTGATTCGCTTATTTCGACGGTGAAGGGCTATTGTACGGATAAAGAAGGCTATCAGACAAAACAACGCATCTATATCCCGATTATTGGTCAGGAAGGTAAGATGCAGAAATTCAGGAATGACTCACAATCATTCATTTGGTATTTTAACAATACGGACCGTCAGCTGAACTACAGACTTATTCTGACTGACAATGCGACTTATGGTGTAAACGGGCTGGAAGGAAAGTACAACATAGCCCATACTCTGACAGAATGGCTTGGCTATTGGAAATATCCTGAGTTGAAGCAAAATATTATCAGCGTATCGCCATCTATATTCTCGCACAAGGAATATGCTAAGCCAGACAATGCGTTTACCTTCTGCTCATGTCATAACTCATACGAGTTTCTGACAAAGGGGCTACAATTGGATGTTGATTGCATTCCCTTTAAGGAAGAAGAGATTCATTATTGGGATATGTTGGCAAGTAAGATCGATATCAACGATTTTAAGTTTGAGACATTCTTTAACGAGCAGTTTGGCATATACAATCTTGCTGATTACAGAGTGTTCTTTGAGACATGGTTCAAACATAAGCAACCATTCATGAGATGGCTGTTGGCAAAATACTATGTTCACAAATTCTGCGATTCCGGTTATATTTGCCGAGTGCTTCAACAAATTGACGGATATAGTGATACCGCCTTTGCAAGAGGCTTGGCTTTGACCATTTTCGGTCTTGAGAATCCAGAACAATACATTGATGAGCGACATGAAGGTTTGCAACAGGGAGCCAATAATGGGATGGAGCTTGCGCCAGAGGTACAAAGCTATCTTGTTGAGAAGATCAGGAAGATAGAGGCCTCTGATGGTATTATATCCGCTGTACGATATATTTCTTGTATGTCAACAGCGGAAAAATCACTTATTATTGAATGGTATAAAGATGGAAAAATAGAAAAGGACCGTCTCTTAGGGATTTATCCTGACCTCTACTATTATTTAGGCAAGACGGTTGCCTCTGCAGAGGAACCGTGGGTACTTGATTATATTGACAAGTATAAGGAAGCAAAAGTAAGGAATGAATACACCGATGAGGTAAAGGACTATATCTTAACCAAAAACCAAAACCATATTGAGTACTTTAAATGGAGCTCCAAGTTCTCAACTACCCGTACTCTGCTGAGTATGCGAGAAGATATCCAGACCTATATTTGGATTGACGGTTTAGGCATAGATTGGATTCCATTCATCACACAAATTGTGAAAGAGCATGAATCGGAGGGCTATTACCTTAATGAGGTATTTGTGGCAACAGCCAAACTCCCGACAAGAACGGATATCAACAAGGTGGATATTGAAGCGATGTCCGGTGGGCTTGCCAATAAAATAGGCGACATTGATGAAGTGGCTCACTCATGCCGTCCTTATCCGAGGTTTGTCATAGATGATTTTGCAGAAGTAAGAAACGCTATTCGAAAATTGCTCGTAGAACATCCAGGACAGAAGATTGCCATTGTCTCTGACCATGGTATATCCTACCTATCACAATTACGTCAGGGACATAATCTAAAGGGATACAAGTCTGATCACCATGGAAGAATTGCCATGACTACGATAGGCAGTAAGGCATCAATCGTGATGGATGAAAAGTATAATGTTGTCAATATGCCAGATGGTAAGACGATAGCTTTGTGTGCATTGAAACATGAGTCCTTGATGGCGAAGATACCTGATGGTATGGGCTGTCATGGAGGTTGTACACCAGAGGAGCAATTGGTTCCTGTAATGATAATATCCCCGAACAAGACCACTGCAGCATGGCGAGCCGTATTCAAATCATTCAATGTTGAAGAGGCTAATCCTGTTGTTGTTTATGAAATTGCAGGTTTGGATACGAATCAACAACCGTTAGTCGAATATGACGGCAGATTCTATTCGATGAGTGCGGTAGGGAATACATATACCAGTGAACGATTACCTTTGAACAAAGATGTGAACAAAGTTAAGCTTCATATTGGTACATGGGAAAAGGAAGAAGATACATTTACTATTAGAATGGCCGTTCAAGAAGATGACCTATTTACATTTTGATTAAGATATGAATACGAATATTATACAGAAAGTACAGACGTATCTGGGAGCACAAGCTCTTTACAAAGACAGTGCAACAACCAACAATCTGTTTGCAGGTCGTAACCTTCCTTCTTTTGTCAAGGACTTCCTTTTGAAAAAATATGCACAAGGAGAGGAGATTGACCGTGCGGGACTAACTGCTTTTCTTAACAAGGTAATACCTACGGGTGATTTGCGTAGTCAACTTATCATGGGCCAAGACATTACGCTTCTGACGCGGTTTTCCGTAAACATTGATTTGGTTCATAATGTGCGTAGGTTTGGTATTCCAGACCTTGGCATCAAGGAACGTGAAGGGCAAATACCACTGTATGTGGCCTCAAAACACCCAGAACTTGTTGACGGGGAGATGTGGGGCATTATCAAGATGTGCCTCATGCCAGATGACGACGGCAAGAAGAGCCATGTGGAAATGGTTGATTTTAAGCCCTTCAAGCCTTACACTTCTGTTGATGTGAGCTTTGTGCAGAACGTTCGCAAGAACTTTACAACTACAGAATGGTTGGACTTAATTATTTCCTCCATGGAATATGAGCCCGATTCTTTTGAAACGATGCATCAGAAGTTGGAGTTTATCACTCGACTACTGATTTTTGTTGAACCAAGGCTGAATGTCGTAGAATTGGCCCCAAAAGGAACGGGAAAGTCATACGTATTTAACAATATCAGTAAATACGGTTGGCTTGTTAGTGGTGGTAAAGTTACTCGAGCTAAACTCTTCTATGACCGGGCTAAAGATCAATCCGGTATTCTGAAAAATCATGATTTCTGCGCTTTTGATGAAATACAGACTATCGTATTCCAAGAACCAGCAGAATTGCAAGGTGCCTTAAAATCGTATCTTGAACAGGGTAAAGCGACCATCGGAGATAAAGAGTTTACGTCTGAGTGCGGATTGATGTTGATGGGTAACATTCCTCTTACGGAAGACAGGAAGCCCGTGAATAAAAGATATTTTGATGCCCTTCCTGATAATTTCAGGGAGTCAGCCCTTCTTGACCGTTTCCATTGTTTCATAGAAGGATGGTATCTGCCTCGCATTAACAAGAGCATGATTTATAGGGGATGGACGATGAATATAGAATATTTCTCTGAAATCATGCACACACTCCGTGTTCAGAATGTTTATGCAGAATTGTTTGATAAACTGGTTGACTACGATAGACAAGCAGGTATGCGAGAGTTCACGGCTGTAAAACGCATAGCTACCGCATATATGAAGCTATTGTTCCCTCATTGGACAAGTGCAGATGATGTCAATCTTGAAGAGTTCGATATGTATTGCCTACAACCAGCAATACATCGACGTGGCATCATTCAGCAACAGTGTCATTATATAGATCCGGAGTATAAGGCAGAAATGCCTGCTATATGGGTGAAAGGAGTATGATATGGACATAGACGCATTTATAAATAACAATGATCAGACTTTAGTCTATCAATGCATTTATTACCACGATCCAAATCGTTGGAATGAGGCATCAACTTGGACAAAAGATGCAATTAATGGTCTATTATGGTCTGATTACATAAAGTATTTGGACCAGGACGGAAAAGTCTCAAAAGAACTCGACATTCTTCCTAAAGACGCTGGTGGACTTTATCTCTTCTTTATTCAAGGCTCCACACTACCATCATCTGAAAAGTATCTTGCATATATAGGCCGTGCTTATTACACAGATAAAGAAAATATAAGGAAAAGAGTAAAGAGATATTTGTGGGAAAGTACATCGAAAAATGGACGTCCCAAAATTATCCGTCTTTTTCGGCATTGGAAAGAACATTTATATATTAGATTCTGTTCTACAAAAAACAATGATTTGATAAAGGCAGGAGAGGCAACACTAATAAATGCGATATTACCACCATTTAATAGTGACTTACCTGAAAAGATAGAATTTAAAGAACCTCAAAAAGCATTTTGAAAGATGGAAGCATTGAATATTCCCGCCATTCGAGGCATTTTAGGTGATATCGTTTATTACACCTCATCATTTACTTTCAAACAGATAGCTGAGAGAGTGAAGAAGATAGATCAAGAACTTCACACATCCACGTCCCTGAAGGATCAATTGCAACGCTCTCTCACTAAGAATTACGAAAGTATAACAGACTACATATTATCGCAAAAAGAGCATTTCTTCAATGCGTTGGTCTTGGCCGTATATGACGGAGACCCTGTTTGGAATGAGATTGAAGTAGGGTTTAAGGGGGAAGATTATTATAACATGGGATTCCTTCGACTGAATGGTGAGGAAAAAATATTCCCAGTAGATGGCCAACATCGTGTTGAAGGAATAAAAGATGCAATTAAAAAAAGTCCAGAATTGGAAGATGAGACTATTGCAGTTATTCTTATAGGCCATCATAAAGACAAAGAGGGAATGGAAAAGACACGAAGGATTTTTTCTACACTTAACAGATACGCCAAACCGGTAAGCACAGGAGATATTATTGCTTTAGACGAAGATGATACAGTGGCTATTGTTACAAGAAATATGCTGGAAAGTTTTCCTTTGTTTATGAATGAGAATATCAGTGATGAGAAGAAAACAAAGGCAATAGTTGAAAAAGATACGAAGTCGTTTACATCGCTAATCAAGTTGTACGAGACAAACAAAATTGTCTACAAATACTACACCTCTTTTAGAGATAACACAAAGCGAATACATTCATCGACAGAGATCGACAAATTCTTGAAGTTCAGACCCAAGCAAGAAGATATTGATGATTTCGAGAAGTATTTAACGGAATTTTGGGAACTCTTTATTAACTCGTTTGAGGGAATGAAAGAGTATGTAGCATCGACAGAAAAAGATGCTGCGGCAAAGTATAGAAATCGCGAGAATGGTGGATTACTATATTTTAGGCCGGTTGCACTTCCTCAACTTGTAACAGCAATATTAGAGACTTGTTTCAGGTCCAAAGTGACGCTTTCAGATAGTATGTCTGCATACTCCCAATTGGAAATGTGTATCTCCAAGGCACCATGGGTAAAAGTCCTGTGGGATGCTGAAAGTCGTACAATGATAATGAAGAACAAGACTTTAGTTCGCTCATTACTTATGTTTATGTATGACAGAAGTGTTTTGAACGCGAAAGAGTTGGAAAGTCTAAGAATTCGATATGCAAAAGTTTTGGAAATTGAACCGACAGAAATCGATGACAAACTGAATGCATTATTAGTATAAGTACTACTATTAGATATGAAAAAGAGAATCCTTATCTTAAAAGCATGCGGAAGTTCCGATGAACCTCATGAGTGCAATGGGATATGCGAGCAGGCGCAATTGTATGGAATTGGGCATATTTATAAAGTATGAATATAAAATAAAAAGATATGGATAAGATAGATACATTGTTCAGAGAGTGGAAATCTCTTCAGCCATTAAAAGAAAATGATCAAAGGAGATTAGACCAAAAGTTTATGTTGGAATTTAATTACAATTCCAACCATATAGAGGGTAATACACTTACCTATGGGCAAACGGAGTTTCTTCTGATGTTTGGCAAAGTAATAGACAATGCAAACATGAAAGACTTAGAAGAAATGAAAGCGTCCAATGTGGGATTGAAAATGGTAAAGGAAACTGCATTAGACAAAGAGCAGCCCCTTACTGAATATTTCATTCGTACATTACATCAGACTTTGCTTCGTGAAGACTATGTAGTTTATCGTCAACTTCCTGATGGAACAAATACATCGTATGTTGTTCATGCAGGACGTTATAAGACACGCCCGAACTCTGTCATTACTGCAACAGGTGAAAAATTTGAATATGCTTCACCGGAAGAGACACCGGCATTGATGGCCGATCTAATTCAATGGTACAATAAAGAGGAGAAAAAAGGACAAATGACTCCTATTGAACTTGCCACATTGTTTCATTACAGATATATTCGTATCCATCCGTTTGAAGATGGAAACGGTCGTGTGTCTAGGTTGATAGTCAACTACATATTACATCGTCATGGATATCCCATGATTGTGGTAAAAAGTGCAGATAAAGCCAATTATCTGACAGCCCTTAATCGATGTGACATTGCCGTTGGCAAGATTCCATCCGAAGGCGCTCATGCATCGCTTGAACAAATCATGCCTTTTGTTGACTATTTATCGAATTGTTTAGAAAGAGCGTTAATAATTTCTATAAAGGCAGCAAAAGGTGAGAGTATTGAAGAAGATGATGATTTCGAGAAACAATTGAAAATAATTGAGAAAAATGCAAAAAAAGATACGCCACAAGTATCACATATCGTAACGTCGCAGGATAAAATAGATGTTTTTAATCGATTCCACAGGCGCTTGACAGAGAGGTTGATTAATGCACTAAATCCTGCTATTGCATTTTACAACACATTGACTATCCATTATTTTATGACGAAAGATAGGGACCAAATAAGTGGTTCGGGATTCTTTGTACTCAATTATAAAGAAGAGCTCAATGAAGATTTACCAGAAAAAGATAAGGAGATACTAAAGGAAGCTCAGTCTATTATGCTACACATTTCTTTGCAGGGAGTAAAACCAATTTACAAAATGAAAGACACTCCTATCTTTTTAAAAGCAAGCGTATTATTTGAATCGACCTATTATGTCTTCAACGGAACGACATATAAATATGGTGTTTATCCAACACCTACCCAAATCGACAGCTTTATCAAAGAGATAAAAGATTATGTTTTAACAACTATCCAAAAAGCAACAGAGTCAGAATAAAGACACGACAAATGACATGGGGATCCAAGCAACTTTACACGGGTACAGAGTACAGTTCCTATATACTTTATATAGGATGATGCGTTCTGACAATCCACAGGAAGTGTATGTGCCTGAGGGAAAGGAAGATTTGGATGTTTATGTTGATGGTGTCTTGAAAGAGTGTATTCAGGTGAAATGTCATGCAGGGACTTTGACATATAGAGATTTGTATTCGACAGGAAGAAAGACATCATTATATTGCAGAGCGATCAGTTCTCTTGGTGAGAATCCAGATGTAAAGATAAGAATAGTATCTATCAACGGGAAGATAAGTGACGAACTTACAGATAAAGCAAAACTGAAACGGAAACTGAAAGGGGATACTGAACTGAAACTAAAAGAGCATGAAGCGAAGAAGCTTGCAAACATTATTGATGCTGCTGTTTTTGATGAGCAGGAAATGCTCTCTGCTATTTCTTCGGAGTTGAAATCAAGGTTTACAGAGATTGATGCGGTTTTAGGCATAAGACTATTGACGCAATGGATTTATGAGGCTGCAGAACACGGAGAAAGTCTAACAACAGAAAATATGGAGCAAATGATTCGGGCCATTGGTGTTTTCCAGTCTCAAATGCAAGCATTCCATCATCAACTTGGTTATGCCATTGTTCCACTATTCGTGGAAAACGGCTTGGCTTGTTATGATGAACAAGCTTTGACGAAAGCATTTTATGATGGTGTTTCTGCTAAGCCGGAACATATTATGGCCGGACTGGATATTGAACGAGGAGATGTTGAAAATGATGTTGAAACTGCATTTAGGAAAAGTAACATTGTAATAGTGCATGGATTGTCTGGTGCAGGAAAAAGCACATTTGCATACAGATACATTTATGAACATGCCAGTGTAATGGCTTACGAAATCAGGAATTGCAATCTAAAGAACGTGAACGATGTGTTGGCATCGTTATCAGCAATTGCTAATGAGCTGAGGATTCCCGCCATGTTCTATTTTGATGTCAATCCATCGAATCAAGAGTGGATAGAGGCAATTTCAGTTTTGGCTGACAGAAAGGATATTCGATGTCTTGTGACCATGAGGCAAGAAGACTGGAATGTTCAATATCCAAGAATCAGTTATTCATTTAAGTATGAGGACATTACGCTTGAGTTGCGTAGGGAAGAAGCCGTGCAGATATATAACAGATTGCTAGAGAAAGATGTTGTTATTCATCGTTCGTTTGAAGTTGCCTGGGAAGAGGCAGAACAATCGGGTAATCTGCTAGAGTTTATATATTCGCTAACTCATGGAGAGACACTTGAGAATAGAATAAAGGATCAAATCTCTCGTGAATCAAAACCGAGTAAAGCCCTATTGAGATATGTCAGTACCGCAAACTATCTTGGCGGGTACATCAACCTGGACGGATTATTGCAGTTGTCAGGTTTGAATATGGAAGAGGTTTCTTCTTCGATAGACAGTTTAGTGCATGAGTTCTTTAGAATTGAAGACAATGTGTTTAAAGATATTCATCCGATTAGAACAAAGTTTATTGTAAAAGCGTTGTATGACGATAAGCCTTCGTTCCTAAAAGTTACAGCAAGGGAGATATTTGATAAGATAAACATTCCCGACGGCCATCTTTATATTTTGCGAATGATGAAGGAATGTAGAATAACTGTAGATGAACTTATTTCCGATTTCTCAAACAAAGAGTTTTCTCCGAATCAAGCTTATAGCATGGCAAGAGCTTTGTTATGGTGTGGTATTTATGATTATGAAAGGAAACACAAGGAATTGATTGGCGAGCTAAGTAATCTGGTTGGTTCGCTTTGGGAATATTTCGTGCCAATGAACTTCACAGGTATTGATATTCAAAAGAGCATGTCTGTTCTTACGAGTGTTAATCCGAACTTTCCTGATACTAAAGAGATTGTATCAAAATTTGATAATCAACGTGAGATTTTTGGTCATTTAGAAAGATGGCTAAAAAGCAGGAAACTCAGTTTCCGTCCTATTAGACATAAAGAATGGTTTGTTCTCAGTAAGTTCTTAACACTTGTTTTATGGGTAAACCCAAATGACATCGAGATAATTGGCACACCAGACTGCCAGGCCATTGAATCTGAAAGTTTGGATGAATGTGCGCAGATTCTTCTGGGACTGAAGAGTACAGGGCGTTTTGATCTTGTGTCAGATTATGAGAAGCTGTTCATCATACGTTTGAGAAAGGAATATAATATCATCCAGTTTAAAAAGGAAAAGCAATCTTTACAGATGCTGAGCTTCTTAGATTATAATGAAGATTCATCAAGAAGGGTTGAAGACAACAAAGGTTTTATTACTGAGCAAGTTAATATGCGGATAATAGATCTTTGTAGATGTGCATTCCCTGAAGTAGAAGAATATCGTTCGGAAATACTAAAAGATGATTTGATAAATCTTTTCGATGAGATGCCGACATTAAAACAAATAAAACGCGATAATCTTCCACTTGATGAGATGCGTGAACCAAGAACTGTTCTTTGTAATTTGTATAAAAAGGAGAATGGAATTACTAATCGTGAAACGTATGCAAATCGCGTCTTGCAGAAAAGAAAAGATTACATAAGAGCGAACATGATAGTGACACATTTCCTCGATGAATGGCACAAAAATCCCCAAATAGCATATAGGGGATATACGCAACTTATCCAAGAATTAGCAGAACTTGCAGATAAGACAGAATTTTCAATCCCGACATCGGAAATTAGCGAGTTCGGATATGGCCGATCACATAATCAGT